>Ga0302325_10002123_pt1 | contig 48904 bp, 47 predicted proteins | sample Palsa_T0_2_FD_201948 | JGI IMG/M metagenome (GOLD analysis project Ga0302325, IMG submission 201948) | Peat permafrost microbial communities from Stordalen Mire near Abisko, Sweden - Palsa_T0_2 | ecosystem: Environmental > Terrestrial > Soil > Palsa > Peat permafrost | place: Sweden: Abisko...
ACCGGCGCGCGCCTTCGCCGATGAATGTGCTCGCGATACTCCGAATGCCGCAGTTCTGGACCATGAGCGTGAGCACCGCCGTCGCAATGGGCGCTTTCACGACCATCGCCCTTTCGCTGGTTCCAATGGCCCGCGCGCATGGCTTCAGCATGCTGGGAGCGACGGGCCTCATGTCGGTCATGGGGGCCGCGGCCATCGCGGGTGCGCTGCTGCTAGCTCCCATCGCCGATCGAGTCGATCGAGTGTCTCTGCTGTCGGGGCTGTTCTTGCTGGGCGTGCTGCTCAACGTCGTGCTGCTGTCCGGGTACCGATACGCCATTCTGCTCGCCGCGGCGATCACGCTCGGCGTTGCCACCGGCACGGCCACGCCTACGTTCTATGCCGTGCTGGCGGACCGCTTCCGGTCGTCCTCGTTCGGGACCGTTCGGGGCATATCGTTCCTGCTGATCGGCGTTTTCGGCGTGCTCGAACTGCGCTTCGGCGGAGCGCTATTCGACAAGACAGGCGATTACAGGGCGACATTCGGCGCCGCCATCGCGCTCTCCGTGGCGGCGGCCGCGTTGATGCTCACGACCCGTTTCACGCGCCGCGATGCGGGAGCGTGATTCCACAATGTGACATATGACTCGCCAAGGCGAGGCAATCGTGGCTTTTATTGCCGGATAATTGACGAAAGGCTCGGAGCGGTAGAGCATCGAGCCGCGCCTGCGGCTATGCGGCGATCCAGGGCCTGACGGTGCGCACACGCCGTGAGGGCCGGGGAGTGGATGGCCCGTAGACTGCCCGAAAGGCGCCCTTTGAGAGGTATGTCATGAGCATCGAAATCAAGCCCATCAAGAAGCATGTCGGCGCGACTGTGCATGTCGGCCGCGCAGACCTCAACAAGTCTGAGGTGACCAATGCCGTTCTCGAAGCGGTCGAGGAGCGCGGGGTGCTGGTGTTCCCCCAGATTAACCTCACCGATGAGGAGCAGATCGCGTTCACCGACAGCCTCGGCGAGCGCGTCACGTTCAAGAATGGTTCGCTCGGCGCGCACAATTCGGCGCAGAACATCAACTCGCAGGGCATCTATAAGGTCACGCTCGACCCGAGCAACCAGCATCCCGAATATGTGTTCGGCACCTTTTTCTGGCACATGGACGGCATGCCGGTGCACGATATTCCGCCGCCCAAGGCGACCCTGCTGACCGCGCGCCGGCTCTCTGCCAAGGGCGGTCAGACCCAGTTCGCCAGCACCGCCGCCGCGTATGAGGCTCTGCCCGACGAGGAGAAGGCCCTTATCGACAACCTGCGCGTGGTGCACAGCATCTACGCCGCGGTGCTTCCGACCCTGGACACCGAGGAGGAGCATGAGAAGTCTCGCAAGTCCGAGGTCAGGCGCGAGCGTCCGCTCGTCTGGACACAGAGCACCGGGCGCAAATCGCTGATCATCGGCCACACCGCAGATCGCATCGTCGGCTGGCCCGTCTCCGAGGGCCGCGCGCTGCTCGAGCGCCTGATGGAGTGGTCGGCGCAGCCCGACTTCATGTATTCGCACGAATGGCGGGAAGGCGATCTGGTGATCTGGAACAACAGCGGCGTGCTGCACCGGGTGATCCCCTATGATCGTAACTCGGGTCGCATGATGCACCGCACCTCGCTCGCGGGGGTCGAAGCGATCGCCTGAAACCAAGACTGTCAGGATTTCAGAACTGTCAGGATTCGAGTGAAGGCAGCCATATTCCAGGGCGCGGGCAAGCCGCTATCGATCGAGAGGGTCGACGACCCGAAGCCGGGACCAAACGATGTCGTGATCAAGGTGCATCGCTGCGGCATCTGCGGCACCGATCTTCATATGACGGCCGGCCACAATTGGTGTTATCCCGTCGGCTATACCCCGGGCCATGAATACGCCGGCGAGATCGTCGAGATGGGCTCGAAGGTCCAGGGGTATCGGACCGGCGACGTCATCACCAGCGTGCCGCTGAGCGGCTGCGGCCACTGCCCAGTCTGCCTCGTTGGAAACGAGGTGCTGTGCGCGAAGATGACGCCCGGGATGGGCGGCTTCGGCGAATATCTCCGTGTTCCGACCTCGCTTGCCGTGCGCTTGCCGAGCACGTTCTCCGTGATCGACGCTGCCTTGATCGAGCCGCTGGCCGTGGGATTTTATGGCCTTCGCATGGCGCACATCCGACCCGGCGACCGTGTGCTCGTGCTCGGCGGCGGAACGGTCGCGCTCCTCGCAATATACTGGGCGCGCCGCATGGGCGCGGGCAAGATCGTCGCCATATCGAGGTCCGCGAGGCGCGAAGCCTTGGCGCTCGAGATGGGTGCCGACAAGTTCGTCCAAGCGGGAGACAACGAAGTAGCCGAGGTGATCGCGGCGTTGGGAGGATCGCCCGAAGTTGTCTTCGAATGCATTGGCGTCGCCGGGGCCATGCCCCAGGCAATCACGCATGTCGGTGTGTACGGGCGCGTGGTGTCGTTCGGCTTTTGCACCTCGCCTGACCCGATCATCCCCGCCTTGGTCGCAATGAAAGCCGCAAGCCTCTCTTTTCCCGTGGGGTATGCGCTGCGCGACTTTGAACACGCCGCCGACATGATGGACAGCGGCCATGTCGATCCCAAGATCATCGTCAGCTCGACGATTGGGCTCGATGAGCTCCCGACGACTTTCGAAGCGCTGCGGGGCCCGAACAACGAGACGAAAGTTCACGTGCTGATGCAAGTCAGCTGAGCAGGTCCTTCTCCTCCGTCAGTCTCCCACAATGGGCTTGGCGCGCTGGATGGCGCCGACGATGCGGACATTGGCCTCGCGCTGCACGAATTTCCAGCGGCCATCCTCGCGCCGCAGCCGGTCGTCATAGGTGCCGCTGCCGGCGAAGACATGGCCGTCGGGATGCTCGTCATTGCTCACGTGCAGCTCGATCCAGCTGGTAGCAGTCGCTTCATCGCCCGTCACTTGAATGGCGACATTGTGGACTGCGGGCATGCTCAGCGCCGGGCTCGCGGTCGCGCCCTGGAATAGCTTTTCGAGCGCCTCGTGCCCGCGAGCTTCGTGCACGGGGGACCCCGGCAGCCGGACAATCAGCGCGCCGTCTGCGGTGAACATGTGGGCCATGGACCGGCGCCGCACGACGTGCTGCGCATAGCGCGCGATCAGCTCCCGTATCTCCTCGCGGTCGGCGAGCTCCTGCACGCGCTGCTCGAGGCTGCCGTCGAGGCCCTCGAAGCCGCGCGCGAGCATCTCATCAACGGTTGGCGGTACACGTCTCGACATGCTTCTATCTCCGTTAGCGCTCAAGTCCAGCGCGGCGCTCCGCTCGGGCGCGGATAGACCTGCGGGAACCACGCATGCTGCAACAGGTCGCCGTGTTGGTGGACCTCTGCGACGCCGGGATATTCGGGGCTGTGTCCCGCCTCGCGTTCGACATAACGCGTGCCCTCGCCGAAAAAGCGCAAGTTGAGCGAACGGCGGGCGCCGCCCTCGCGCATCTCGCCGCCGCCGTGCAGCGTCTGCGGGTGGAAGATCAGGACGTCGCCCGGATTGCTCGCATGCGAGACGATCGGCCACTTCGCGCGCTGAGATTCGATATCGGGGAGCTTCGGAGCGGAGGTTGTCAGCGGCCTCTCGCCGGTGCCGTCGGTACCGAGGTCGAAAATCGGGCCCCGATGCGAGCCCGCGATGAATTCGAGGGTCTCTTCCTTCTTCAGCGGCTGGATCGCTATCCATATGGTGGCGAAACTGCCGCCGTCGACCATTAGGTAACCAATATCCTGGTGCCACGGCGTGCGCCGGCCGTAGCCGCCTTCCTTGACGAAAATCTGGTCGAGAAAGTAATAGAGCTTTCGAGTTCGCAGAACCTTCGCCACCACATCGACGATTGGCGAATCCGCCAGCAGTCGTTGATATTCCGGATTAACCAGGTAATTGCCGAAGTCGTCGAGATATTCGCCGTGTTGGCCCTCAAAATGCTTGATGAGTTGGGGTCCGGGGCTATTGAGGTTGCGCTGCACGCCTTGCGCGATCAGGCGCATCCAAGTCGGCGACAGCAGGCCCGGAATCCATACCGCGCCGTCGCGGTGAAACGCCTCGACCACGTCCTCGGTCACCAGTGACAGGGGGTCCGCTGCCCGCATTGTTCCAACTCCTCTTTAATTCGATTCGTCGCTTTGCTCAAGTTTCGTGCATTATGCCGTGATAGGCAAAAAATCAAGATATTCTGTAATGGGCTGGGGGAACGGAGGGAGGTGTTAAACTCTCGAGCCGAAGGCCAGCATGGGGAAGAAGGGATGAGCCAAAATCCAACCATCGCGTTTTCTCACGTCGGCATCTGCGTTTCCGATCTGGGGCGATCCGAACGCTTTTACACCCAGGTGTTCGGATTCGTACTCAGCCATACTGTGGAGGCAGGCCCGCCGTTCGACATCTTGTCGGAGCTACCCGATTTGAAACTGCGTGCGAGTTTCCTCAAACGCGACGGAACCACGATCGAACTTCTCTACTATGAACACCCCGTTGCCGTTGGACTTTCCGAGCGCCGTCCGATGAACCAACTGGGTCTTACGCATTTGGCTTTTACCCTCGATGACCTATCCCAGGTAGCCGATCGCATCGTGAAACATGGCGGACGTGTCTATCCTCAGACGAGGGTCAATACTCGAATGGGGGACTTTATGTTTTGCACGGACCCCGACGGCACGCGTATCGAGCTTTGGCAAAAGCCGGTTTAGGATCACGGGGGGGCGCGCAGGCGTTCACATGGGCCCGATGTCGATGGTTGGGCGAATCAGAATCTCGGATACATTGACTCTTGCCGGCAGCGAGAGGACGAACAAAATGGCATCCGCGATGTCCTCCGGCTTCATCGCGCCCGGTTTCTGGACATGCTGGCGCATCGACTGGCGGATGTTCTCGTCGGCGATTCCCTCGGAGACCTCCGTCGTGGTGGCACCCGGTTCGATGATGCAGACACGAATGCGCTGCCCACAGACCTCTTGGCGCAGGTGCTCGGTCAGCGCGGTCACGCCGTATTTGCTGACGGAGTAAGGAGCAAATGGGCCGCCCGCGCGGCGCCGGCCCGCCGTCGATGAGATGTTGATGATGTCGCCCCCGCCCTGCGCGCGCATGCCGCCAATCACGGCGCTGCATGTGTAGAGCGTGGCGAGCAAATTGACATCGATCACACGACGCCATTGCGCTGTGTCTGCGTCCTCCACGCGGCCCGGCTGAATGATTCCGGCGGAATTCACCAGAATGTCGATTCGACCGAAGCGTTCCAGCGTCTTGCGCACCACTCCTTGCGCGGTGGCCTCATCGGCCGCGTCGCCGGGCAGCGCAATCGCCGTCCCGCCGGCCGCTTTGATCTTCTGCGCTAGAGTATCCAGACGATCTGCGCGCCTGGCGGAGAGTGCAACCGACGCGCCGGCCGCGGCCAGCGCCAACGCAGCGCCTTCTCCGATGCCCGACGATGCTCCGGTCACCAGCGCAACGCGCCCTGCAAGTGTCTCAGACATGCGTTCTTCCTCTGTCAGGGCGGCAGCGGGCCGCGATATCATAATGTGGAATATATTTCGGCCTCAGGCAAGCGCGCGCTGTCCTCACGCTCGGGGCACGATTAAACTGATTGCGAACTCGCACGATCAAATACGAAGCAATGAGGTGTCGCTGTTCGACCCAGCTGACAAGGTGGCTGTGATCACCGGCTCGAGCAAAGGCATCGGACGCGCAATCGCCGAGCGGCTGGCGGAGCACGGCGCGAAGGTAGTGATTTCTTCACGCAGGCCCGACGCCTGCGAAGAGGTCGCTGTCGGAATCCGCGCGAAAAGGGGCCGAAGCGTTCGTGCATCCGTGCAACGTTTCGCGCAAGGAGGATCTGAAAGGGCTCGTCGATGCAGAAAATGCTCACGACCAACGTCACGGGGATCGTGTGGTTGTCCAACCTCGTGTTGCCGCAGATGGCCGAGCGCCGTGACGGCGTGATCCTGATCATTTCCTCGGTCGGCGGTTTCATCGGCTCAGACGTGCTCGGGTTTTACAACATGTCAAAGGCCGCCGAGCAGTCGCTCGCTCGCAGCCCTGCTTATGAGTGGGGCGCGAGGAACATCCGGGTCAACTGCATTGCCCCGGGCCTCATTAAAACCGATTTCTCTCGCGTGCTGTGGCAGGACGAGGATGTTCTTGCCAAGCGCACGGCCACCTCGGCTGCCACGCGACTAGGGGTTTGCGACGTGCGTCGTTCCCGTGATGGAGAGTTCAATGACAATTCCAGTTGTGTTCCGCAATCATTTTCAATTGGGCTACGTCGTGCGCAATCTCGACTCAGCGATCGAGGACATGCGCGATAAATTCGGTGTCGCGAAATGGCAGGTCAACGTTATGCACAAGAGCGCTCCGGCCAGGGCGCTCGGCTTCGCCTATGTGCAGCAGGTGATGATCGAACTCATCGAGGCCAGACCCGAACGGGAAACGATCTACCGAGATTGGATTCCCGAGTCCGATGCGGCCGCAAGGCTCCATCACCTCGGTTATATGATCGATAGCGATGAGGAGTGGCGTTCCACCATCGGTCAGTTCGAGGGCTCGGGCTTTCGTACCGCGTTCGCCGACAGCTCCGATTTCTTCGACTATTACTATGCCGACACCTTGGCGCAACTCGGCCATTACTGCGAGCTGATCCGTCTCAAACCCGCCGGACGGGCCTTTTGGGCCAGCGTGCCGCACAACTGATGCCCAGGGTGAGCCCCGGCGGGGAGGCGCGGCGGCCGCGAACCAATAAGGGATGAAAGAACGATGACGAATGGAGAGCAGCTTCGGTTTCGCCAGGGCGTCATCGCGTTGGCGATCGTGCTTTTCGCGATTCCGCCCGTCTTAGCACAACCCTCACAGACTGCGAAGCCGATACCTTTCACCGATTCCCAAGCAGCGCATGGCCGCACGCTATTCGAAGCCAATTGCGCAGTCTGTCATGGGCCGACGCTGGAGGGCGGACCGGGAGGCCCCCCTCTTAAAAGCGGCGCGTTCCGTCAGCGCTTTCAGCTGCAACCGGGCGACGCTCTGTTCACATTTACCCGCACGAAAATGCCGCCGGGGAATGCGGGCGTCCTGACAGCCGCCGACTACGCCGATCTTACTGCATACATCCTGGCAGCCAACGGCGCAAAGGGCGGTGAATTGCCGCTGCAGGCGGACGCAAAATTCTTCGAGCCGCTGAGCTTCACGGCGACTCTGCCGCCTCTGCCCGTCGCGCAGACCAAAACGCGGGACGTTCCCCAAAAAGCGCGAGAGGGGCTCTCGGAAGGATTACCGCCCGATAGTTTCGTGAACGACGCCGCCAGGCGCGGAGCCGAACGCCTGCAGCAGATGCTCTCGGTGACGGACGCCATGCTGCGAAATCCGCCCGATGGCGATTGGATCAACCCGCGCCGAACCTACGATGCTCAAGCCTTCAGCCCGCTCGCCCAGATCAGTACCTCGAACGTCGCGAAACTTCAAATGGCTTGGAGCTGGGAATTGCCGCCGAGCGAAGATGAGATCACACCTTTGGTCCACGACGGCATCATGTTCATTGCGAGCAACGGCCGGCTGCAGGCATTGGATGCGGCCACTGGCGATTTATTGTGGCAGTACACCAATCCAACTCCCGTCGGTATCGTGCGTAATCTTGCGATCTACGGCGAAAACATTTTTTTTCCGGCGGAAACGGATCTGGTGGCGCTCAACATGCGCAGCGGCGCCGTGGTCTGGCGCCATCCGCTCCTGACGGCGGGCTACGGCGTTCGCTTGGCCGCCGGACCGCTGATCGTGAAGGGGATGGTGTTGCAAGGCACTAGCTTGTGCATCGGCGCGTTCCCCGGCGGCTGCTACTTGTCGGCTCTGGATGCTGCGACCGGGAAGGAGTTGTGGCGATTCAACACACTCGCTCGGCCCGGCCAGATTGGCGGTGATTCGTGGAACCACGCGCCGGTCGACGAGCGTTTCGGCGGCGCGATTTGGGCCGCGGGCAGCTACGACCCGGAGTTGAACCTGATCTACTTCGGCGTGGGCCAAACCTATAAGCTCTCGACGCTTCTCAAGGATTACGACGGTACGCCGGGCGGGAACGACGGTCTTTATACCGATACGACCCTTGCGCTGCGGCCGGAAACCGGCGAACTCGTTTGGCACTACCAGCACTTGAAGCGTGACGTGTGGGACCTCGATTGGGCCTTCGAGCGAACCATTGCGACGATTCAGGTCGACGGCAAGCCACGCAAGACCATCACGACGGGCGGCAAGCTCAGTATCTTCGATACGCTCGATGCCGCGACCGGCAAATATTTATTCTCCTACGATGTAGGCCTGCAAAATTTGGTGACTTCGATCGATCCGCAGAGCGGCGACAAGAGGATCAATCCAGCCTACGATCCCAAACCGAACGAACAGATGCATTTCTGCCCGTCGCTGCTGGGCGGGCGCAACTGGCCGGCGACCGCCTTCAATGCAAAAACCGGAATTCTGTATGTGCCATTGAACGAGGCTTGCGCGGACTTCACGTGGGTGCCCGGCAGCAATTTCGAGCTCGAGACCCGATTCACGCGCCGCGACGACTCCGACGGGCTGATCGGCCGCCTCGAGGCGATCGATGTGGCTTCACGAAAAGGGCTCTGGGTTCAACGGCGCCGTGCTCCGGAAAGCAGCGCCATTCTCGCTACCGCCGGCGGATTGATATTTGATGGATCGAGGGACCGCTGGTTTCGTGCGTCGGATGAGCGGACGGGGAAAGTGCTGTGGCAGACGAAGCTGAATGCGCCGCCCAGTTCATACCCTGTGACTTTCAGCGCGGGCGGCGTTCAATATGTGGCGGTCGTGGCCGGCGGCGGCGGTCCGCTGGACAACGCAGGCAGTGTTCTCACGCCGGAAATTCCCGCTCCGGGAGCCGGGACGACACTTTGGGTATTTCGGCTTCCGGAAAAAAGATGACCCCGCCAGAATACGCGGCGCCGCATGTCTGCTCGAGAAGCCATGATACGCCGGCCTTCAGGATCGACTGCGCCGCGGATTCAAATTCGGCCCTAGATCTCCACGGTGGGCCGAATCAGCATCCCCGATACGTTCGCCCTTGCCGGCAGCGACAGGATGAAGACGACGGCAGCCGCAACGTCTTCCGGCTTCATTGCGCCCACCTTATGGACGTGCTCGTGCACCAATTGTCGGTCACTCGGGTTGGTGATGCCCTCCGACACTTCCGTCGTGGTCGCACCCGGCTCGAGGACGCAGACCCGGATGCCCTGCGCACCGACTTCCTGGCGCAGGGTTTCGGTGAGCGCGGCGAGACCAAACTTGCTCGCGGCATGAGGCCCGTACGGGCTGACCGCTCGGCGGCCCGCCGTCGCGGAAATGTTGACGATGTCGCCGCCGCCCTGCGCCCGCATGGGACCGACAGCCGCGCTGCAGGTATGGAGCGTCGCGAGCAGATTGACTTCGAGCGCACGGCGCCATTGCGCCGCATCGGCATTCTCGACGCGGCCCGGCTGAATGATGCCGGCGGAATTCACCAGAATATGGAGACGCCCCAAACGCCGCATCGTCTCCGCAACCACTCCTCGCGCAACCGCTTCGTCGGTCAGGTCGCCCGGTAGCGCAATGGCCTTACCGCCGACTGCTTCGATTCTCTCCACTAGAGCCTGCAGACGATCGGCGCGCCTGGCCGAGACCGCAACCACCGCGCCGGCCGCCGCCAGGGCGAGCGCAGTGCCTTTGCCGATGCCCGACGAAGCTCCCGTCACCAGCGCAACTCGCCCCGCAACTGTTCCGGACATCTGTTCCCCTGACGTCGCAAATTGGATGTGCGATGATTGTAGTTCCTCGGCATCGTTCGGAGCCAGCTCTGCGATCCTTCAATTTCAGGGGAATTTTCAATGACGAGATACGACCACTACAAGACGATGGCATTCAGCCTGCGGGAACGGATCTTGACCGTGACGCTCAACAACCCGGAGAAGCTGAATATCTTCACCGAACAGATGGAATATGAGCTAACGCAGTTCTTCATCGACGGGGCGTTGGACAAGGACTTCGACATCGTCATTCTGACCGGGGCGGGGCGCGCGTTCAGCGCCGGCGGCGACGTCGAGAATTGGATGGCGGGAAATGTCAAAGATCCGGGCCGCGTCAGCACCGAACTGTCCAAGCGCGTGGTCTTTTCGATTTTGGACTTCCCGAAGCCAGTCATTGCCAAGCTGAACGGTCACGCGATTGGTCTGGGCGCGACGGTCGCTCTTTTTTGCGATGTCATTTTTGCTTCGAATGAAGCCAAGATAGCCGATCCGCACGTGAAGATGGGCTTGAGTGCCGGGGATGGCGGGGCGATCATCTGGCCGCAGCTGATCGGCTACGCGCGGGCACGCGAATATCTGATGACCGGTGAGCTGATTCCGGCGCCGAAGGCTGCGGAGATTGGCCTCATCAACTATTCGCTGCCGCGGGGGGAACTCGACGCCGCGGTGGACGCCTTCGCGCAGAAGCTATCCAAGGGGGCGCTGCGCGCGATCTCCGCCACCAAGCAGACCGTCAATCTCGGCCTCAAGCAGTTGGCGACCGCAGTGATGGACGCGAGCATCGCCTATGAGAAGTTGACCGTCTACACCAGTGATCACGCTGAAGCGGTGCACGCCTTCCTCGAGAAGCGTCAGCCCACCTTCACCGGGAAATAACGCGGACGCTCTCAACCCATTCGAAAATGTTCCATGCTGGCTCCCTTCGAGAAGCGGCCGATCAATTCGCGGAGCTGACCGCATACCGGGTTTTGCCGGTACGCGACGTGCGCGTCCATGTTCTCCCATTCGACGAGCAGCATGAACTTGCTGGGATTTTCGACGCCTCTTCCAACGTTCACTGAAATGACGCCGGGAACGGACGCGAGCATGCCGATGCCTGTGTCCTGCATCGCCACATGGAACGGCTCTTCCTGACCCTCTTTGATCAGTAGTTCAGATCGTTCGAGAAGCATCCTGATCCCCGGGTCCGATGACCTCATGAGACTACCAGGCCGGCGCGCACATTCCCATGCGCCGAGTCGGACGGGGAGGACGTTGCCGCGGTGGTCGCAGAATGGCGCAAACGACACAGCGTATTGCAAACTGGGCGATTCGCAGCCCCGAATGGACGTATAACGCGGGGCTGAACTACGGGCACGATTGCGGCTTCGGCAAGCTCGGATTCTCGGGGAACCTGTTCTACTCCTCACGGGTTTACTTCGACCCGCAGGACCGTATCTCTCAGGATTCCTACGTTCGGAGACGCGGTGAATTATCTGCCACCGCGGTCGTATGGGGGAGACGTGTCGTACTCGTTCTAAAAAGGACCATTGCGTGCAGTACGCGGGCCGGGGTCGCGATTGATGAATTCCTGAATCCCGCGATGTAGATTTGCCACCGGACGTTCTTGGACCGGATTGGTTCTGCAGCCGGCAAAGGCGCGCGACTTCAGGCCGCGCTGCACCTCGGCCATGTTGCTGTAATCCTGAGTGAGGATCTTCCCCCAAAAGGAGACATCCGTGAGATCGTCCGTCCATTCGAGTTTGGCGCCCGGCTCCTGGCCCGGGGGATAGCGGCGCAGCGACATGACGTCCCATATGCACGAATCGGGATCGTGCCCGTTTGGCCGTCCGCGGTAAGCGAGTACGGCGGTCACGCCGGGCAGGATGATCTGGTTCGGGAAGATGTGCCAGTCGACGCCGGCCGCGTCTATCTGGTCCGGCGTGATCGGCGGATATGCGATCCCCTGGGCGATGGCATGCTCGTAGGCGAATCGTCCGAACTGCGCGAAGACCTCTTCCTCGGAAGCGGTCTCGGGCACTTCGGCCATTAGTCTGCGGGCCGCTTCTACGAGATTGATCGGTTCCGCCGCGTTCAGCGTCTCCAGCATGTCCTCCATGTAGTCGACTAGTCCCGCGCGCAGGTCGTCGCCTTTCTTCGGGCCACCCAGCCGGCGCGAACGCCAACCTCCCTTGAGCGCACCCCAGTAGCCGAACATCGAGTGCCGCCCGTAGGTGCGACTTTCGGTGATGTCGTCGAAGTAGCGCAGCATCTGGCGATGGGTTGCCTGGAGGTGGTAGCCCTCGTTGAAGGATTCGATCGCTACTTTCCAATTGCAGGGGACGATCGCCGACTTGCGCCAGTGGTAGCGGAGGTCCTGCCACTGAAACGGGTCGAGAAAGGTCTTGGCAGCGCCCAGTGCCTGTTCCAGGCTCTCGCTGTCGGGATCCATGTTGATGTAGATCCAGCCGGCCCAACGTCCGACCTTCACGGTTTTGAGTGCGGTGTCCCGATCCGTCAGGGTGTTACCCCAGTCATTGCGATCGACAACCTTTGTGCACCGGCCATGCAGATCGTACTGCCAGCCGTGAAACTTGCAATAGAAACGGTCGGTATGGCCGCATCCGGCAGTCAGGCGTCGCCCGCGGTGGGAGCAGACATTGTGGAACGCCTTGACCTCGTCGGGACCGGTCCGAACGACGATAATCGAATCATCGACGATGTCGTAGGTATAGAAGTCGCCTACTTTGGGGATTTCCTCCTCGCGGCAGGCCATCTGCCACACCCGTGGCCAGAGGCGCTCGTTCTCCAGTTCAGCATGGGCGCGGGAGGTATAGTTGGATGCGGGAATGAACGGCTCAAGGGGCTCTTGCGGCGTGAGCGGCTTCAGAGGAGCTGGATCGAGTTCACTCATCATCTTCACTTCTCCTAAATCAATACTCCGCCAATTTACTCCGCCGAGCGTCAACCAGTATATCAATTCCGCATTGTGAGACACGGCGCCGGAGCGCTTCTGCCCCAAGGCGGCCGAAAGCTATAATTGCGGCTCACGGAGCGCGGCATCGCCGCCGAGGAGTTTGTCGTGGCGGCTCTAGAATTTGATCTGATTCCGATTCCCATTCAGCGCCAGGCGCCGCGCGACGGCTGGCGGCCGCCGGCGGACATCCGAATGATCTCCGCGGACGATCACAACCTCGAGGTAGATCATCTCTACGAGGAGCGGCTGCCGGCCAAGTTCAAGGATCGGGCGCCCAAGTTCTGGCGCGACAAGGAAACGCGCCTTTTGCACATGCGCTACAAGGACCGCTCGTTCGACCCACCTGGGATCGGCACGATCGGCCAGGAATGCCCCGGATTTTGGGACCGCGAGGAGCGGCTGCGGGTCATGGAGGGGGAGGGCATCGAGGGCTCGGTGCTGTATCACGGGCAGCTGCAGTCGCTGAATGGGATCATGGCAGAGGATCCGGAGCTCTATGTCGCGTGCATGGATGCTTACAACGAGTGGCTCATCGAATTCACCCGGCCGGCAGCGAACAAGCTGGTGGGCGTTGCCATGCTGCCGAGTTTCTTGAAGCCGGAAACGGCGCGCGATCAAATGCAAAAGCTCAAGCAGCTCGGCTACCGGGCGGTGCAAATGCCGTCGTACCCACGCGGCGTACGCTACAACAGCCGGGAGCTCGATCCGCTCTGGAGCGCGATCGTGGAGTCCGGCATTCCGCTGTCCTTTCACGTGACTGCATTTCAGGAGTTTCACGGCTACGGTTCGCTGGGAGCGAACCTTGCGAGAAACCTCTCGCCATTTCGGCCGCTGCTCGGGCAGCTGATATTCTCGGGGGTATTCGAGCGCCACCCTGATTTGAAGGTGGTTTTTGCCGAGGGCGGGGTGAGCTGGGTGGCCGATGCGCTGTACTCGATGGATCGGATCCAACGGGCTTATTACACGATCTTGCGGCCGCAGCTGCCGCATTTGCCGAGCTTCTACTGGAAGCGGCAATGCTACGCGACTTTCATGGACGATCCGATCGGCATGCAGCTGATCGATCGCATCGGCGCGGACAACGCGATGTGGTCGCTCGACTTCCCTCATCCGGAAGGTGTCCACGGGTTTGCCGGGGACATCGCCAAGAGCATCTACGACACGATCGGTCATGAGAAAGCCAAGAAGGTGCTGGGCGGCAATGCGGCAAGTCTTTACAAGCTCTGACCCACTGTCAGCCGCGAGGGATGACGGCAGGATCCAGGAATTATTGGATCGGGCCGCGATAGAAGACTGCTTGGTGCGATACTGCCGCGCGATCGACCGCTGCGACGCGGAGTTGCTGCGTGGAGTCTACTGGCCCGATGCCATCGACGATCACGTCTTCTGGCGCGGGAACGCGCAGGCGTTCGTCGACTTTTGCATGCCGATACTGAAGACGCGCGATCAGACCCTGCACAGCGTGTGCAATTTTCTGATCCGCATCGACGGTAACGACGCACGCGTCGAGTGCCATTTCCACGCCTATGAGCGCGTACGCCGCAAAGACGGCACGTCAAACGACATCACCATGTGGGGCCGGTATCTCGACCGGATGGAAAAGCGCGTCGGCGAGTGGCGCATTGCGGATCGCAGGGTGCTGCTCGACTCGTGGCGTATCTGGGACGATTCGGCTGACTGGGAGCGGGGATTGTTCGGGAAACACGGAATCGAGGTCGGCCGGCATGGCGATGCGGATCCGTCTGCCGCCTTGTTTGGCGACAGATTGCGGCGAGGTTGACGGCGCGGCGAGCTGCCGTACGAGTTGTTTTGTTGAGATCACGACGTTGCTATAGTTCGCAGTAGAGCGGGATTTTAAATAAAACCAACCGCCTTGGGGGAGTAAACATGGGGCTATCTGAAAAATATAAGGCTGCTGGCTTTTTCGTCGGCGCGGCGGCAACGGCGTTTCTGTTGCAGGTTGCGAGTGCCTACGCTCAGGACACCGCAGGCAGCTCGGCAGCACCAACGGAATCACAAAAGCCGCTCAACGAGCTCAGCGAAGTCATCGTGACGGCGGAGCGCCGCTCGGAGCGCCTGCAAGATGTGCCATTATCAGTAACGGCCCTCACCCCGGAAGCCCTCGCGGCCGCCGCCATTACATCGACCGAGGATTTGCCGTTGATCACGCCGGGTCTGCGGATGGATTCCGGCGGCATCTATACTCAGCCGGTAATTCGCGGCATCACGACGTACCAGACTTTTGTCAGCTCGGATGCGAACGTTGCCACCTATATAGATGGCGTATACCAGCAAGCCATGCTGGGGGCCATCTACGAGCTGCCCGATGTGCAGCAGATCGAAGTTCTCAAAGGCCCGCAAGGCACGCTGTTCGGGCGCAATGCGACTGGCGGAGCGATCCTCATCAACACCTTGGACCCGAACCTCAGTACGACGACCGGAAACTTTTCCGCAGCTATCGGCAACCTTCTCACTTATTACGGCAAAGGTTACTTCAGTACGCCCCTCGTACAGGATAAGCTCGCCGCCAGCGCTACCGTCTACTATGACCACACCGACGGGTACATGGTCAACCTGCTGGACGATAAACGCTACTCGCCCGTCAACAACCTCGTTCTTCGCGGCAAGCTCCGCTTCGACCCGTGGGAGGGCGGGGATTTCGTGCTGTCGGCGAGCTACTCGAAGCGCCTCGACTACCAGGATTTGAGAAACAATTTCTATGACGGCAACAACCTGTACCGCGCAAAGATCCCGGCGTCGCAACTTGCGGTGCAGCCCGATACATTCGCCCAGTATTACAATTCGCATTTCGCTGACTACAAGTCAGACGTGAGCCTTCGCGGCATCATCGATCTCGGTCCTGGTCAGCTGAAGAGCACATCGGCGTACACTCGAACCAGCACTCAGTTGACTCTGGATTGCGCCGGCGTTCCACTTGATTTGTGCGTCACTTACTTTCCCGTCGCCACGACCCAGACCTACAGCGAAGATCTTGTCTACACGACGAATCAGTTGGGCAAGTTTCATGCAACGGTCGGCGCCGATGTCTATAACAACAGGGGCGTCAATCTGCCGTTGCTTTACGTGGTACCTCCGATCTCGCTTTCGGACAACATTTGGACTGAAGACACATCGATGGCTTATGCAGGCTTCGGTGAACTCACCTATGATCTCACCGACCAGCTGAGCCTGACGGCTGGCCTCAGATATAGTTCGGAAAAGAAGGCCGCCTATTATGCGAACACACTCGCATTCACTATAAACACCATTTTGCCTGAGCCCCCAATTCCGTTGCTGGGGGAACACACCTGGACTGCCACCACACCCCGCGGGTCGTTGCTGTACAAGGTGACGGACCGTACCAATTTGTATTTCACGTACTCACAGGGTTTCCAGAGCGGCGCCTTCAATACCGTCGCTGCACAGACCACACCTGTCGCTCCCGAGGAGATAAAGTCGTATGAAGCCGGCATCAAGAGTTCGGTGACCGATAACGTCACCGTGAACGCCGCCTTCTTCTACTACGACTACACCGACCTGCAGGTCGCCACTATCTACAACCTGCCCAATGGCACATACACCCAGGTAATAACGAATGCGGCGAATGCGAAGATTTACGGCAGCGAGCTGAATGCCAACTGGCACGCCACACCTGAGTTCAGCGTCGCACTGGGTGGCACTTATCTGCACGCCCGTTACGCTGATTTCACCACTGCGAGTCTCGACGTGCCGATTTATGCCAACGGCCTCCCCACGGGCAATACGAACATCAAGGCGAACGCAAGCGGAAACACAATGATTGGCAGCCCTACCCTCACTGCCGACTTGACACCCCGTTATATCAAGACCACGAGCGTGGGTACCTTCGATTTTTCAAGCACGTTGTACTACTCGACGAGGGTGTTCTACGACGTCGGGGACCGGATCGTGCAACCTGGCTATGTAAACCTGAACGCCACGATGATGTGGCAGCCGGTCGGCAGCAAGTGGCAGTTTGGCCTCTGGGGTAAGAACCTTACGGACAAGTTGACGATTGTTGCCACCACCATCGATTCGACCGGCGACTCGGTCCAGTATTCGGCCCCACGTACGTACGGAGTCAGGGCTAAATACGCATTCTAGGATTTCGCTTCTGCAGCAAAGACTCGATCCGTGACGTGCTGTTGGGCAAACCCCCTGGTCAAGAGGAACGTCCAATGGCTTTTCACGGTGCGAATTTCGAAGGCAAGCGGCTTCAGGCTTTGGCACTCGGGGCACTCGGGGCACTCGGGGCACTCGGGGCATTCTTGGCATTTGCAGCCCATCGCAGCGAGGCCGCTGTCTCGGGCACGGGCGTGGGCGCCGGCGCGAACTGGACCAGCCATGGCGGCGGCAGCGACGAAAGCGACTTCAGCCGCCTCGAGCAGATCACGACATCGAACGCCGCGCAGATGGGCCTCGCCTGGTGGCTCGACATGCCGGGAGAGGCCAGTCTCGAAGCGACGCCGCTCGCGGTGGACGGCGTACTTTACTTCACCGGCAGCTACGGAACCGTCTACGCAGTCGATGGCGGAACGGGCAAGCTGCTGTGGAAGCACGATCCCGAGATCTGGAAGTATCCGGTCAAGATGCTCTTCGGTCTTGCCGCCAACCGCGGGGTGGCGTACGCCGACGGGCGGCTGTTCTCGGCAGCCCAGGACGGTCGTCTGTACGCGCTCGATGCAAAGACAGGTGAGCTCATCTGGACGGTCGAGACCACCACGCCAGAGTCGATGCAGACGATCACGGGCGCGCCGCGCGCCTTCAACGGCAAGGTGATCATCGGCAACGCCGGCGCTGACCTCGGAAGGCGCGGCTATGTGACCGCCTATGAGGCGGCCACCGGCAAGCAAGCGTGGCGATTCTATGTCACGCCCGGCTCTCCGGAGGAGAATCGCGGCGATCCGGCCATGGAGCGCGCGGCCGCGACTTGGAACGGTGAGTATTGGAAGAGCGGTACCGGAGGTGCGGTCTGGGACAGCATCACGTTCGATGCGGAGCTCAACCACATCTATATAGGCACCGGCAACGCCGGCCCGTACGATCCCGACATGCGCAGCCCCGGCGGCGGCGACAACCTGTACACCGCCTCGATCGTCGCGCTCGACGCCGACACCGGCAAATACATCTGGCACTATCAGGTCAATCCCCGGGATTCGTGGGATTACGACACCACGCAGCAGATGACGCTGGCCGACCTCGTAGTCCATGGTGTGCGGCGCAAGGTGCTGATGCAGGCGCCGAAGAACGGCTTCTTCTACGTGCTCGATCGTCGCAGCGGCAAGCTGATCTCCGCCGAAAAGCTCGGCAAGGTGACTTGGGCGGATCATATCGATCTTGCGACCGGGCGTCCGGTCGAGGCGAAAAACATCCGCTACGAAACCGGCCCGACCATCATCTGGCCCGCACCGGCAGGGGCGCATAGCTGGCAGTCCATGTCCTTCAGCCCGAAGACCGGCATGGTGTACATCCCGTATATGCAGCTGGGCGCGCGCTTCGCGAAGGGCGAGGAGCAGCCTGGCGGGGTCAGCTTCGGCGGTTTGAGCATCAAGGATTACTCGACCGACCCGCAGGATGGAAAGGGGGCCTTGATTGCCTGGGATCCGGCTCAGCAGAAGGCGCTGTGGAAAGCGCCGCTCGACACGCTCTGGAACGGCGGAACGCTGGTCACGGCCGGCAACGTCGTCTTTCAGGGCGCAGCCGACGGCGAGTTCTCGGCGTACAACGCCGTTACGGGGCTGCGGCTCTGGCACTTCGATGCGGGGATGGGAATCGTCGCCCCGCCAATGAGCTACTCGGCCAATGGAAAGCAGCAAATCTCGGTGCTGGTGGGTTATGGAGGCTCGGCGGCGATCTGGGGCGAGCTCATGAACGCGGGCTGGAAGTTCGCCGGACCGCGCCGACTGTTGACGTTCACTCTGGGCGGCAAGGCGGAGCTGCCGCCGTCGCCGCCCCGCGATATGACCGTGCATGCGCTGGACGATCCGTCGATCAAGCTCGATCCGGCGGATGTCGCGGCCGGGCACGCGATGTTTTTGGCCTGCGCCGTATGTCACGGACGCAACTTGGTTTCGACCGGCGGCCCGGCGCCGGATCTGCGCGAATCCAACATCGCCCTGCGCGAGGAGGGCTTGTGGTCGGTGCTGCATGACGGCGCTCTGATGCCGCAGGGCATGCCGCGCTACGACGCCTTCACGCGGGACCAGGTGCGGCAGCTCCATGCCTATATCCGATCCGGCGCCCGTGAGGTCCTCGAGGCGCAAAAAAAGGCCGCGGAGAGCAGCACCGCATCGAAGTGAACGGGAGCGCGGAGTCGTCAGTCCGCGCTCGCCCTCTCCGCGGCGGTGAACTCGAGATGCAATTCCTTGAGGCCGCGCAATATGTACGAAGGCACGTACTCGAAGCGCCGCGCAGGGCGCGGGCCGTGCACTGCTTCGTCGATGCGTATGTCGTGCAAACGAGTGAGCAAGCGGCTGAGGCTTATGCGAAGTTCTGTGCGGGCCAACGGCGCGCCGGCACAGGTGTGGGCGCCTCGTCCGAAGGCGAGATGTTCGCGAGCTTTCGGGCGGTCCAACTCGATCTCGGCCGGCTTCGCGTGGCGGCGCGGATCACGATTGATGGCATCGAGAAAGAGACAGACGGTGGTTCCCGCCTTGAGATCGACACCACCAAGCGTCGTGGTGCGCAAGACCAGCCGCGAGTCGATCTTGATGGGCCCGTCAAAGCGCAACATTTCCTCGACGAAGTCTGGGATGCGCTGATTTTCGTCACGCAGCAACGTCTGAAGGTCAGGACGCTCGGCAAGCAGGCGCATTGAAGTACAAAGTATCTTGGCGGTAGTGTCCTGTCCCGCCGCGAACAGCGTGCAAGCGAGATTGACCATGTCCGTGATCGTGGGCGTGGAACCGTCGGGATACTTCGCCGACGTGATCTGGGACATGATGTCGTTGCGCGGATTACGCCGGCGGTCGCTGATGTAGTCGTGGAAATAGGTCGCCAGGAACTGCAGCCTTTCGTCGCCGCTGACATTGGGAGGTCTATCGCGAAACAAGCGGCGGTCTTCTTCGGGAACTCCGAGTAAATCGGCGATCACGAGCGTCGCGTACGGCGTTGCATAGCTTTGCATCAGCTCGCAACGATTGCCTTGACTGAAGGTATCGATCAACTCGTTGGATAAATCCCTTAAGTACTGCTCCAGTGCCTTCAGCCTGTTCGGCATGAACAATTGCATGAGCAACGAGCGCAGCATCGAATGCCGAAATCCGTCCTGGGTGACGACCTGACCCGCCATGTACATTTGCGGTCTGAAGCGCGCGACTTGCTCGCGAATATCATTGCCTTCCGGGACGAACGGCAAGTCCGGAATCGGCCCATTCGCCGAGTTGACCGAGGAGAATGTCGCGGGATCGCTGAAGACCGCCAAAGCCTCTTCGTGCCCTGTGACAGCCACCGCGTTGTAGCGAGGCAGGCGGCAGACAGGTCCCTTACTGCGCAGATAGTCGAAATATGGGTAGGGATTGCCCAACAGCGAAACGTCGGTGAAAAAATCGATTTCCTCGTAGCTGCACACTCAAATGCCAAATGCGCGATCAGGCGTCTTCGTCGGACATCCAATGCACGAAGCGCTGCAGCGGATACATCGCATCGTGCGGGCTTCCCATCACGTGACGCCAAGCAGAACCGAGACGCACGACGCGCTGGCCCCCGGCACTCGCAATCCGGTCGCGTAACTTCGCTTTGCGCTCGGGCGGGTAGATGCCGATCGTTTGCGTCGCGACATTCACATGCCGGACGGCCTCGTCGAGCGAGGCAACGTGCACGACATTGGCGGTCTTGCCGCTGGGACTGAACTCGACCGGCTCATCGGAGAGGATCACCAAGCCGGCGCCGTCGAAGGTTCCCCACACGCGATAGCTCTCGCCCATCATCTGCAACACCTCGATCTCCTCGCGCATCTCGAGCGGCAAGGGCGGCGCCTTCGCCGAGGCGGTCTCACGATCGACGCCGAGCCGCTTCTGCAGTTGCGCGCAGAATTTCTCGATGCCGCCGCGCTCGCCCTCGACGAAGATGAAACGGCTGGCGAGGCAGGCCTCCTGATTGAAGACGGAAACGTCGTTGGCGGCATATTCCGCCACCTCGTCGATCGCCGCATCGGACTGGAATGCCTCCGGTCCGATCATGGAGATCGATGTCTTGGGGTCGAACGAGATCAGCTGCAGGCCAGGGCCCAAATAGCGGATGACGTTGTTGATGGCATCACCCCCGCCCCATGCCACGATGCGGTCGAAATATTGAGGGCGATAAAGCGTGCGCTCGATCGATTCGCTGCCGCCGCGCCAGTAGACCGCGGACATCGAGCGCACCACCGGGTGCGCGGGATCGATATCGGCCATGGTGCGCAGCACGGCCACCGTGGTGAACGGGTCGCTCGAGGGCATCTTGAACAGATTGACCGCCTTGACGAGCGCACCCTGCGCGATCGAGGACATGCATCCCGCCGGAGAATTTCCCGCCAGCATGTGGATCATGCGGGGCGGAAAGGCGCGAATGGCGCCGCGCTGCCCGCGCGCGTCGGTGCGCGAAACCCAGCCATCGAGATACGCGGGGTTCGAGAAATTCGCGTCGATGCTGCTCTTGAGCGCTTCACGTGTCAAAAATTGGCGAGCGCCTTTGTAGAGGTTCTCGACCACGCGGCGCGGCAAGGGATTGGTCGCCGCCACACGCTCCAGCGCTTCCTGCAGATAAGCATTGCCTTCGAGCTTCAGCCGCTCGCCTGTCTCGACCAGGAAATCGACGATCTCCGAGAGCTTCACGTCGAGCAGCGGGGGCGCTTCGGAGCGCGGAGTGACCAGCGCATCGAGATCGATGGCCGGCGTGGTGAAATCAGCGCCGAGATCGCGGGAGCGATGCCGGACCTCGCTGCCGGACACGAGCTTGCCGCGAATGAAGTGCTTTACCTGCAGGGCCGGGGCGCGGTCGGCGACCGCATCCGTATCTTCGATTCGAATCGTGTTCATGAGACACCTCTGACATAAGCATCGATGGTGCCCGAGACGGCAGCGCCCGCCTGGCAGCGGTCGCAAGGGTTGTAGCTCATCCCCGCGGCGGAGCAACAACTATACCAGACGTGGCTTGCTCCACTCATTCATCGCGCAGGCATCGCGACTTGATGCGCCACCGGCCGCCCGCTTTCAGGAGTTCGTCCTGGTAGTGGCCGATGACCAAGGGCACCGGCGGGGTGGGCGCGGCATTCATGGCCAACACATAACAGCGGGCGGTCGCTGTATCGCGCGCGATCGATATGAATTCGTTGGCACAGAAGTGCCGAACCTTGATCTCGCGCGGCGTCATGCCGCCGGCTGCCGCGCGCACATAGTCGTGCAACGCCCGCCGGCCTTCGAGCCGGCCCCAAGGGCCGCGGTCCCACACGCCGTCCTCGGTGAACAATTCCACGAAAGCGTCGGCATCGCCGCGATCGACGCAAAAGCAGTACGCCGCGAGCAAGTCACGGATCGCCTTTTCATCTTCCAGCAGCGTTGGCATTAAGCAATATATCCATCTGAAACTGAAGGCAGTCGAGACCGCGGTCGAATGTCCCCGATTATCGAACGCGCCGATGGTTGTGCGTCGCCAAGGGGCGCGCACTGTTTTACAATGCGGAACGGCCGGCAAGTCGAGGAGAGCGAGTTGGGGGAGAACGCAAAAGCAGGTCAGCGCAGCGGTACGCAGAGCATCGAGCGGGCGATAGGACTGCTGCGCGAGATCTCAACGCGGGGGCAGTTCGGCTGGCAGTTGTCGGATCTGGCGGCGCGCTGCCAGCTCGGCAAGAGCACGGCGCATCGGATGCTCATTTGCCTGGTGCGCGAACGGTTGGTCAGTCAGCGTCCCGCCGACCGGCACTATATTCCGGGGCCGATGCTGTTCGAGTTGGGGCTCGCGCTGCCTGAGCTAGGGGAGCTGCAATACCGGGCGAGGAGCCGTCTGGCGGTGCTCGCCGCGCGCACCTCGGGTGCGGCGTTTTTTCTGTTTCGCAGTGGCGATGATTTCGTTTGCGCTGCGCGAGTCGGCGGCGCTGAGCTCAAAGCGCTCACCGTCTTTCCCGGCACCCGCCGCCCGCTGGTGACCTCGGTGGGCGGGGTGGCGATCATGCTCGCGATGCCCGTGGGGCAGGCGCGTGCGATCATCAACCGCAACTTTGCGAACCTGCGGGGCGTCGGCTACAACCGGGCGCGGCTGCGAGCGATCCGCGCCATGCTCGAGCGCACCCACGCCGAAGGCTTTGCCATCAACGCGGGCGACACCTTGCCGGGGGTCAATGCCTTCGGGCTTGCGCTGCGCGATTCGGACGGCGTGCCGTTCGCTGCCATCACCGTGGAGGGCACCGCGCAGGCGCTGCCGCTCGATCGGCTGCCCGAAATACGCCGCTTGATGCAAAGCGCCGTTGAGGACCTGCGCGGGGCTGCCCCTTAGGAGCGGAGCGGAGATCGCGTCGCATCGCTTGAATTTCGTGGTTGTCGGCGCCTTGTTCCACATTGTGGAAAGAGCTCCAAGTCAGGTGATCGACCGCAATGAGCTTGCGCAACCCGGCAAACCATTACAAAAGGAACGCTGGTCCGGAGTCGTCGACTCGGTTGGCAGCCACACGCTTGCCAACGCCTGTGCGCAAACGCGTTATCGGGGCGTAGTCATCGCGTGCGGCCTTGCACAGGGAATGGACTTTCCGTCGAGCGTCGCGCCCTTCATCCTGCGCGGCATTTCGCTGCTCGGCATCGACAGCGTCATGGCTCCGCATGCGGTCCGCGAGCCGGCGTGGAATCGCCTCGCGCGGGACCTGGACTTGTCGAATCTGGATCGAATCAGCACGCTGGTGGGCCTCGAGGGAGCGTTGAGCGCCGCACAAGACATCGTCGCCGGGAAAATTCGCGGGCGCGTCGTAGTCGACGTGAATCGCTAGACTCGGCGCGCCCGCTCGACGTGAACGGCTAGACGCGGCACGCCGCGCTCTCGTCGAGGCCGCCCTTATTCGGATTACTCCGCGTGACCCACTTGCTCGCGTGATTTCAGCTGCAGGATCGGTCCAGGAAAGTTTGCCGGGGCATCCAAAATGGCGCAGACATGCCGGCCGATCTCGATGTCCGAAAGCCATTCGGGTTTCGCATGTTGGCGGCTGCTCTCGCCGTTGACCATGGAGACAATCATCAGCTCGCGGATTTCCGCGCCTGCCCGGCGTTCGCGCGCCAATCCGCGATACAACATCCGTTGCGCAGCCTGCGACATCGAGACATGAGCCATCTTCGGGATGATGAAATCGGCAGTGCCGCCGCCGAGCCCGATAAAAAGACCGCTCTCCGGCAGACGCGGCACGAGGACTTTAACTGCGATGAAGTGCAACCCAATCTCGCTTGCAAGCGATGCGCATAGATCCGCCGCGCTCCACTCCGTCAAGGGTTGACGCTTGTGAGTCGCACTCACCGAAACAACGACCGCGTCAATGCCGCCAAACGCCTTCGCCGCCTCGTCCCAAAGCGCCGACGCACCGCTTTCGGTAGCGATATCGCCGACGACGCAGGCTATGGGCTTGCCGGGATGACGCGCGGCGATGCGCTCGAGCTTCTCGCCATTGCGGCCGCACGCGATCACTTGGCGGCCGGAGGCGAGGGCCTCCTCGACAATGCCTTGCCCCACATCGCCCGCTGCTCCGATAACCAACAGCGTGCTTTTGCTCATCGCTCACATTCTCCCGACACCAATATTGGGGGAGTCATCATAGGACTTCGACCTCAAATGCGATAGCGACGGCGGATGGCGTCGAACCTGCGTTGCAGCTCTCTCGTCCGATCCTGATTCGTCGATTTCTTGCTGTCAATCGGCAGGTGATCGGACAGTTCCGCGGACTTGACGACCTGGGTTCGAAGCTCAGGAACGTGTCTCGACAAGACGCTTCGGAAAGTGAGCACGCCGGCGGTGTAGCCCTGATTGTCGATCCAATTCGCGAAGCCCGGATCGTGCCGCGTGAGGATTAGACGAATCTTGCCATCGCTATCGATCGCCGTACGGCTCGGCGTGTAGCTCACCGGTCGATAAAGAAAGTCCATGCTGTTTCCGAAGATCGCCTCGCTGGTGATCATCCAGAATCCGTCGTAGGCTTCGAATTCAAGAACGAGCGCCTCATCGGCGTGAAGTTCCCAGCGCATCATGGTGACCAGGCGTCCACGGCGCTTATCTTGCGCTTCCGCCTCCGACGGCCAGGGGTCTTCGATCGCGAGATTACGGCCGCGAAACAGATTGATGGCCTTCGGATCGATCTGATCGCCGGATTCCCAAACCCAGTCCGGCCAAAAATCGAGCGCGTCATAGACGAAATCGGCGGCCCACGTCATGGCGTCGACCATCGCCTCGGGGGTTGGCATCGGGCGAGGCGCATCCATTCCTACGCGCTCGATCCGGTACTCGGCGGCCTGTTCATCCCAGCTGTCGAAATACTGGCGGAGGAACATCTTGCGGCTTCCCGGGGTCGTCGGCAGCCAGTTCTGCCCTTGCCGTTCGCCGCCGATGTAGAGCTCGAAGGAGCCGTCCCATTGGGTCTTCAGTTCATGCCCGAAAATGTTGGCCTCGGGCGCATCGCCGAAGGGCTCATGCAGCGCGCGGGCAGCCGCCTTTCCGTAGGCGGCCGCGGAGCGGGGGCCCTGGACCGTGATGTTCCAAAAGCGGGCGGTGCCCTTCTTGCCGCTGATCTTGTAGACCGACTCTCCGTCGATCCACGTCTGGATGTAAATGCAGTCGGCGTTGTCCGAACCAAGCTTTCGTGTCGGGGAGCAGAAGGGATGCAGGGCAGGATATTTCGTATCCTTCGTCTCCAGAGCCAAGTCGAATGCCTGACTCAAGTTCTGCGTCAAGTATCGAAAGCCGTCAACGCGCTGCAGCGCAGTGGCTGGATTCACGTCCTTGAATACGAGGTTTCCGGCGGATTTCAATTTGTCGCAAAATTTATCCCAGGATTCCTTTAAATCCCGGTCGAACGGAGCGTCTCCAAAAGCCATTGCTGCCTTAGGACTGCGCAACGCCGAGCGACGACAGGGTCGTGCCGCAAAGGGACTCACGATCCCTCTGGAGACGTCGGCGCGCACGGAGCCTCATGGCGCTTCGTCGAGATATTCGCAGAGCGCCCGATGAAAGTTCGAAACCACTGATTCTTGCAACGGGTTCGGGCGCGCTCCGGCAAATCCGCGCGACTTCATGCCGCGCTGGACTTCGCCCATGTTGTCGAAGTCCTGCTGCAGGATCACGCTGATCGATTTGAAATTGCGCCAATCCTCGGCACCCAAGAAGCGCTGGCGCTCGAGCTTGGGCTCGGCCCCAGGGGCGTAGCGCTGCAGCGAGTAGACCTCGAAGATGCAGGTGTCCGGATCCTTCGGGTCCGGCAGGGCACGATAGGAGAGCGCCGCATCCGGATACGGCAGGATGATCAAGTTCGGGAATATGTGCCAATCGACGCCGGCGTCCTGCAGCTGCTGCAGCGAGATGTCGGGCCAGCCGGCGCCCGAGGCAATGGCCGCGTCGCGCTGGAACTCGATCACTTTCATCATCATCTCACCGGGCGGTGTCGCCGGATCAACTTCGGTCAGCAGACGGTGTGCAGCTTCCGCATCGCGCTCGCTGTAGACCGCCCGCAGCGTCGTATTGATGAGGTCCAAGTAGTCGACGATGCCCTGCCGCAGATCCTTCGGGGGCGGCAGCCCGGTGCGCGGCGAGGGCGCACCGGTCGGCGCTTTCAGATCAGGCGCTGGAGCGAACATGCCGTGGCGGCCGTACACCTTGCTGCGGGTGGTGTCATCGCCCTGGCCGATGAGCAGTTGCGGGTGCGTCCCTGCCAAGTGATAGGACTCGTCGAAGGCCTCGAGCGCCACCTTCCAGTTGCACGGCAGTTTGACCGACACATACCAGCGGTAGCGCATCTTCTGGATCTCGTACGGATCGAGGTAGCTCGGCACCGGCGCAAGATATTCGCTGAGCGGCGCCGCGTGCGGGTCCATATTGACGAACACATAGCCGGCCCAGGTCTCGACACGCACTTGCTTGAGGCTCAGATCCTTATCGCCGAAGTCGGCGCAACCCGACCAATCCTCGCGGTCATATATGCGCGCGATCGAGCCATCGAGGTGGTACTGCCAGCCGTGAAAGCGGCAATGGAAGCGGGTCAAATGCCCGCAGCCCTCCATCAGACGGCGGCCGCGATGCTGGCACACGTTGTAGTACGCCTTGATGCTGTCGTCCGACACCCGCACCACGATGATGCTCTCGTCCATGATGTTGTAGGTGACGTAGGAACCGACACGCGGCAGCTCCTCTTCCCGGCATGCAACCTGCCACACGCGCGGCCACAGCCGCTCATTCTCCAGACGCAAGAAATCCGTGGAGAGGTAGTGCTCGCTCGGTACGAAGTCGGTGCGCACCTCGGCATGATGACTTGACATTCGACATTCCCCCGCTGGTATCCGATCCTGCCTGACGATCGCAGCTTTGCAGGATACTCCGACTGCTCCACAGCAAGCTTATCCTGTCATCATGGGGCAGCAATGCGCAAATGACCCCTGTATTCTACAATGTGGGATTGCCCAGCGGGAGGAGTGCCGGTGAGGATCTTATGAGAGCTACGCCCCATTTCGGCACGCATTCGCTGCGTGAGGCGCTCGGCTCATTTGCAACCGGCGTGACCATCGTGACCACCGTCGATCAAGCCGGGCGCGACATCGGGCTCACCGCCAACAGCTTCAACTCGGTGTCGCTCGAGCCGCCCATGGTCCTGTGGAGTCTCGCCAAGAGCTCCTTGAGCCTGGCAGCCTTCAAGCAATCCGAATACTTTGCCGTGCACGTGCTCAGTGTCGACCAGGAGCAGCTTTCCAACCTGTTCGCGACCCGCGGCGCGGACAAGTTTGCCGGTATCGAGATCGAGCGTGGGCACGGCGGCACGCCGCTCTTACCGGGCTGCGCGGTGCGCTTTCAGTGTCGAACGGCGTTTGCCTACGAGGGTGGAGACCACGAGATCTTCGTCGGCGAGGTGCTGGATTTCGACGACTTCAAACGTCCACCGCTGGTTATTCAAGGCGGCAAGTATGCGCTCGCTGTCAAGAAACCGGATTCTCGCAGCGCCGCCGCGGCGGACGCCTCCGATCTCGGCGCGAACTTCACCAAAGACTATCTAGGCAACCTGCTCAGCGTAGCGACCCTGCAGCTCAAGGCGCGGCTGCGCCCCGCGCTCGAAGCGCGCAGCCTCGATGAAGAGGACTACGCCATCTTGTCCCTGCTCATCATCTGGGACCATCGCGAAGCGGCCGAGATCGACGGCCTGCTGCAGATCGCAGGCAAGCGGTTACAGAAAGCGAAGGTATCGCAGCTGACGCGACAGAACCTGATCGAGAGCGAGGTCGACGGCACGGGCGAAACTCGCCTCTCGCTGACTGAAGCTGGTCGGCACACCATCATCGAGCTCATGGCGGCCGCAAAAGCGGCTGAAGCGGACACCGAAATCGGGCTCGACTACAGCGAATCGCAGATGCTCAAGCACCTGCTGAAGCGCGTCATCCGCAACACGACGCCGGGGTCTTTGAAGATCTGGCGCAAATCATAGGCAAGTCGACGACTGGGAACGGGTCATCGCCCATGCATTACTCATTTTTCGCACAACAGGCCGATGATTGCCTTTGTATCCCAATAATAGGGCCGAATACTTACCAGAAGACCATCCCGGAACCTATAGTGTTCCAGGATCGACATGTCGATCGGGCGCCCGGTGCTCGTCGCCCGGCCAGTCATGCGCTGCACCAGGACGAAGTCCTCGCCGCCGGCGTCCCCGATGATGCGCTCGGTTTCGACTTTCCAATCCGTCACCGCCGCGAAGAGCTTGGCCGAGACTTCGCACATGCCCGCGAAGCCTCTGTACACCCCGCCATAGGGCAGGCTTTCAGGATCCTCGACGACCATATCCGGATGACACAGCGCCTCGATCTGAGCCGCGTCTCCCGACCGCAGCGCCGCGAGCAAACGTTCGATGCGCGAGTCCCGCGTTTTTATGTTCGTCATGATAAAAGGTCCGAAAAGTGTATCAGGCCAATTGAGCCGTGCGGCCGCCATCGATGACCGGGGTGGCGCCGTTCACGTAGTCAGACGACGCAAACCTGCAAAATCCGCTTCCACGGTCTCCGCGAGCAGGTGGCGATCGACCACTTCCGCGGGGCTCTTGTAGCCGGAGCGAAAATGAAAGTGGTCAAGGAGCTTCGGGTCGAGCCGCTTGTTGCTGCCGACGATATCGCCGATCTCCGGACCGATCCGCTCGGCAATCCCAGTCAAATAAGCCTCGTCGAGCTTAAATAGGCCAATGGCATTCAAGCCGGCGAATTTGCGTGCTTCCTCTTCGGAGAAGTCGGTAAAGATGCTGCGCAGCCAATCCCATGTATTGGGCCAAGTGCCTTCCACGTGCGGATAGTCGATCCCGAGCAGCATGCGATCGATCCCGATCTCGCGCCGCTGCTGCATCTCCGAAGGCCGTGGCGAGGAGGGCGCGACATAGCAATGGCGCTCGAAGTATTCCCTGGGCTTGAGTTTGGTGAGGCTACTTTCCTTCTCGAACCGCTCGTCGAGATAGGCCAGCGTATCGGGCAGCCAGTCCGAACGGACCTCCGAGAACACCACCTTCATCTGCGGATAACGGTCGAACACGCCGCCTTGGATGAGCTGCCAGAAGGCTTGGCGAGGAGGCAGGTTCTTGTCTTCGGTCGCGTGAGGACAGCCCATGGCGACAAAGCCGTGATCGGCGCACCAATGCACCTCCCTTACCGCCGCATCCATATCCTCGCAACCACCGGGGTCGGCGACCCCAAAGATCCGGCCTTTGCCCGGCGCCATCTTGTCGGCGAACCAGCGATGATGCGCCCGCGCGCCGGCGCTGCGTAGTTCGCTCGGATGAGGCCGGCTCAACATCGTGAAGAAGGGCGTTAGGGACAGGTGGTGGCCCACATTGACGATTTCGGCCGCGACGCCCTCGTCGTCCAGCGCCCTGAGGCGCCGCTCGATATCCCATACGCCAAGTGCACCGCCGTCTCTGATGGCGTTGCGCTGATCGATGATCTCCACCGCCGACAGGGCATTATCCGACGCCGCCCCGAATCCGCGTTCCACAGCCAGGAATTCCCGTTCCTCCGCCATCTGGCGCTCGAGGGCGGCGTGATACTCAGGCTCCAAATAAGGCTGGTAGTCCTCGCAACGTCCGCCGCAATGATTGTCCGCAGACACGATCAGCAGCTTGTTCATGCGTACTCCTCGCCGGATCGGCAAACGTCATATGGCTGCAGTGAGCGCTCGGAAAAAAAGCGCCTACCCACTTGCGAACAGCCGAGACAGAGCCGCACGGTCGACCTTCATCATGGGTGTGTAGGGTAGGGTTTCGACGAAAAGCCACTTCACCGGAACATGCGTGGCTTCCACATGATTGCGCAGATGTTGTTCGAATTCGGCTATCGTCGGCGTCGCCACGCCCGGCTTGAGTTGGATGGCCGCCGCCGGAACTTGACCGAGCCGCTTGTCCGGGACCCCGGTTACGCCCGCCGCCGACACCGCGTCGTGCAGTTTCAGGGCGCGTTCGATCGTGTCGGGAAGCAGCTTGAACCCGCCGCGCATGATCGCGCCGTCGGCGCGGCCCTTATGGAACAGGAATCCGTCCTCATCGAGAATCACCAGGTCCGTGGTGCGTATCCAGTGCGGTCCGATGCGGGGCGAAATCGCCTCGAGAAGGCCTTCCTTGCCGGGCGGCAACACCGCGCCTGTTTCAGGATCGACGACGCGTAGCTGTGCGCCGGCGAAGGGCCGTCCGACACTGCCGAACTTTTTTTCCCCCCATTCTTGATAGAGCTGCAGGGTCATGAGAGTGACCGGGCCGCCGAACTCTGTCGCACCATAGGCGAGCAGCACAGGTATTCCGTAACGCTCTTCGAACGCGCGTTGAACGGTAGGGTCGAGCGGCGAGGCTCCCGTGTTGATTGAACGTAATGAGGCCAGATCCTCGCGTGGAACATTAGCCTCCAACATCATCTGCAGAGCGGCAGTGGGCGTCCCTACGAAAGCGGGCCGATAGCGCACAATGTAATCAAGGCAGGTGGCAAGGCTGAAGCGGTCGACCAGAACAGCCCGCAGACCGAGCAATAAAGTCGGCAGGGTCGCGTAAATGCCGGAAAAATTGCCAAAGGGCAAATACATATAGAGAGGCGTCAAGGTGGCGGGGTCCTGGGCCTTATCGATGGGCAACATATTGGCGCCGACCATGTGCTTCGCGATCATGTCGTAGCTGAGCGCGAACTGCTTCGGCGGGCCGGTGGTGCCGCTGGTCAATAGGTCGATCTGCGGATGCGAAGGCGGCGAATTGAACGCGGCGGTCGAGCGCTCGCATCCGGGAACCGCCGCCGCATCCATCCCCGTGAGCGCAATCCCGGCGATACCCTGCTCGCGTAGCACCGACTTGATCTCCTCGGCAAAATCTTCCGCGCCGATGATGACGACGGCGGGTTTGAGCCGAAGTATGTCGCGTATGATCCCAGGCGGAGTCTGGTAGACGTGAATCATACTGATAGTCCGGCCGGTTGCGTTCAACCCGAGCAAGGCGGCGAGAGCATTGGGTCGATTGCGAGGCACCATGGCAACGGGCGCCCGCGGATCGGCACCGCTGGCCGCGACCAGATCGTTCACGCGGTACGCAATCTGCCGCATTTCTTCCCAGTCGATCCAACGCTTTTCCCATTCGATTGCGGGGCATCCTGGGCCGCGGGCCAGGGCTCGCGCACTCATTTCCTCAAGCGTCGTCATCCGCCACCTCCCTAAGGTGCTGGGAACCTTTGCCTATGTGGCGTCTGTCATTATAGAGCGGATTCGCGCGTTCTAGCCGATTTGAGTGTGCTCGAAGAACTTGACGACAGAAGCGGTTTCAGCGCTGAATGCCGCAGGAACTAAGATCCGACCCCGAGGATATTACCCATGGCATTTGGTGATTGTCGCGACGATGAAGCCATGCGTGCGGCCTGGAAGCTGTTCTGTGAACGGCTGCAGGAAGCCGGAGACTATGTCTTCAAGGAGTACAACCCGCCGACGCCGCTTCATCGGGCCGATGCCTTCCGCTTTCTCACGCAAAACCTCGGACAGGCATTCGACCTTGCGTATGAGACGAAGGACACAAAGTATCCAGTCATCCACGCCTTTTGCACTCCGTTCTGCAAGCTGGGCGGCGACAATGCCGATTTCGTTTACCAGCAAGCTTGGATTGACGGCGAGTCGATCTACAAGATCTCCGGCAACAGGGGCACGGCACCGTTTCTGAACTTCACCGTCCAGGGCCCGCGCCCCGAGAAGCAGCCCGGCACGAACTGGCCCAGCCTGCACGAACCATTCGGCGATATTCCCGAAGCGAACATGTTTGGACATCAGCTCCAGACCGGATGGGATGGAAGCTTCGAACTTTATATTGGCGGGCCCAAACGTGCGCCGAACTGGCTGCCGACCACGCCGGGTTCGCGCAAGATGTTCATCCGTCAGGGCTTTGACAAGTGGACCGAAACACCCGCGCGATTCCGCATCGAGCGCATCGGCATGACGGAACCGCGGCCGGTGCCAACCCCTGGCGACATGATGACCGCGATGGATTGGGCCGGGCGTTTTCTCACGACGATGATGAACGACTGGCCGGATCATCCGTTCAAGTACACCAAAGCTCATTTTAATGATTGGGTGAATCAATTCCCGCCGGCTCCCGCGGATGATCCGGCGTCGGACAAGCGCCGCGGACGCGCGATCACGAACATGGCCTGGGCGCTGGGTGCCGATGAGGCGCTCATCATCGAGTTCAACAATCACCGCGGTTTATGGATGCTGACGAACATGGGCGCGTTCATGAGCAGCATGGACTATCTGTATAGGCCGGTGAGCTTTACGCCCAGTCGTACGAAGGTGGACAGCGACGGCAAGGTGCGCTTGATTCTTTGCCACGACGACCCTGGCTATCACAATTGGATGGATACTCAAGGTCTCGTCCGCGGCAATGTGACCTATCGCAGCTTGCTGAGCGATGAGGTCGCTGTTTTTCGCACCCAGCTCGTCAAACGCTCTGAGCTCGCGGCCGCATTGCCTCCCGACACCGCCAAGGTCTCGCCAGAGGAACGGACCGCTCAAATGCGGGCTCGCTTCGACGGGATTCAACTACGCTACACCCTGTAGCGTGCACCGGGGGAAAGAGCTCAGTGCTCGGCGGGCAGCGGGCTTGCTGCGGCATGCCGAGGCGCGGAGCCTTCCCGGCGTTCACGCATCAGCAGGCCGGCGGCTCCCCCGAGAAGAGCTGCAATTGCGAGCCCGGAAAAGCCCGGAGCATAGCTTTCGGTACTTTCTTGCAGCTTCGCGACGATGAAGGCCATCAACATCGCGACGGGCAAGCAGGCTGAGAACAGGCCGAACGCCCGACCGAAGCCATCGGGACCGAACTCGACCGCGATCGCAGCACCCAAGAGCGGCCAGATTCCCCCGCTGAAGCCCACCAACAGGAAGCCGAGGCCTAGGAAGGGCAGGCTATTGCCAAAGGATATGAACAGGGCGCCCAGCGCCGTCAACAAAGCTAGACCCGACAGCGGCAGGCGGTTGCCGAGCCGATCAGACAATATTCCCGCGAGTAAACTCGCGGCGAGATGCGAGACGCTGAAGGCGGATAGCAATCCTCCTGCGGTACGTTGACTCAGCCCATGACTTGCGACAATCGGTGCCAGGTTCTGCATGCAGGCAAAGTAGGTCGCTAGCATGGGCAGGGAGACGATTATGAGCAGTCTGAAATTCTTGCGCGCGAGGACCTGGAGCGAGGTGAGGCCGCTTTGCCCGCTCGGGCTATGGTGCAGCGGTGCCGTGGTCTCGCCTGTCATATAGTCCAGGCCTTCGCGCTCCGTGGCACGGTCGCGCAGCACCAACAACACGATCGGGGAGAAAACAAAACCAATCAAAATGCCCCCGACTCGCCAAATCATCCGCCATCCCACCAAGGGCAAGATCCAGGCGATGATCGGCGGCAGAACCACTCCCGCCATGGCGACGCCGAACGCGGCGAGCCCCATGGCCAATCCCAGACGGCGTACGAACCAGCGCGAGATGACTGCGTTTGCGGGAATCAGCGCGCCGAACGACACCGCGACCGGTAGAACTAGCGCGTACAGCACCTGAATCTGCCAGACGGCGGTAATGAAACTCATTGCGAAGCACATGAACGTCATCGCAGCGAGCCCGATCCCGAACACCAACCGAATCGGATATTTGTCAGCCATCACCCCGACAAACGGGCCCACAAAGGCTATCGTTATGCCCATGACGGACATACCCAACAACAGCGAGCTGATCGGACAATGCAGCTCCGCCGACCAGTCATGCAGAAAGAGAGAGAAGGAGTTGGCGGCCAGGCCGTTGACCAGAATCGTTGACAGCACGGAGACGGCCACGATGTTCCAACCGTAATACCAGCCCTTACGCCCGCCGGCGTCGGAAGATGTACTCACCGGTTGTCCGCCCCCGCACAAATCGGCGCGCAGAGCTATTTCATCCGATTATACGCGCGCTATTTATGCGAGCGCATGCGGTCCGAGGTCGAGCTCGCGAGCGGCACGTGCCAAGGCCAAAGACGGCCTTGGGCGACGGTACGATGCACAGGTCAGATCGGCGCGACGTCGAGGCCGCCGTCGACGTTCAGGATCACGCCGGTGATTTGCCGTGCCTCCTCGGAGGCCAGAAACACCGCCGCCGCGGCTATATCCGAGGGCTGAGCCCGCTCGTGGCGCAGCGGTATGCGCTCGCGCGTATTCGCGATCAAAGCCGCTACCTTCTCGGGGCTGAGGCCGCTGAGCGCGTACGCTTGGCGCGCAACCGGCGTATCGCAGAAGCCAATGCGGATGCAGTTCACCCGGATATTGTCGGGTCCGTAATCCAGTGCGCACGCGCGCGTCAGGGCCTCTACGCCCGCCTTGGCGACGCTGTAGGCGACTCCGCTCGACCCCTTGACGAAGCGCACGGCGGCAATCGAGGAGATGTTGATGATGGCGCCGCCGCCGCGCGCGCGCAGGTGTGGGATTGCCGCGCGTACGCCCAGAAAGGCGCTCTTGAGCGATACGGCCATCTCCTTATCCCACGCCTCGACGGTGTGCTGGTGGGCTGCCCCATACGCCCCACCCACGCCGACATTGTTGTGCACGATATCGATCCCGCCCAACGTCTTGACTGCGTAAGCCATGACCGCTTCGACGTCTTTTTCGCTCGTGGCATCGGCGCGCATGGCATCGGCGACATGGCCTTCGCCGACGATGATGCTCGCCGTCTCCTGAGCACGTTCCAGATCGAAGTCCACCGCCAGCACCGCCGCGCCGGCGCGCGCATAGGCTGCTGCTGCTGCCTTACCGTTAGACCAACCGGGCGCGCTCGAACCTGCGCCGATGACGACTGCGACTTTGCCTTCCAGGCGACCGCTCATGTGCACTGCTCCCTAACGCTTTTCCATTACCGAGTTTACCTGCAATGGTATGCCAGGCAGGGCCGATAGTCGCGCGATTCGCGATCGGTGGCCGCCCGCCGTGGCGCCCGACGGCACGATGCACTAACATAAAAAACTGGGCCGCCTATGTGGGCAGGTCTTCCTTCGCCTGAGATCGATCATCGGGCGCGGGCTCGCCAGTGGAGTAGCGCAGGTGACAGAACCATGGGACCTGGATTGGGGCACGCACGCCGACTGGAGTGCGCTGCCCCGGATTGAGCCGCGCATCCCGGCTCTGCTCGAACACTTTCGTACGCACTACGCGTCGCGCGATGTGTTGAAGCGGGACGACCAACGCGTCACCTACGGAGAACTCGAGGCGAAGTCTGCGGTCTTAGCAAGACAGTTGCTGGGCGCAGGGGTAGGAAAAGGCAGCCGGATTGGTGTAATGCTGCCCAGCGACGAAACCTTTCTGACCACATTCTTGGCCATTTCGCGGATTGGTGCGGTGGCGGTGACGCTGCCGACTCTGGCCCGGCCAGCCGAGATATTGAAGATCGTCCGCCATGCCGACTTACATATGCTGTTTGCGGCGAAACGCTACCGCAACCACAATTATGTAGAACGCATCGAGGAAGCTTTCCGGGGCATCTCCGGACAGCGGATACCGTACCGGCTGCCCGAAGTGCCTTACCTACGCGAGGTCTGGCTGTGGGGGGATGGCGCTGCGCCCGTGTGGGCCCGGCAAGTCGACTTGACCCGGGAGCCCACGGTGGACGCCATCTTGCTCTCCGCCGCCGAGTCCCAAGTGCACAGCAGCGATCCGGCGGTGATCGTCTACACCTCGGGCTCGACCGCAGATCCGAAGGGCATCATCCACTCTCAGGGTAGTTGCGTGCGCCAGGGAATGAAGGTCGCTGCGAGCATGAAATACAAAAGCGACGAACGCGCCTACGCCCCGCTGCCGTTCTTCTGGGTCGGCGGACTCATGACAACGGCCATGTGCATCATGTGCGTCGGCGCGACCATGATCGACACCGAGAAGACGGGCGCCGAGCGTCTCGACTTTCTGGAGCGGGAGCGGATCACCACCGTTGTCGCTTGGCCCCACATTATCCGTGCCCTGGTCGCAGAGCCCACTTTCGAGAAGCGAGACTGGAGCTCGATGCGAAACGGAGTGCTATTCGAGGCGCTGCCGCCGAAGATCCGGCCAAAGGATGCGGGGCTCATTGCCACCCCGTTCGGAATGACGGAGACGAGTGCCATTTACACCATCCTCGATATCAACCTGCCAGAGGACCAAAGGGGATCAGTAGGGCCCCTGCAGAGAGGAGTGGAAAGCCGACTTGTGGATGTTGACACGGGCAAGGTAATCGCCCACTGGGCCGACGGGGACTGGACGGCGGATTCCGACGGTAAAGTAGGACTGCAACAAGTGCGTAGCGACGTGATGATGTTGGGTATGGTCAAGCGCGAGAATGCCGACGTGTTTACGGCGGACGGCTGGTATTCCACGGGCGACCTGTGCGCCTACCGGGGGGGCCATTTGCATTATCACGGACGCGTGGACGATCTCATCAAGGCGGCGGGTGCGAACGTTTCACCGCGCGAGGTCGAATCGGTCCTGCTCCAGTATCCGGGAGTCGCGGCCGCGCACGCCACCGCCGTGCCCGACCACCAACGAGGTACCATGGTGGGTGCCGTCGTCGTCCCGCAAGACGGCGTCGAGCTCGACGTGAACGCGATCCAACGCGAAGCCGCAAAATCACTCGCGAGCTACAAGACTCCGCGCGTGCTGATCGTCGTTGAGCGGTCGAAGGTGCCGACTCTGCCGAGCTCCAAGGTCGATCGGCGCGCGCTCGCGCAGCTACTCCAGGATGCCCACGAGGCCAACGGCTAAACGCAGCGGCACCCCTTGGAGTGGTGGCGTTCATGAAGGCACCCGAGATGAGGCCCAGGCGACATGCGTAAACCCTACTCCGTCACCGCAGAACATCGTGCTTCCATGATTTCGGCGATTTGGCTGCGGATATTGCCCGCCGTTGCTCCTCCGTCGACCGACAACACTTGGCCGGTGATCTGAAGCGATCGATCGCCTCCCAAAAACACGGCAGCGTGGCCAATGTCTCGGGACTGACCCTGCCGCTGTAGTGGCTGATGCTTCATTCGGACCGCCCGCACCGCGGTTTGTATTCGATCCGCATCGGTCTGCGTCATACCCGGTGCGGGCGCTGCAAATGTGCCCATATCCGTGGGGATATTGCCGGGGCAGATGCAATTCACTCTCACCAAAAGCGGTCCGAGCTCGATTGCGGCAGACTTCGTGAATTGGATTACACCCGCTTTGGAGGCTCGGTAACTCGACAACCCGTGTCCGGCGCTAACGCCCGCAATTGACGCCGTGTTGATGATCGAGCCGCCCGCTCGTGTTGCCATGTATCGCGCAGCTATTTGCGTCCCAAGCATTACGCCGAGCACGTTGACGCGCATGACTCGCTCGAAGTAAATGAAGTCATCGTCCAATAACGGACCATAAGCAGCATCGGACACGCCTGCATTGTTGAACATAATATGCAGGTTGCCGAATTCTGCGACGGCGAAGTCCACGAGCGCTTGAACGTCCTCTCGTCTTGCTACATCCGTGTGCTTGAAACGCGTGGCGGGTCCCAACGTGGCGCTGAGCGACCTTCCTCGGTCTGCATCGACATCGGCGATGACGACCTTGGCTCCCTCTTCCACAAACAATTCGGCGGCGCCTCGACCGATCCCGTTGGCACCGCCCGTGATGATCGCCACCTTTCCGGAAAGCTCTTTGCTCATTGCTGTCCTCGGCCGATATGAGTTGGTTTATCGAATAGTATAATGAAAAGATTCCCATGACCGCTTTCCACCCCGATCTGTATCCGCAGGCGCGCTTTCTTCCGCGATCGGTCCATCCAGGATTGATCGTTCGACTGTTGCGATTGAAAGAAGCATTGCGACGCTCGCCAAAGACTTCAGGAGCGCCGAGGATCGACGGCGTGATAGTCAAAGATGTTCTTGTGCCGGGGCTGGATGGAGCGCACTCGATACGGGTGCGTTTTTACCGCCCCGCGAACCTCCAGGGTCCCGTGCCCGCGATGCTTTGGATACATGGAGGCGGCTTTGTCATGGGGGACTCCGAGATAGATCAGGACAATAACATCGCCCTGGTTCGAGAGGCTGGCGTTGCGGTGGCCGCAGTGAATTACCGTCTGGCGCCGGCGCATCCTTTTCCCGCTCCGATCGATGATTGCTACGCGGCTCTGCGCTGGCTGCATGCAGAGGCAAAAGGACTCGACGTGCTTCCTGAGCGCATCGCGATTGGTGGCTCCAGCGCCGGCGGAGGTCTGGCCGCGGCCCTCGCATTGATGGCTCATGACCGCAAAGAAGTCTCGGTCGCCTTCCAGTTACTCATTTATCCCATGCTCGATGATCGAACGGCACTACGCACCGACATGGATATGTCCCGCGTGCGGCTGTGGAACAACAAGTGCAATCAATTTGGCTGGGCCTCCTATCTTCAGAGGGAGCCGGGGGATGTGGATGTGCACCCCTACGCGGCTCCCGCACGGCGGGAGAGCCTCTCGGGTCTGCCGTCCAGCTGGATCGGCGTGGGCACATTTGACTTGTTTCACGACGAAGATGTGAGCTATGCGAAGCGGCTCAGGCGGGAGTTGCCTGCGAGCTCCGGATCGTTCAGGGTGCCTATCACGCGTTCGACGTCTTCAGCCCGAAAGCCGGCGTCGTCAAGCAGTTCCGTCAGAGCTACATCGATGCAATGAAAAGTGCGCTGTTCGATAGATTACCGTGCGATCTCGGGGGGTAACCGTGAGCGAGAATTTGCGTCCAGGGGAAAATCGCATTCCCACGCAGTGGGAAGAGATCACGCCCCAGTGGATCACGGCCGCGATTGCCGCGCGCCATCCCGGGGCCGAGGTAAAGGATGTCAGAATCGTCGCCCGGGATGACGGCACCAATCGGCGGGTGCGGCTCGGTTTGGTCTATGCCAAGGGTTGTGGTCCCGAGACATTGTTTCTGAAGGCCAATCAGCCGGCGCACCGCGAGGTGCATTTGCGCAATGGCAACCTGTTCAATGAGGCGCGGCTGTTCGCCGCCGACGTGCGGCTCGATGTGGATCATCCCATCGTCTACAAATCGATCGTGGACACGATTGGGATGGACTTTCTGCTGGTCATGGAGGATCTCGAGCAGCGCGGGGCCGACCCCCGCGACTCGACGCGGCCCATGACCATCGAGCAGGTCGGGAACGGATTGCGCGGGCTGGCGCGCCTGCACGGCCGATACTGGGGCTACTCGCAGGAGAGCCATGGCGAGCTGGAATGGGTGCAGACCTGGGCACCCACCGAGGGCTGGCAGGCCGGATTGAAGAAATACATTCCCATCGGGTTGGAGCGCGCGGCGGGAAAGCTGCCTGAGGCTGTGACGAGGTACAGCGGCGATGAGATCGTAGAGCTCTGGGCGCGCTATGTCGCCTCGTTGGCGAGAGGGCCCATGACGCTGCTGCATGGCGATGCACACATCGGAAATACCTACGTGCTGCCCAATGGCGATGTGGGGTTTCTCGATTGGCAAGTGGTGCGGCGCGGCGAATGGTCGCAAGATGTCGGCTATTTTCTGGTCGGTTCGCTCGTCGAAGAAGATCGGCGCCTGAGCGAGAAGGCGCTCCTCGAGCTCTATCGCACCGCGCTCGACGTGCCGGACGGAGAGCGCCCGTCAAAAGAAGAGGCCTGGCTGCGCTACCGCGCAACTCCTGCGTACGGGCTGGCGATCTGGCTGTCGACACTCGGGACCACGGGCTGGCAGCGGCAAGAGGTCTCGCTGACGTTGGCGCAGCGCTACGCCAGCGCGTTCGTCGAACTGGAAAGCGAGCGTGCCCTTGCAGACTTCGGTGCGTGAACGACCCCCGTAGTGGACGATTTCATCGAGATTCCAACTATGCAGCCAATCACAGACCTCTCGTTGCCGCAATTGGCGATAGAGGACCCTAAGTTTGCCGAGGACCCGTTTGCGCGCTTCACGGCTGCTCGCCGTCAGCATCCTTGGCTGGCGCGAAGCTCGTTCGGCTATATCATCACCGAATACGCCGCCATCAAAGATCTGCTCGGTATGGACGATAAACTTCGCGTCGCCCAGGAGGGCGTCCTCGAGCTCATGAATGCCCGAGGGTCCAAGTGGGGAAAATTTCAACTCGGATCGATCAACGGCATCGCGGCCGACCGCCACAAGAGCCTGCGCGACTTACTCGCTCCGATGTTCACTCCGCGGGCCGCAAATCAACATCGCGGGCTGATGCGGCAGGTGGTCTCCCGCCTATTGGACGAATGGGCGCCCAGGGGTCGGTTCGACTTCGAGGAATTCGTCTCCTACTTCCCCGTCACCGTAATCTGCGGCATGATTGGTGCCTCGCCCGAGGTGGTCCCCAAGTTGCGGTCCTCCCTCGAGACCCTGGGCCTCAGCTTCAATCTCATCCCGGACTTTCTGCCGAATTTGGAGCAGGCGATCGAGGTCATGGAGGAATTCATCGCGGAGTTGGTCGCGGCCCGCCGCGCGGGGCATCACCTGGCAGAACAACCCGACCTGCTGGATGCGCTGATTGCCGCCAATGACTCGGGGGGTCTGACGATTGTCGAGATGAGCAATCTCCTCATCTTCCTGTTCGTCGCGGGCTACGACACGTCCAAGAACGTGCTCACCATGATCATGTATGAGCTGATCAAACGACCGGAGATCTATGCGCGCTGCAAAGAGGATCCGGCGTACTGTCGGAATGTCGTCGAGGAGGGTCTGCGGTATCAAAACCCCGCCACCATTCCACGACTGGCGAACGAGGCCCTGAGTTATCGGGGCGTTCTGATCCCCAAGGACACCATGCTGTTCTTCCCGGTAAGCATGGCGACCCGCGACCCTTCCGCAATTCCGAGTCCCGACGAATTTGATCCCGAGCGCCCGCAGGGCAATCGCCACATGGCCTTTGGCCGCGGAATCCACATGTGCCTCGGCCAGTTCATCGCGCGCGCTCAGATTGAGGAGGGCCTACACGTGATCGCTCGGCGGCTCGCCAATCCCAAGCTCGTTGGCGAGATCGGTCACCGTCCATTCCCCGGCGTCTGGGGCCTGCGCGGCCTGCCGATCGAATTCACGCCCGCGCCGGCGAGCGAGTCGCCGCTCGATTTTGGAGGCTAATAATCATGCCAGTTCTTCATCAGATGCACGTGTCCGGCAATTGTTACAAGGTGCGGCTCGTTGCGCACCAACTCGGCATTCCGATTACGCTCAAGAACTACGGGCTGCACGATGGGTCGACGCGCAATCCCGACTACCTCGCGAAGAATCCGAACGGCCGTGTGCCGATGCTGGAATTCGAAGACGGCCGCGTGCTTGCGGAATCAGACGCAATTCTCTGGTACCTGAGCGAGGGCACGCCGCTATCCCCTGTCGATCGATGGGGCCGCGCCGAGGCGCTGCAATGGATGTTCTTCGAGCAATACAGTCACGAGCCCTATGTCGCAGTGGCCCGCTTCTGGCTCGCCTTTGCGCCGCCTGCGGAACTGGACAAGAAGCGTCATCTCGTTCCCGAGTGGCATGCGAAAGGCAACGCCGCGCTCGGCGTGATGCAGGCCCATCTGGCGCGGCATGACTGGTTCGCGGGCGGGCGATATTCCATTGCGGACATCGCGCTCTACGGCTACACACATTGCGCTGCCGAGGGCGGATTTGATCTCGATACCTTCCCGGCGGTGCGCGCCTGGCTGAAGCGAGTCGCGGCTGAACCCGGCCACATTCCGCTCTCAGAGGCGTGGTGACGCGTTCCGCGCCAGTCGCTCGCTAGATACCGGTACTGCCGAGCGCGTCACGTTTTCTCATATCCGTCGGATGAATAAATTCGCACCATAAGCGATTCTTTCTCGCGTGACATCTCGTCGTCGCACCGTATTATGGAATGGGCATTCTCAAGGAGAGGAGAGGCTAGATGCGCGCACCGCCCAGACATTATCTTCTGGCTTCGGATTTCGACCAGACCCTAAGCTTCAAGGATTCGGGCATGGTGTTGGCCGAGCTCCTCGGCATATCGGGATTCGAGGAGCGGGTGGCTGGCCTCGCACGCAGCAATCTCGTCCAACAAGGAGGGGAGCTCGCCTATCTGCTACGCCATGACCCGGAATTTCGCAGCGTGCGTCGTGAGCATCTGCAAGAGACAGGTAGACGGCTGCGGCTGAAGCACGCGATCCCTGCGCTCGTCGATTTCACGGCACGAGGCACGTCGAGCTGCCAGTTCGAGTTCTTCGTGATCTCGGCCGCGCCGCGGGAAATCGTCATTGCGGCGCTCGACGGCATCCTGCCGGCCGACCACATCTATGGTACCGAATTGGAATTCGACTCCGCGTCGGGCGAGGTACGGTGCATTCAACGGGTACCCGCCGGTTACGGCAAGGTCGCGGTAATCGAGGAGCTCGAGCATAGATTGAGGATTACTGCTGATCGAGTGATCTACGTGGGTGACGGGAGCTCAGACGTTCACGTGATGCTGCACGTGAATAACCATGGCGGCTTCACGATTGCCGTGTCCGAGAACAGGCAGCTTGCCCAGATCGCGAAGAGCACCGTGATCAGCGATAACGCGTTCAGTATTCTTGTTCCGATCCTCGATCAGGTCCTCAGCTGGGAGACCCGCGACATTCGCGACGTGTTCGAATCCTATGGCCTGACATTGAGCGGCTGGGAGCGGGACCGCACGGATCGGGTGCGCATCAGCGAAATGCTGACTCAATCCGCGGCCGCGGAAGCCATCGCGGGATGAGCGCGTCCTGGATCGGCGCACTGGGTTGGACGGCCACTGCGGTTTTCGTGGGGTCGTATTTTTTCTCACGTCCGTCGCTATTGCGGGCCACCCAGATGATCGGCGCCGTGCTGTGGATCACTTATGGGTTGCTGATCGGCGCATCGCCGGTCATCGTGGCCAACGCGATGGTGTTTTCCGCAGCGGCCTGGACGATGTTCCGCCGCACACGGCACCCCGGCGAGTCGGAAAGCGGTTAGTCGTTCTCCGGCTGCGGAACTTCGGACTCGACCTCACTCGCGATCTTCAAAGGATCGGCGCTCGCCACCGGATACGTTCGAGTCCATATTACTGCCTCGTCCGCAGCGTCGGCTACGGTGACGAGCAGCATCTCAGCCGAGGTGACCGCGCCATATACCACATAGGCGGCATGATGCGCCCGCGCGCTCCGAATCGCCGCCTGCGGATCTCTCGACCCCGCTGAATCTGTGTCGAGGCGGATCTGTCCGTGGCGCGACAGTGCAAGCCGCCCGTAGGTCTGGGCGAAGGCGGCATCCGCGAGTTTTTCCGCTGCCGTGTCGCCGGGGGGTGCGGCGAAAGGGATGGCGAGCACCAGTTTGGATGCCGATTGGTCCGATGACTCGTCCGAAAACTGACGGGCGATTTGAGCTCCGAGCTTCGCAAGGTCGGCCGGATCTTTGCTGAGCTCGTACTGATCGGCGACGGCCTTGATCTTTTGCGCATCGGCGCTCGAGTTCGAGGAGCTGGCATGATGCCCCCGGCACATCGAGATGAGCGCGAACAGCCCCCAAAGATAGAGAATGATGCGTAGCCATCGAGGCAGGCGCTGAAAGAAGATCCACGCCGAACGCAACAACCAGCCAAGCACTTGGAACCAGTGGCGCAGCCGCTGCCCCGGTTGCGCGCGTGGAAAAGGCGGGTAGAGGCGGGCGGCAGTCGCGGAAGAGTTCTGGGCTCGGACTGCGGATGACTTGAGAGGCTGCGGCTCGATGACGGCGCCGGATGCTATCCGGCGACACAACGCCTCGAGAGCGGCAGTCGGTCGGCCCTCGGGAAGCCGCAGCCACTGCACGCTGAGAAATTTCTCGGGGACCCGCGCTTGGGCCTCATTGGTATCGTCGATGACCACCGGAAGTAGAAACAGGTGATCGTCCGCCATGTCGAGCGTGCGCTCGACCGCCAAGCGCCACTCCCGACGGAAATAGCCCTCGTGGCGCGCCTCGGTGCGCGTCGAGATGATCGGCATGAAGTAATCGCATTCGCGGATTTGCTTGCGGATCTTCTGATCCCAGGCGTCGCCGCCCCCGAGCCCGCTCTGGTCGAGCCAGACGTCGAGGCCAAAGCTCGTCAATGCATCGCCGATGGATCGTGCGGCCTCGCGGTCTGCGGAGGCATAACTCAAGAAAACGGCAGCCGTCACACGTGTGTCCCCGATCGTCCGCGCTCGAAGGCAAGAGTCGGCCGTGTCACCTCACCGCTTCGCGTTGCCGCTGCTCTTCTTCCGTATACAGAGCCTCCGGAGAGGCTTTGAGGCGCGCAACGGGGATTGGCTTTCCGCTTGCATCCGATAAGCCGTAGGTGCCCTCGTCGATCTTTTGCAGGGCACGCTCGACGTTGCTCAAGCGTTCGTCGTCGTGCACCAGGAGGTTATCTTGCAACTCCACCGCCGCGAGCCTCTGCGCATCGTCTTCGTAATCCCGCGCCTGACCGCTCAACTCGGCGTTGACGCTCTTCTGTTCGCCTTGCTGGCCTTGCCGCAAGGAAAGGATCTCTTGCCGTAGCGCCGTAAGGCGACGCTTCTGGTGTTCGAGGAAGGTGGGATCGACTCTCGTTGTGCTGACCATGATGTACCTTACTTTGGGGCTGCCGAGGTCCTGCATCATACGCCCGGGGAGGGTCCGCGGTGGGCTCCCGCTATCGCGGTGCCAGCAAAGCGAGCAGCCGCTCGTCAGGGAATCCTCCCTGCCCGACAGCCTGGACGCAGACCTGATCTGCGCCCGCCTGCCAGTGTTCCTCGATGCGCTCGCGGATCGCCCTTTCGTCGCCCCAGACCATGATGCTGTCGATCAGCCGATCGGAACCGCCGCCCGCGAAATCGGCGTCGGTGAAACCGAGACGCCTCCAGTTATCGACGTAGTTGGGAAGGCCCAGATAGATAGAGAGAAATCTTCGAGCGGCTGCCCGCGCGTCGGCGGCGTTCGTCTCGAGAATCGCGGCCTGCTCGACGTATAGAAGCTTGCCCGCACCCAAAATCTCACGCGCCCGCCGAGTGTGCTCCGGAGTGACATTGTATGGATGTGCGCCGTCGGCAAGCTCGGCGGATAGCTTCAGCATCTTCGGACCGAGCGCGGCCAGCACGGTCTTGGGCGTTGCCGGCGGCGCGACCGCGCGGTAGTCCGACTCGGCCATGGCCTGCAAGTAGGCGCGCATGGTGGCGAGGGGTTTGCCGTACGCGTGCTTACGTATGCCCTCCACCAGAGGCACGTGTGAGACGCCGAGGCCGAGCAGAAATCTGCCGCCCGACTGTTCGTTGAGACCCTTCTGCGCCGCCGCAGTGGATAACGAATCGCGAGCGTAGATGTTGGCGATTCCGCTGGCGACGATCAGAGTGCGGGTATTGGCCAAAAGCCATGCGGACGCCGAAAATACCTCGCGACCCACCGCCTCCGGTATCCACAGGGCACCGTAACCCCAGGCCTCTGCCTGCCGCGCGAACGCGGCGGCTTGCGGCGCAGCGAGAGAATCCAGGGCTGCCCAGACGCCGAGCCTATTCATTTGCATTGCGCTGCTCCAGGGTTGTGCGTTTCCGTTTGATTATAGTGCGAGCCGCGTTCGGGACGGCGCCAGGATGCGCTAATTCCCTTGGCCAAAGGAAGTGCTTGAGAATTTCCGGGAGTTGAAATATGATGACCGTCATATGGACACTGGAACATACCCACGTGAATGAGCCGGCTGGCCGCAAGGCGATGTCGCATGAGCGCATCGTGCAGGCCGCATCGCGTGATCTGCGGCGCGCGGGGTTCAAGGGCGTGAATGTCGTCGACGTCATGAGGACCGCGGGCCTGACCCATGGCGGGTTCTATGCCCACTTCGATTCGCGCGACGCGTTGCTTGCGGAGGCCATCGAGCGGGCCAGTGAAAATGCGGCCAATGCGATCAAGACGGAGGTCAAGGGCCTTCAAGACGCGGGGCTGAGCCCTTTCAGGGCGTTCGTCGAGGCGTACCTATCGGCGGCGCACGTGCAGGACTGCGAGAGTGGCTGTCCCGTCGCCGCGCTGTGTGGCGATATGCCCTTGCAGGCCGCGAAGGTCGTCGACACCTCGCGCCGGGTAATTGCCAACTTACGCCGGCTGGTGCTCCAGTTTCTGCCGCCCGACCTGCCGCGCGATACGGCGTGGAGTGTCGCGAGCATGCTCATTGGCGCCGTGCAGCTGGCTCGCGCATTGGGAGATACTTCGCAGGCGCGCGCCGTCATTGCCGCTGCGAAGCGCGACCTATTGGAACGATACGACCGCTGAGGACTATGGATCCAATGAAATTCAATATGGCGGCAAGTCGTTCGTCACAATATGATGATGATCATATATAGTACACCATGCGCCACTGGCGCTATACGAGGAGCATGTCCATGAACATCAAAGGCTCTGTTGTCCTGGTGACCGGCGCCAATCGCGGTCTTGGTCTCGAGTTCGCCAAGCAGGCGCTGGCGCGCGGGGCCGCGAAGGTTTATGCCACTGCACGCGACCCGTCCAAGATCACCCTGGCGGGTATCGTCCCTCTGCGGCTCGACGTTACCAGCGCGGCCGAAGCGGCCGCCGTGGCCGAGCAGTGCAAAGACCTCACTCTGCTGATCAATAACGCGGGCATTGCGCGCCTCGGCGGCGTCGTCGAGGGAGATCTGGCGCCCTTGCTGCGGGAGCAGCTCGAAACCAACCTATTCGGCATGTTGCACGTGAGCCGCGCGTTTGCTGAAATCCTCGGTAGGAATGGCGGAGGCGCGATTCTCAACATCCTGTCTATTCTCAGCTGGGTCAACACGCCGAAGATCGGCGGATACGGCATCACGAAAGCGGCTGCCTGGGGACTGACGAATTCGTTGCGCCACGAGTTGCGCGCCCAAGGCACGCAAGTGGTCTCATTCCATGCTGGATTCATCGACACCGACCTGACGAAGGGACTCGATATCCCAAAGGCTCGGCCGGAAGACGTCGTTAGACAGTCTTACGATGCGATTGAAGCGGGGCAGGAGGAGGTAATGACAGATGAACCTACCCGGCAAGTGAAGAGCGGCCTAGCGCAAGGCGTCTACCTCAATGATGTATTGGCCGGCTAAATCTTGGGAACTCCGTTCACTGCGGTCGCCCTGCGGGGCGATCGCCGGCATTCGAGGTATTCGTGCAACAGGAAAATCTCCTCCTCGCTCGCTTCCCAACTCGCAACGTGGCAGGGGGCATAAAGGCGGATTTCCCCGGTTCGCAGCGCATCGGCAACGACCGAAATGCGAAAGCCCGTCAAAGCTTCTTGCGCGCAAACGGGGCATTGCACGGGGAGCAGTATTTCCGCTTCAGTCATGAGAAGGTCCGCTGGGCATGTCCTCGGGGAACTCCGCCAGGCGTCGCCGCACGGTGTGCAATTCCTTCTCCTCTGTCACACGGGCGCCGCCGGGCTGTCGCATCGCCCGCTCCAGCTCCGCTTGGCGCATGAACAATTTCAACAACTCATTGACCGATTTCATCATCATCCTCGAAAGCCAACTCACCTGGGGAGCACTATGAAGCGGCGCGCCGGGTGCGCAGTGTGATGTGGCTCGCGATAAGATTGCCGGCGTCGCTTTTGTCAAACGCGCCTGTCGCCGGCCGCCGACGGGAAGAGTGGCGATGAGTGCGGCGTATGTCGTGGAGAGTCAGCAGGTGACCAAAAGTGTCATAGCGATAGCGCCAATGACTCCGCCCATCGCAACGTTCGTCGGGTAGACGAAGCGCTATGCGCGGGCCACGAGCGCCTCGCGTTGCAGTACGAAATGTCCAACCGCTGCGGTGAGGTCAGCGGATCGGCGAGGTCACCTCATCGCGAGGGAAATTCCCTCGATGTGGGCCTTCCACCGAACAGCGGGTTCTGTGCGGCGCAGTTGACGGGCTATCACGGACGCTTTACGCCGTCCCGCCAAAGCTTTCAATTGCCTCAAATCTGTCGCAGTCCAGCGCTGCCGCTTGCTTCTCTTCTGATTTTGCTTCTTTCGGCGGACCATTGATTTCTCCAAGAACAGCTGTAACTCATTCTATCGCAAATTGTCGCCCGGAGAGTTGCGCTAAATGTCCCAGCCACCGCCGCTCGGACGGCGATGAGGATGCGGCCATCCGGCCCCGCGGCAAACAATACTAATTTATACCCCGCACGAGTCCCAACCGCTATTCTTGGTGATGCCCGGAAAGAGGACGCTAGGTCGGGAGCCATGAATAAAATCACTGGATTGCCCTCGTGGCAGTGCCCGGTCATCCCCGCGATTCTCTTGGTGCTTGCCGCCTTTGCCGGTACGCCACTCCGTGCCGCGGACGGGGTACCCGCGGAGATCGCCAAGGTGATTCCAAGTGCGGACACGCTGCTCGGCGCGTCGACGGTAGCCCACGGCGGAGGCCAGGCGCTGCAAGGTGCCTACTTCGCTACCGGTAACACCCCTTTGTGGATTCGAGAGGGCAGGGCGACTCCGCAGGCGGCAGCGGTGATCCATGAGTTGCAGAACGCGGATAGCTATGGGCTCGAA
>Ga0302325_10002124_pt1 | contig 48869 bp, 38 predicted proteins | sample Palsa_T0_2_FD_201948 | JGI IMG/M metagenome (GOLD analysis project Ga0302325, IMG submission 201948) | Peat permafrost microbial communities from Stordalen Mire near Abisko, Sweden - Palsa_T0_2 | ecosystem: Environmental > Terrestrial > Soil > Palsa > Peat permafrost | place: Sweden: Abisko...
GTTGCTTGCCGCCCGGCCCCGGCCAATTCGCCCCGGCTGGCGGCTCATCGTGCATTGAGCCAGATGTCAGCGGACTGCGTATATTGGGCAATGTGCGGGCGTTTCACTTAGAAGCTGACACGGGAAGAAGTCGTCCGGCTTTACGGGCTGACGCTCGACCAGCCGGCGAATCGTTAACGAGGAACTGCGAGGGGCAGTGTTCTCATTGAGGATGCGCAACCGTTAGCTTCGATCAGGATGCAGCAACTACTACGGGCGTCCCAAACGGTTATCTCTTAACATCAGAATTTTGCAGTGGTAATTTTCTCACCCTTGGACCTTCACGATAGGGAACATGCGCTCTTTGATTATGCTGGTCGCTCTGGCCGCCTTGTATATTGGCGCCGGCCCCATCTTGGTGTCGAGGGCCGTCGCCGATGACTTGGATACATGCTCAGCGGAGACTGGCGATGAAGCAATTGCAGCCTGCTCCCGTGCGATCAGTTCGGGCCGGCTGCACGACCATGATCTGGCCGCCGAATATTACAATCGCGGCATAAAGTATGGCACCAAGCGCGACTACGATCGCGCCATCGCCGACTACACAGAGGCAATCCGGCTTGATCCCCAATACGCCGACGCTTTTGGCAATCGCGCAAACGCTTATCGGGACAAACGCGACCTCGACCGCGCTCTCGCGGATTACAACGAGGCTTTGCGGATTAGACCCGGCGCAAATGACTACTACAACCGGGGCAATGCCAATTACCTCAAGGAGGACTACGACCACGCCATCGCCGACTACACAGAAGCGATCAGGCGCGATCCCGCGTTCGCCCGTGCCTACTATAATCGGGGATTTGCACGGCGAGCTAAAGGCGATTCCGCCAACGCTTCTGCCGACATCGCCAAGGCGATGCTATTAAATCCCGGAGTGGGTAAGTGATGTCGGCTTAAATTCCGGACTCAAGTCCCGGCGCAGGGCAGGCACGCGCATCGAACACGACCGGCTCGCGGTCGTCCCCAAAATCCCTCCGAGATGGATTTGTCACGCGATAAGAGGGGTTGCTACCATGCTGGGCATCAAGGGACGGAAACGCCAAAATGCGTGCATTGATTTGGACGGTCGCAATCCTGAGTGCTGTTGCGACAAGTGGCGACGGGCTCGCGCAAGGCGCGGGACCCTTCGACGGAAAATGGACGACCATAGTATCCTGTCCTCAGGCGGAGGGGGCCGGGAGCTTTACCCTGCTGGTTGATGCTGATGTCAAAGGTGGAGTTTTCAGCGGCGAGAAAGGAGATAAGGGTAAACCGGGGTGGTACTCGCTGACTGGGAATGTGCGGTCCGACGGCAGCATTGAACTTGTTGCGAGAGGTATCGTCAATTCGTCCAAATTGGCAGCGGGAAATGTTCCCGTCGGTACGGAATACGGCTATTCCATCGCGGGCCGATTGGAGGGATCAAAGGGGACCGGCGCACGCCAGGGAGGCCGTCCCTGCAGCGTGACTTTCAACAAACAATAATGCTTGGAGATTCGCGAGAAAGTCAAAGCCCCATCAGTTGTCGACAACCTACGGGCTGTTGGCGAAGGCGTGTAAAACACTTCCCGGTCGAAGTGCCCCTCGCGCACTGCGCCAGTTGGGGCAACCGGCAGGTGCTTTTCCCTTCTAGAAAAGTGGGGTCAGTCCCCCTTCGCAAGGCACCGCCTTGCTTTCCGCTCCTGCGCCGCCGTCATTCCGGCGGCATGAACCTGCGCCCTTGCCTGCTGCAATCCTACATGAATCACATAGGCACGCACAGTCTCGCAACTGATTTGCGTATCGGCCAACACGGAGCTGGCCGGTACTACGGATATCACCAGGGATATTAGGACGAGAAATGCAGTTTTCATTTTGGGGCGCTTCCATGTCGAGCCGCAACTGCCCCAACTCCGAAGAGCGACGTTTTGTTCCATAATTTAAGATCATTCGATGAAAGCCCTCCCAGGATTGTCCGCTAAAGAACAAAAGCCAGACTTGTGCGTTGCATCGTTGCGGCCCTACCAAAGCAAGGTGCTCCATGTACTTAAATGAGCAATTGTTCTCGCCCGGCTGCGGCGTGACTCCGTGCCGGTGCGGAAAGGAAATGGGCGTAGCCAGCAGGCGCTCATTGCCTGGCGGAAATCGCGGACATATTCGCGTCTACGAATGCGTGGCATGCCACCATGAAATGCATCTCACCGTGTGGAGTGACGACGCACAGAGTTGCTAATGCTGCCGAGCGCCTCCGTGCCATCTGTGGTCCATTCGCGTCTAGGCACCGGTAACCGTAAAGCTCAATGCGCTATGTGCCGCAGGTAAATCGTGGAGCGCCCGTGATTCAAGTGGCACTCCGGCCGGTTCTAAACACATTGTTGTCGCTGTCCCTGATTGAGAATCCCGAAATTTCGGTAGTTCCATCAGTTGCACATTTCATCGGCGGGCGGTTCGCGCCCGCAGGGCGGGATGGAGGGCGTGTTGCTGCCTGCGCCACCGCTCGATGCGGACTCGGCGCTTGACCCGACCGCGCCGCTCGATCCGTAGCCATTCGTATTCGGGCCGGTGGGGACGTTGCAGAACGTGGCGGTCATCTCCTCATCGCAGATAGCGCCGGTCGTTGGGACCTGCGAAAGTGCTGACTCGCTTGACTGTTGTTGGCTATTTGACGTGGTGACTTGCGCCGCGGCCGGGCGTGCCGCCACGAGAAGTGCAGCAATCAGCGCGAATTTCTTCATGGGCACCTCCGCCGCAGAACTGTCGATGTGCACTGGCCGCTATCGGCCCAGAGCGTGTATCAACGCGTTTGTCCTCATTCGGTTCTCTCCCCACGCGGCGGTCGATTACGGAATAGGCGGCGCCATTTACTGCGACTTCACACGACTGCGCGAACGGAACCCCGAGGGCGAAAATTCATTGGGCTGCCACTCGCCGTCAACTACGTTTCCCCAGACGTATTGGCGGGAGGTGTCCATGTCGACACCGACATCGCGCTAGGTTTTTGGCCCGCTTTACACGCCCGCTCGACATGGGCCGCGCTGGCGTGAAATGATCCCGCAAACGGCAGTGGCGCCGCTACGGTGCGCCTAGTATCGACGGCCGGTGCAGGGGGGCGATGGCGGACGCCAGTCATTCCGATCGCGCGCGGCTTGTCCGGTTCTGGGCGAGCGCCCGCGGATTTTGGCGCGGCAAGTCCGCCATGATCGCGTGGCCCTTGACGGTCGGCCTTGTGGTCATCGCGGTATTGCAGCTTGCCGTGCAATACCGCCTCAACTACTGGAATCGCGATTTCTTCAATGCGCTCGCCCGCCACGACGGCGCCACGCTGTGGCGCCAGGTCGCGGTGTTCGCGCCGCTCGCGATCATGAGTGTAGGCTTGTCCGTCATTTCGGTCTGGACGCGTATGACCACACAGCGCAAATGGCGGCAGTGGCTGACCACCGATATTCTCGGCGACTGGCTCGCCGACGATCACTATCGCGAGCTCGAAGCGGTGCCCGGCGAATATAAGAATGCCGAATACCGCATCTCCTTCGACGCCAAATCGGCGACCGATTCACCGGTTGATTTGACGCTGGGGTTGGTCAATTCGGTGATGACCGCCGGCGTCTTTACCGGCGTGCTCTGGTCGGTCGGCGGCGGGCTGACGATTGCCGCCGGCGGCCTGATAGTGACCATTCCGGGATATCTCGTCATCGGCGCGGTCATCTACGCAGTCGTCTTCACCGGCGTCATGCTGGTGATCGGCCGTAATCTGCCGTCGGTCATTCAGATGCAGAGCCAGAGCGAGGCCGAATTTCTGGCGGCAGCCAATGAGATCCGCGAGTCCGGCAGTCACCCGGCGAGCGAGCGAGACGTCAAACGGCAGAGTGCGGTTTGGGACGCGCTGTCGCAGGTGCTGCTGCGCTGGCGTCAGCTATTGTGGCAGTTGATGGGCACGACGTTCGTCTCGCAGACCGATCTTTTGTTCGCGCCGGTCTTCGGTTGGTTTCTGTGCGTGCCGAAATATCTCGCCGGCAGCATCACGCTCGGCGAATTGACACAAGCCTCGGCCGCCTTCGTCGCGGTTCAGGTGGCGTTCAACTGGCTGGTCGACAATTATCAGCGCCTGTCGGAGTGGCGCTCCGCCGCCGACCGCGTTGCCGTGCTGCTGCTTGCGCTCGATCAGGTCAAACAGTCGGAACCGACGAAGCCGAATGCGCCTTGATCTGTTCCGCAAACCAGCGGAACGATTCCTTCGGCAGCCGGCGCTGGGTAGGATAGTCCACGTAGACAAGTCCGAAGCGCTCGCTGTAGCCCGCGCTCCATTCGAAATTATCCAGCAGTGCCCAGACTAAATAGCCGCGCACGTCGACGCCGGCCGCGATCGCGTCGAACATTGCCGCGGTATAGGCCTTGAGATAAGAGATGCGCGGCTCGTCGGACACCTTGCCGTCCGGCGCAGGCTTGTCGGCGTAGGCCGTGCCGTTTTCTGTCACGTAGATCGGCAAGCCGTAGCGCTTATGCATGGTCGTGAGAATTTCACGGAACGCATCCGGCTCGACCGGCCAGCCCATGGTGGAGCGCGGCACATCCGCAGGCGCGGAGCCGAACCACAATCCGAGCGGATTGTTGTCGCTCGCGACCACGTAATGCGGCGAATAGTGGTTCAACCCGAACCAATCAACCGGCCGGCAGATGTGCTCAAAGTCGTCCGGCTTGAGATAGGGCGCCATCAATCCTGCGATTGCGGGCGGATAAACCCCCCGCAACTGCGGATCGGGAAAAGCGAGGTTCCAATAGGCGTCGAGCGTTTCAGCCGCAACCCGATCTTCCGGCTTTTCGGTCGCCGGCCGGCATGGCTGGCAATTGTGAATGGCGCCGAGCGAAGCGTTCTTGACGCTTGCGCGCAGCCGGTCGACCGCGGCGCCATGGCCGAGATTCACATGATGAATCGCGCGCAAAAGCATGCCGCGGTCGACGATGCCCGGCGCCTGGCCGCCGAGGCAGAAGCCGAACAGCGTGAACACGCTCGGCTCGTTGAAGGTCGCGAAGCGCTTCACCCGGTCGCCGTAGCGGCGCGCGATCACATTGGCGTAGTCGGCGAACCATTGCGCGCAATCGCGGTTAGTCCAGCCGCCCTTGTCCTGCAGCGCCTGCGGCAGGTCCCAGTGATAAAGGCAAAGCCACGGCTCGATGCCCGCGGCGATGACTGCATCGATCAGCCGGTCGTAGAACGCAAGTCCGCCTTCGTTGATCGCGCCGCGGCCCTCCGGCATGATCCGCGGCCATGCTACCGAAAAGCGATAAGCCTCGACCCCGAATTCCTGCATCAGCGCCACGTCTTCGCGGTAGCGATGATAGTGGTCGCAGGCGACGTCGCCGGTATCGCCGTTTTTGATCTTGCCGGGCAACCGCGAATATGTGTCCCAGATGCTTAGCCCGCGCCCGTCCTCGTTGGCGGCGCCTTCGATCTGATAGCTCGAGGTGGAGACGCCCCAGGTGAAGCGGGACGGGGCTTTGGCGGAAGCGGGGCCGGCGTTCATGGCGTGGACCTGATCATGGATTGAGTGTTGTCGAGGCAGCGGACGCCGCATCGCAGGGAACCAACGAGAATGGTCAAAACGGCCGTACTACCCGGGCGCGGTTGCGCCAGATCTGCCGTTCCAGTTCGGCCAGCTGCGCGTCGACGCTGATATCGCGCATCGGCGCCGGCGAAGCTTTTTCGGCCGACACGGCCACAGCGCGCACAAGATCGGCGCGCGCGATCATGCCGACGAGTTTGTCGCTCTCGACCACCGGCAATCGCCTGAGGCGGTGCTCATGCAACAGGCGGCAGGCTTGGGCGATCGATGCGCCAGGCGCGATGGTGATCGGCTGGCGTGTCATGATGTCCCCCACTTTTCGCGTGTCGAGCCGGGGCGGCTCGGCAGGCTCCCCGTCCGCTCCGACCATCATTTGCAGCCACGGCGAGCCGTCCTCGCCCTTGCCCTCCTCGCGCAGCAGATCGCTCTCGCTAAAGATGCCGACGATGTGGGCAGACTTGTCCAGCACCGGCAGGCCGCCGACACGATGTTCCAGCATCAACTTGGCCGCGGCGAGTAAAGTCGTGTCGGGCGTGATCGTAACCACCCGGCGTGTCATGAAGTTTTCAACCCGCACGTTCGCTCTCCGACATAAGCTGATTTTATCAACAGTTATTTGACGATGTCCATCCGGTAGCCTGCTTGATCAATATCAAGGCTTCAAAATCTGCTATGTGACGGCGCGGCGACGCGGGCAGAGCAATTTCCTGCAGTCGGTGGTGCCGCGCGCGGTGTTCTACAATACGCTCCTGACCGCCACCGCCTTTGACAGTCTGTGGCTCCCCAATCAACCGGGCATATCGAACATGGAAAACCGTTGGCACTGTCGCTCGTGTGTATGCTCACCTCGGCGGCGTTGTTCCAGCCCGTCCTGATGGGCGATCCACACCCCGACATCTCAACCTAGCGGTGACCTCGTGCCGAAACCTGATCCGCGTTGATGTGATGAACGAATCGCCTAAGCTGATGTGCGGAACCGGTTCGGCTGGCGAGCAACGCCCGCTGGTTTCTTATGCAGCTGCATCGATGGTTTCCGTCGATTTTGTATGTCGTAACGATCATTCAGCCTGAGACCCTTTCAAATCCCAATAAGGGCAGCGCTGTTGCCTTCTCCGACCGCACCATTTTTTAGCGTAAGGCGCAAGGGTTTGAGGGCATGTGCTCGTGAAGCTAAGATTAGGTCCAAGCCTCTTGGGGCAAGCGTGACCGGGGACGCTCAGGTGATCCGGGGACGCTCAGGTGATCCGGGGACGTATGAGACTCAATCGGAGGATGTCGCAACCATGGCGGATAACAGCCGGCAAAAAAATTCGACTGCATATCGTCTTCCGGCTCTCGATACCGTTTTTCTGCTCGGCGACTCCATGCGCGGGGTTCGCCTGCAGCTTGAATACGAAAAAGCGGAGCAGCGGCTGCGGGCATGGACCGTCCGATCGACCGTCGTGGTCTTTGGTAGCGCGCGCGTGTTGCCTCTAGGAAGCAACGACCCGAGCGTCTCTACCGCGACATTGCCGGTCCGGGCCGCGCCGCGTCCCGGCGATCAATCGGCACGGTGGTATGAGGAAGCGCGGCGCTTTGGACGGATTGTGTCGGCTCGCGGCGGAGCGCTGATTGCGGATCATGGTGTTCGCGACAACGTTGTCGCGACCGGTGGCGGGCCGGGTATCATGGAAGCCGCGAATCGGGGCGCGTCGGACGCTGGCGCCCCCTCGATAGGGTTCAATATCGGGCTGCCGCACGAGCAGGAGCCCAATGCCTACTCAACGCCAGATCTCACCTTTCAGTTTCACTATTTCGCTGTACGCAAGCTCCATTTCGCGATGCGGGCCAACGCGTTGGTGGCTTTTCCGGGTGGTTTCGGTACACTCGATGAATTGTTTGAATTGCTCACGCTCATTCAAACCCAAAAGATGCCGACCGTTCCGGTCGTCCTTATTGATAGATCGTATTGGACTCGCATCATAAACTTCGAGTCGCTTGCCGACGAAGGAATGATCGATCGCGCCAATCTCGAACTGTTTTCCTATGCTGATAACGCGGAGGACGCTTGGCGGGAGCTCGTCAGGCGCGGTTTGAAAGCCGGCCCGCGGCCGCCCGGATATCCGTCGACATTCGATCTGCGCGAATGAAAGAGAAAAGAAATCGAGCTCGCCAACATAGGCAATCTGAATGGCTATGGAATCGATGTCCGCCGCCGGCGGCGATTTAGAAGTAATGTTTCTCCAGCAGATGGGGGACAATCCCTTTATATCAACGCCTGAGCGTACGGCGCAGATCGGCGGGGTTGCAGCTAGGATCGCGCGTTTCATCGGTGAGGCCCGCGCGACGCTCGACATTGCGATTTACGATTTTCGGCTCGGCGATGAGGCGGCGGCAATCATCACGGCTGCGCTGCGAGAGCGAGCAAAAAACAAAGTCGTCATCCGCATCATCTACGACGCCGCTACCGATGCAGGCGGCGAAGTCGCACCCACCGATTCGCCCGTGCATCTGGAGGCGGACAGGAAACCTCCAGGCACCGGGAGTTTCGTGCACTCATTATCCGATGTCGCGCAGATCAAAGGGGTGACTGGCTACCGCGTACTGATGCATAACAAGTATATGGTGCGCGACGGCAATTTCGCTGAGGCGGCGGTATTCACCGGCTCGGCGAACTATACCAACGACTCCTGGGGACTGCAGGAGAACAATCTTTTGCAGTTGCGCTCGCAACTTTTGGCGTCCTATTTCTCCAAGGACTTCGCCGATCTGTTCTCGACCGGCAGAATCGTTGAAAGGACGAATAATGACGATGGCGATATCGTTCCTGTTGCCGGGGTGCCAGTGAGGGTTGCCTTTGCGCCATCGCAAAGTCCTGCGATCGTGAAAGAGATTGTTGGTGCCATCGCTGGCGCCCGCCAACGGCTTTTCGCCGCTTCGGTTGTCATTTCGTCGGGTCCAATACTCGCAGCATTGTCGGAGGCGATCGACCGGGGAATATTACTTGGCGGCCTCTACGATGGTCCTCAAATGGATCAGGTGAAACGGCAGTGGATAGCCGCGCACGTCGGTGCCGACAAAATCAGTACCTGGGAAAAGGTTTCCGATCGTCTCGCTCGCAAAAACTCGCTTCCATATGATCGGAACAAACCGTACCAACCGCACAATTTCATGCACAACAAGCTTGTTATTGCTGATGACGTCGTAGTGACAGGAAGCCTTAATCTCTCAAACCACGCGATGGGGAACGCCGAAAATGTGCTGCTCATTCATGATGCCGACATTGCGTCGAAATACGCGGCCTACGTCCAACAGATAACGGCAAAATACCGAGGGCAGGGTCCCACGTCCGTAAGTGGTCACTAAGCGACATGTCGAGAAGGTCACTTCACCCTATCAAACCGGGGCGGTGTGGCTCGGCGAGACGGCAAGGACACGGTCTTTGAGGTGCTAGCGGGTGACCCCGCCGGGGTGAAACGGAGCTGAGCATCGTGTTGTCCGAAAGCCATGATGGGAAGGTGAAGACGCCTAGCACGTCGCCGATATCGGGCCCGCTTCCAATAAGCTCTTTCATCGTCTCGAAAACGATGAACCTTCGTGGCTTATTGCAACGTGCTCAATACGTTGGAGTGGTGGATATTGAAACATTGGGGTTCCAGGTGGAACCGCCGCCTTACAGCGGGGTTAAATAAGGGGCACGTCTGTCTACACCGGCAGATTATTTATTAGCCGACATCTGAAAACCGCGAGAAGCCGCTTATGCCGGCCAAATCGAAAACTATCCGACACATTGAAGCGCCGGGCTCGAAAACCGGGGTCCGCGAACTCGATCAACTTTGTATCAACACCATTCGCACACTCGCGATGGACGCGGTCCAGCAGGCGAAATCCGGCCATCCTGGCACGCCGATGGCATTGGCACCGCTGGTATACACCATCTGGCAGAATTTTCTTCGATTTGACCCGGAGGATCCGATTTGGCCCAATCGGGACCGTTTCGTGTTGTCCAACGGCCACTCTTCAATGTTGCTCTACGCGATACTTTATCTCACCGGCGTCAAGGCGGTTGACTCGGAATACGAACGTCTTGGTGAGCCCGCGGTGTCGCTTGACGATATCAAGCGGTTTCGGCAGCTCGGCAGCAAGTGTCCGGGTCACCCAGAATATCATTTAACCTCCGGCGTCGAAGCGACAACCGGCCCCTTGGGTCAGGGTTGCGGCAACAGCGTAGGCATGGCACTGGCCGGTCGGTGGTTAGCCAAGCACTTCAATCGGCCCGATTTCCCAATTTTTGACTATGACGTTTATGTCATTTGCGGCGATGGCGACATGATGGAGGGTGTGTCGAACGAGGCTGCTTCGTTCGCGGGCCACCAGATGCTCGGCAATCTTTGCTGGTTCTATGACAACAATCAGGTGACCATCGAAGGTCATACCGACTTGGCTTTCAGCGACGATGTCGCAGCGCGCTTCCTTTCCTACGGTTGGAACGTGGAACGCGTCGGAGATGTCAATGATCTGGAGCGGTTGACACAGGCGATCGAGGTTTTCCGTCGGACCGAGGATGTACCAACGCTGATCATCGTCGATAGCCACATCGGTTACGGCGCACCGCACAAACACGACACCAGCGCAGCCCACGGCGAGCCGCTCGGCGAAGAAGAGATACGTCTTGCCAAGCGCAGTTACGGCTGGCCCGAGGACGCTAAATTTCTCGTACTGGATGGTGTTCGTGAGAACTTCCTGGACGGCATCGGCCGGCGCGGCCAAAGCCTTCACAAGGCTTGGCTCGGGCAATTCGAGTCATACCAAAAGAAGTATCCGGATCTCGGTGTCGAGCTCGATCGCATGCAACGACGCGAATTGCCGACAGGCTGGGACGCGAAGCTTCCGGTCTTCGCGGCCGATGCGAAGGGTGTGGCCACGCGCGATTCCTCCGGCATGGTGCTCAACGCTATTGCCTTGCATTACCCTTGGCTGATTGGGGGCTCTGCCGATCTAGCGCCATCCACCAAGACGCGGCTCATCTTCGAGGGCGCCGGCGATCAGGAAGCTGACACGCCGGGCGGTCGCAATCTGCATTTCGGCGTGCGCGAGCATGCCATGGGCGCGGTCCTTAACGGGCTTGCGCTGTCCAAGATTCGGACTTTCGGATCGACCTTCCTGGTCTTTTCCGACTACATGAAACCGGCCATCCGGCTGAGCGCGCTGATGGAGCTTCCAGTCGTCTTCGTGTTCACGCATGATTCGATCGGCCTTGGGCAAGACGGCCCCACGCATCAACCGGTCGAGCAGCTCATAGCGCTTCGCAGCATTCCCGGCCTCATTACGCTACGGCCTGCCGATGCCAATGAGGTCGTCGAGGCATGGCGCCTCATCATGGGGCTGAAGCATCAGCCCGCTTGTCTAGTGTTGACCCGGCAACCGCTTCCGACCTTCGACCGCAAGCGCTTTGCGTCGGCAGCAGGTGTCGCGCGCGGCGCCTATGTCATGGCTGATGCGGAAGGCGGCAAGCCGGCAGTGATCCTGATCGGCACCGGCAGCGAGGTCGCGCTCTGCGCCGAGGTTTATGAGACGCTCAAGCAGGACGGCATTGCGGCGCGGGTCGTCAGCATGCCCTCTTGGGAGTTGTTCGAACAGCAGGATCAGGCCTATCGCGACAGCGTGTTGCCGCCCGACGTCGCGGCACGCGTGTCAGTCGAGGAGGGTTCAGTAATCGGCTGGGATCGCTACGTCGGCACGGGTGGGGCCAAGATTGGCATGCACACCTTTGGCTCGTCCGCCCCGATCAACGATCTGATGACGAAATTCGGTTTCACGCCGGAGAAGGTGCTCGCTGCGGCCAAGGAGCAGATTGCGAAGTCCGAGAAGTCCAGGAGGCAGACGGCATGAATCCGCTGAAGCAGCTCGAAGCATGTGGTCAGTCGCCTTGGCTGGACTATCTCAAGCGCAGCCTGATCGAGAAGGACGAATTGCGCACTATGATCGTACGCGACGGACTGAAGGGCGTCACCTCGAACCCTTCGATCTTCGAGAAGGCAATTGGAGAGAGCGAAGAATACGCGGATGCGTTGAAACAGTTCCAAGCCACGGCCGACCACAGCATCTCCGCAATCTACGAGCACCTGGCGATCTCCGATATTCACGCCGCCGCCGATGTGCTGCGTCCGGTTTACGACGAGACGCACGGCCGGGATGGTTATATCAGCCTGGAATGCTCGCCCTACTTGGCCAACGACACCGAGGCCACGATGGCGGAAGCGTTGCGGCTCTGGGCCGCGGTGAAGCGTCCTAACCTAATGGTGAAGGTGCCGGCGACCCCCGCCGGTATTCCTGCGATCCGCGAGCTGATTGGTCGCGGACTGAACATCAACATCACCTTGCTCTTCTCCACAAGCGTCTACGAGCAAGTGGTCGAAGCCTATATCTCCGGGCTCGAGGACTTGGCGCGGGCGGGCGGCGACCTCTCCAAAATCGGCAGCGTCGCTAGCATTTTCGTCAGCCGCATCGACACGGCCGTCGACAAGCGGCTGGACAAACTCGATGACAAACGGCTGGCAGATCGTTTCCGCGGCAAAGTGGCGATCGCTAACGCGAAACTCGCTTACGTTCGCTACAAGGAGCTGTTCTCCGGCCCGCGCTGGCAGCGTCTGGCCGCCGCGGGCGCCAGGACGCAACGCCTGCTCTGGGCTTCCACCAGCACCAAAGATCCGGCTTACAATGACACAATGTATGTCGAGGCGCTCGTTGGTCGCGACACCGTGGATACGATCCCGCCGATCACTATGGATGCATTCCGCGACCACGGTAAGGCGACACCCGACGTCATAGAGCACGACGTTGCGGGCGCGCGCTCGATACTCGCCGAGCTGGAGCAGCACGGCATCTCGCTGAAGGAGATCACGGAAGAGCTGGTAACCGATGGCGTGCAGCAGTTCGCCGACGCGTTCGACAAGCTGTTTGGTGCCATTGCGCGGCGCCGCCGCGTGCTACGCGAAGGCGATCGTGCCCGATTCACAATCGGATTGGGATCTCCCTCATTGAAGACCGCGTTCGAAGAGGAAATGGAAAACTGGCGCAACGTCGGACGAATTCGGCACCTTTGGGCCGGGGATAAGGCTCTTTGGACGAACGCGGACGAAGACAAATGGGTCGGGTGGCTGAACATCGTGGAGGAAGAACTGGCGGATGTTGATCGGCTGCGTGGCTTCGCCGACGAGGTAGAGAAGCACGGGTTCACGGACATCGTCCTGCTGGGCATGGGGGGTTCAAGCCTCGGTGCGGAAGTACTGGCTGCGACCTTCGGACGGCAGTCGGGGCGGCCCCGGTTCCACATGCTGGACAGCACCGATCCCGCACAAATCAGGGCAATCGAGGGGGCGGTGGATCTTGGCAAGACTCTTTTCGTAGTCTCCTCCAAATCCGGCAGTACGCTCGAACCCAATATTTTCATGGAGTATTTTTTCGAACGCGTTGCCACGGTGCGCGGCAAGGAAAAAACTGGCGAGCACTTCGTCGCGGTGACCGATCCAGGTTCCTCGCTTGAGCGGCGTGCGAAGGAGCTGCGTTTTGCCCATATCTTCCATGGCGTGACCGCGATCGGCGGCCGTTACTCCGTGCTTTCGAAATTCGGTCTCGTACCAGCGGCGGCGATGGGTATTGACGTCAAACGCTTTCTTGAGGCGGTGCAGCCTATGGAGCTTTCCTGTGGTGCGGACGTGCCGCCGGCCGAAAATCCGGGCGTGCAGCTCGGTATTGCTATTGGGGTCGCGGCAAAGCGGTTTGGCCGAGACAAGGTGACGGTGGTTGCTTCTCAGGGCATCGCTGATCTCGGCGCCTGGCTGGAGCAACTTCTGGCGGAGAGTACGGGCAAACAAGGGCGTGGATTAATCCCGCTGGCCGGTGAGCCGCTTGCTACACCGGAGCACTATGGAAGTGACCGATTCTTCACATACCTCGAGCTGGAGGGGCAGGCCGACCAGTCGCAACGACAGAAGGTGGACGCGTTAGAGCGGGCCGGCCATCCGGTTGCGCGAATTCGCGTGAAGGACGAATGGCACATCGGTCAAGAATTTTTTCGTTGGGAAATAGCGACCGCCGTGGCTGGTGCGATCATCGGTATCGACCCATTCGACCAACCAGATGTCGAGGCAAGCAAGAACAAGACGCGCGCTTTGATGCAGGACTATGAGAAATCGCGTCGGCTGCCGATAGAGACCCCGATATTCCACGAGAATGGTCTCGCGCTCTATGCGGATCCCCGTAACGCTGCCGAGCTCGGTCGGCACAATACCCTGTCCGGCTATCTGAAAAGCCATTTTGGCCGCGTGCATGCAAAAGCGGGCGACTACGTGGCGCTGCTGGCCTACATCGAGCGCGACGACGTACACACACAGGCACTCACCGGAATGCGCGCCCGCATTCGCGACAAGACCCGCGCTGCCACCTGCCTCGGCTTCGGGCCGCGTTTCCAGCATTCGACGGGGCAGGCCTACAAGGGCGGGCCGAATTCCGGCGTTTTCCTACAAATCACCTGCGATGATCCCGTGGATATTGAGGTGCCTGGCCATTCCTACACCTTTGGAGTGGTGAAGGCGGCGCAAGCCCGCGGTGACCTCGACGTCCTGGTAGAACGTGGCCGGCGAGCGCTGCGGGTCCATTTTAAGGATGTCGGTGGGGGATTGGCTGAACTCGGCCGCGCGATTGATACGGCGCTCGAATAGCCGAAGTTCTTAAGGAGTCAAACAAATGCAGATTGGCGTCATAGGGCTCGGCCGCATGGGCGGCAACATGACCCGTCGCCTGATGAAGGCGGGACACCACTGCGTCGTCTTCGATGCCGACGCGAAACCGCGCGAGGCACTGGCGAAAGAAGGTGCCGCCGCGGTGCAGTCGTTGGAGGATGTGGTCAGGCAGCTCGGGGAAAAGCCGCGCGCCATTTGGGTGATGTTGCCTGCGGGCCGGATCACCGAAGAGACGGTGGAGCGTATCGGCCGCCTGTTGGAGCCGGGTGACATTATCATCGACGGCGGCAATTCCTTTTACAAAGATGATATCCGACGAGCAAAAAAATTGGCCGACAAGCGCATTCGCTACCTCGATTGCGGGACGTCCGGCGGCGTCTGGGGTGCCCAGCGCGGCTATTGCATGATGATCGGTGGACCGAAAGAGGCGGTGGATCACCTTGATCCCATCTTCTCGGCACTTGCTCCAGGGCTCGGCGATATCCCGCGCACACCCGGACGCCAGAAGGGCGATGATCGTGCCGAACGCGGCTACATTCATGCCGGGCCCTCCGGTGCCGGCCATTTCGTCAAGATGGTGCATAACGGCATCGAGTACGGATTGATGCAGGCCTACGCCGAGGGCTTCGACATCCTGCGTAACAAGGACTCGAAGGACTTGCCCGAGGACCAGCGCTTCACGCTGAACATCGCGGATATCGCGGAGGTTTGGCGCCGGGGCAGCGTCATCTCATCGTGGCTCCTCGATCTCGGCGCCGCCGCGCTGGCAAATGATCCGCAGCTGGAGAATTTTTCCGGCTTCGTCCAGGATTCGGGTGAAGGCCGCTGGACGGTCGAAGCCGCGATCGAAGAAGCGGTCCCGGCGGATGTGATTACGACCGCTCTCTACACTCGCTTCCGCTCGCGGCAGGAGCATACCTTCGGCGAAAAAATGCTCTCGGCCATGCGGTTTGGCTTTGGCGGCCATGTCGAGGGTCAAGAGCCGAGTGACCCCGAACCAAAGCCAAAAGATTCGCAGCGCCAATCGGTGATACGACGCGCTGGCGGGTAGTACCATGCTTAACGACGTCCCGTGCCGGGCACCGCAGACAACGCAGGTGATCGCCTGTCCGCCGCGGCGTCAGGCCAAGCCTGCCGATCCCTGCGCAATGGTGATCTTTGGCGCTACAGGCGACCTGACCAAACGCCTTGTGGTCCCCGCACTCTATAATCTCCTACGGACTGAAGTACTGCCGGAGCAATTCGCATTGATCGGCGTTGCCCGGACCGACGGCACAGCTGAAAGCTGGCGTGAACAGCTTCATGGCATGCTGACAAGTTTTGTCGGCAACACCGCCGCGGAATTTAACGTCGACCGTATCGACGAGGAGGTGTGGAAGCGGCTTGCGGAAAAGATGATTTATGTCCAGGGCGACCTGACTAAGCCCGAATTGTACGAAAGGCTTCGTGGCGTCCTCGACCGGCTTGAGAAGGCCCGTGGCACTCGTGGCAACGCCATCTTCTATCTTGCGATAGCCGATCAGCTCTTCGGCACGGTAGTGGAGCAGCTCGGCAAGGCGAAGCTCACCGATCAGGACGAGGACCAGAATGGCAAGCGCAGATTTTGGCGCCGCGTGGTGATCGAGAAACCCTTCGGTCACAGTTTGGAATCGGCGCGCGAATTGAACACCCGTATCCTCCGCACGTTGCACGAGGACCAGATCTTCCGAATCGACCATTTTCTCGGGAAAGACACGGTCCAAAACATCATGGCGTTTCGCTTCGCCAACGGTTTCTTTGAACCAATCTGGAACCGCGACCGAATCGATCATGTGCAGATCACCGCGGCGGAGACGGTCGGCGTTGGCCAGCGCGGCAATTTCTATGAGTCTACCGGCGCGTTGCGCGACATGGTGCCCAATCACTTGTTCACATTGCTTTCGATGGTAGCCATGGAGCCCCCGACCGGTTTTGACGCCGCCGCCATCCGCTCAAAGAAGGCTGAGGTGCTTGCTGCAATCCCTACAGTCGAACCGGTGGCGGCGGTACGCGGCCAGTACAGCGCCGGTGAAGTGCTGGGTAAAAAAGTGAAGGCCTATCGGCAAGAGCCTAATGTGGCTCCAGATTCGAATATCGAGACTTACGTCGCGATAAAGACAGAGATCGATAATTGGCGTTGGGCCGGGGTGCCGTTTTACCTGCGGACCGGTAAGTCCTTGTCACGACGGATGACGGAGATAGCGATCCGTTTCAAGCAGGCGCCCTACGCCGCGTTCCAGGACACGCCCGTCGACACACTGCGACCCAACTGGCTGGTGCTCCGCATCGCGCCGGACGAGGGAATCTCTCTGCAATTCGAGGTCAAGCGTCGCGGGCCAGTGATGGACCTCGCCGCCGTAAAAATGGACTTTCACTATGATGACTGGTTCCCCAAAGAACCAAATGTTGGATATGAGACGCTGATATATGACGTCATGATAGGGGATCCGACATTGTTCATGCGCGCCGATATGGTGGAGCAGACTTGGCGCATCGTGCAGCCGGTGCTTGATGCCTGGGCCAAAGAGGGGGCGGCAAATCTGGCGACCTATGCGGCGGGAAGCGCGGGACCAAGCGAGGCGGATGCGCTTTTGGCGCGAGAGGACCGGCGCTGGCGGAACGTCAATGGCCATGAAGGTCGACCACGTCGTGAGTAGCGCACGGTCGTCGCGGTTCAAATGCTCGGCCGTGATCTCGGATGTCGATGGTACGCTCGTTACCGACGAGAAGATATTGACCGCGCCCGCGCAAGCGGCCGTGGCCCAACTGCGTGCTAACGGAATCGCTTTTTCGATTATCAGTAGCCGGCCACCGCGGGGCCTTTGCATGCTATTCACGCCTCTCGGAATCACGATGCCCGTTGGTGGTTTCAATGGCGGGGTGGTAGCGACCCCCGATCTCGCGGTGCTCACCGAGCATCTCCTGCCGGCCAAGGTCGCCCGACGTGCGGTCGATATGCTCAACGCGTACAGAGCGCAGGTGTGGATTTTTAGCGGGCAGGACTGGCTGCTGCGCTACTCAGATGGCCCCTATATCGGACTGGAGGAGCGCACTGTTGGATTCAGTCCCAAAGTGGTTGAAGATTTCGGCCCGGGTCTCAATACCGCTGCCAAGATCGTCGGCGTCAGTACGGATTTCGAGCTTCTCGCGCGCTGTGAGCGAGAGTTGCGCAGTGCCTTGCTTGATCAAGCGACCATCGCGCGTTCACAGCCTTACTACCTCGATATCACCCACCCGCTGGCCAACAAAGGCGCCGCGCTGTCGGAGATTGCAAAAGTGATTGGCGTTCCATTGTCCGAGGTTGCCGCCATTGGCGACGGCAGCAATGACATCGCTATGTTCCAGCGCAGTGGTCTCAGCATCGCCATGGGCAATGCCGGTCCGGAGGTGCAGCGGGCTGCGGATGTCGTGACGGAGAGCAACAGCGAAGAGGGATTCGCAGCTGCGATTGAACGGTTCATACTCGGCACCAACCGCCCGGACCAGCCGCTTGGGTTGGCGAGAACGGGAGATCGCCCATGACCCAGCATGCTCGCGCACCGGCGAAAGTCTCGCTCGTTCTGGCTGATGTTGACGGCACTCTCGTGACTTCCGAGAAAATACTCACGACGCGCGCAGAGGAGGCCGTGAAGGCGCTTCACACAGCGGGTATCGCCTTTGCGATTACCAGCGGCCGGCCGCCGCGCGGCATGGCGATGTTGATTGCTCCGTTGGAGCTGCGTACCCCGGTCGCTGGCTTCAACGGCGGGATCTTCGTCAAGCCCGACATGACCATCATGGAAGAGCACGTGCTCGCCGCCGAAGTCGCCAGGCGCGCGCTCGATGTCATTCTTCACCACGGCATGGATGTTTGGGTCTATAGCGGCAAGGACTGGTTTGTTCGGAACGTTAACGCCCCTCATGTCGCGCGCGAGCAATGGACCGTCCAATTCGCCCCCACCGTCGTCGCAAATTTCGAAAATGTCCTCAGTAGCGCCGCCAAGATCGTCGGAATAAGCGACGACTACGATCTGGTCGCACGCTGCGAGAAAGATACCCAAGGCGCGCTCGGTCCAAAAGCATCGGCGGCTCGCTCACAACCTTACTACCTCGACGTGACCCATCCGGATGCCAACAAAGGTACCGTTGTTACGACGTTGTCGGAGCTTCTCGCAATCCCGAGCGACGAGATCGTTACGATCGGCGACATGCCGAACGACGTGCTGATGTTCCGCAAAAGCGGGCTCAGCATCGCGATGGGCAATGCCAGTCCGGACGTACAAGCGCAGGCAGATTTGGTGACTGACTCCTATGAAGATGAAGGCTTCGCCAAGGCGATGGAACGCTTCATTCTGCGCCGTACACCGGCTCGACACTGACGAGTGCGTCATGAAACCGATCGTCGTCGCCCCCTCAATTCTGTCCGCCGATCTTCTAAGGCTTGGAGAGGAAGTCCGGGCTGTCGACGAGGCCGGCGCCGATTGGATCCATATCGATGTCATGGACGGCCGATTTGTGCCGAACATCTCGTTCGGTCCGGCGGTCGTGAACGCGGTGCGTCGTTCGACAGCAAAGCCTCTCAATGTACACTTGATGATCGTCGAACCTGAGCGCTACCTGGCCGATTTTGCGAAAGCTGGCGCCGATCATCTCCTTGTTCAGGTCGAGCCATCATCGACAATTCACCTCCGTCGAGCGCTTTCGCAGATTCGTGAACTCGGAAAGAAGGTTGGCGCGGTACTAAATCCAGCGAGTCCAGTAGCGCTCGTCGAGGACGTGCTGCAGCTCTGCGACATTATCTTGGTGATGACCGTCAATCCCGGTTTTGGCGGACAGAAATTTCTACCGGAGATGCTGCCTAAAATCCGCGAGCTGCGCCAGCTTTGCGACTCCAAGAAACTCGATCCGTGGATCGAAGTGGACGGCGGAGAGAACGGCGAAAATGCTGCATTGGCTATCGCCGCGGGCTCCGACGCTATCGTCGCCGGCTCCGCAATATTCGGCTCCGGCGACTACGCCGCTGCGATTGCCGGCATTCGAAACAGTGCGGTTGGCGTGAAGGTTGCCGCGCGATGACAATCGCTACGACAGAGAGCCGAATTTTCGAAAGTGCCGAGACGCTTGCGCACGAAGTTGCTGATTGGCTTTGCTGCCTCGCGCGGACGAAGGACGGTGCGTTCGCGGTATGCCTCTCAGGCGGCTCGACGCCGCGGCGACTCTATGAGCGTCTCGCGGCGCCAGAAGTCGCGTCGCGTTTTCCATGGAATCGTGTGCACTGGTTTTGGGGCGACGAACGGTTCGTGCCGCACGACCATCCCGATAGCAACTTTCGCATGGCGCGCGACGCATTTCTTTCGCGGGCGCCCGTTCCTCCGGGCAATATTCATGCGATGCAGACCGAGGGAATATCGCCGGGAGAAGCCGCGGTTGCTTACGAGGCGACGCTGAAGGGCTTCTACGGTGCTGACCAGCTCACGCCGAAGCGACCACTTTTCGACGTCACGTTGCTAGGGATTGGAGATGACGGACACACCGCTTCGCTATTCCCTGGCCAACCGGCGCTGCAGGAGATGCAACGGTGGGCGGTCGCCGTCATTGGCGTTAAATCCGAGCCGCGCATCACGTTGACCTACCCGGCGCTCGACAGCAGCGTCGATCTCGCGTTCGTGGCGACGGGACGGGAGAAGCGGCAGGTCGTCGCTCGCGCCCGGGCGGGGGATCGGACACTTCCCAGCGGCGCCGTTCGCCCGATTGGTCGTCTCCATTGGTTTACCGATCGCTCCGCGACCCCAGAATGAGCGATTTAATGTCCGCACAAGCCGAACCTACAAGATCCGCCTCAACACCAAATACCGTGGCGGTAATCGTTATGGGAGTTTCGGGATGCGGGAAATCAACCATCGGAGCACTCCTTGCCGCTCGCCTGCAATGGGAATTTGAGGATGCCGATTGGCTTCACCCGGCCGCTAACGTTGAGAAGATGCACAGCGGCATTCCGCTCACTGATGAGGACCGTTGGCCTTGGCTGGACGCGGTCGCCGCTTGGATTGACCAACGCCGCGATTCGCGCCGACACGGCGTCGTTGCATGCTCGGCCCTGAAGCGTCGGTATCGCGATATTCTGATCGGCGATCGCGCCGACGTCCGGTTGGTCTATCTGAAGGGGGACAAGGAGCTGATTGCGCGCCGCATCGCTGCTCGTCACGAGCATTTCATGCCGAGAGGCCTGCTCCAAAGCCAATTCGAGACATTGGAGGAACCTGGATTGGACGAAAATCCCATCATTGTGTCGATCGAGCCGCGGCCGGAGCAGATCGTCGCGCAAATTTTGTCAGCGCTGAACATGAACAGCGTCAAAGGCACGCAATCGACCACATGACTTCAGACTATGCGCGGCATTTTGCGGTTACACACCTGCGTTCGTGGGGAAAAGGAGTGGCCGTCTGACCCGACAATCCAAGCTCTCTGTAACGGTCGCCACAGGCTACCCTGCGTTTCTGGTGTCAAAGCTGGGCAGTACAGGTCGGTGTTTCCAATTGCGACTCTGGGTTGTCGCGTGCAGTGAGTGTAAATTGAAGCCGCCGAAGCGAATATCTCCAGGATTCCTGCGGAGCAAATCTCGAAGTACCTAGCGGTTGCCGTTGATCGAGGCATGAATTTCAATTCGGAATACTGAAATGGCGCTGCCGATCGAAGACTACGCAATAATCGGAGATTGCAAAACGGCGGCTTTGGTCGGTCGCGACGGCTCCATTGATTGGTTGTGCTGGCCGCGCTTCGACTCGGGAGCATGCTTCGCTGCTCTGCTTGGGACATCGGAGAATGGTCGTTGGCTAATTGCGCCTAAGTCTCCAGCGCTGAATATCAAGCGGCAGTATCGCTATGGCACCCTGATACTGGAGACCGAATTTCAAACCGGGACTGGCTCAGCGATTATTATTGACTTCATGCCCCCGGCAGATGGCGCTGCTAACCTCGTCCGCATCGTCGTCGGGTCATTGGGGCGGGTAACGTTCCAGACTGAACTTGTGGTGCGATTTGATTACGGGGCGACCGTACCTTGGGTCACACGGATCGAAGACGGCGCAATTGATGCGATCGCCGGCCCGGAGCGTGTGGTTCTGCGGACCTCGGCTACCTTGTACGGTGAAGATCTCAAAACGGTCGGGGAATTTACCGTTGATGCTGGCCAAACTGTTCCCTTTATCCTGTCATATGGCCCGTCGTTCGAGACCCCGCCATCACCGATCGATCCAGTCGAGGCGCTGGGGCTTACAGAAACTTTCTGGCGCGAATGGAGCGATCGATGTCCCGACGTTGGACCGTGGACAGATGCCGTCAAGCGGTCGCTTATCACCTTGAAGGCTTTGACGTACGCTCCAACGGGCGGGATTGTTGCGGCCGTCACGACGTCGCTTCCTGAGCGTTTGGGCGGCTCAAGGAACTGGGATTATCGATTTTGTTGGCTGCGAGACGCCACCTTCACGCTCCTAGCCTTTATCCATCTCGGATACCATGAGGAAGCAAGGGCATGGCGGGATTGGCTCATTCGGGCCATCGCTGGTAGTCCTCGTCAGATCCAAATTCTGTACGGCGTAGGTGGCGAGCGGCGACTGCCGGAATTAGTCATCCCCTGGTTACCTGGATACGAGAACTCCTACCCCGTACGAATCGGTAACGCAGCCTCTGAGCAACTGCAGATAGATGTGTTTGGCGAGATAGCCGACGCCATGTTCCAAACGTTCAAGGCGGGTATGGAGCCGTCCCGGCGCCAGCATGATTTGCGATCGGTAACTTTGGAGTATCTGGCGACCGCTTGGCAACAACCAGACGAGGGCATCTGGGAAGTGAGGGGAGCGCCGCAGCATTTTGTCCATTCAAAGGTGATGGCTTGGGTCGCGTTCGACCGGGCAGCGGACGATCTGGAAACTCAAGCATACGGCGACACAGGGGAGCGGTGGCGCGAGATCGCCGACCGAATCCACGCCGAAGTCTGTGACCGCGGCTTCGATCGTGACCTGAACACATTCGTGCAGGTGTACGGTTCAAAGCGGGTCGACGCGAGCCTACTTCTGATACCGCTCGTCGGATTTCTACCGGCTGACGATCCACGCGTGCGCGGAACGCTTCGCGCTGTCGAGGAAAGACTTCTGATTGATAATGAATTCGTTCTTCGTTACCAAAGCCGCGATTCCGTTGACGGCTTGCCAGCGGGCGAAGGGGCCTTTTTGGTCTGCAGCTTTTGGCTTGTCGACAACTACATATTGCAGGGCCGATATGAGGAAGCACGCCGCCTATTCGATCGCTTGCTCTCGCGCCGCAATGATGTGGGTCTACTTTCGGAAGAGTTCGGCCTTCAAACCGGCCGCATGTTGGGCAACTTTCCGCAAGCCTATAGTCACGTGGGCCTGATCAATTGTGCGCTTAACTTGAGCAGGCAGGTGGGGCCGACAAAAGAGCGCGCCCAGGTAGAAGAGCGCGACGCAGCGATCGAGACTCCCTCCTAGCGGTGTGTGCCGAAAACCCAGTCCGCGTTGAACGGGATGACTAACCAGACGCCATGATCGGTCTGCCGTGCTTATCGAGCCTTCGCGGGCAGATTTTTGATCTGACGCTCGGGCCAATGGGGTGCACGCACCGATCATCATGACCTTCGCGGCAGCCGGCGAGCGACGACGAGCCGAGCTCGGCTGGTCGGCCGAGGGTCAGAGACCGAGTGCTTTCTCGGCCGTTTCGAATGGCAGCCCGAGCGCGTCGGCCACGGCGCGATAGGTAATGCGGCCATCGTGTACGTTGAGACCGTCTCGCAAATTTGCATCCGTTTTCAGCGCAGTCCTCCACCCCTTGTCGGCAAGGGCAAGCACGAAGGACGTGGTCACATTGCTCAACGTGAAGGTCGAGGTGCGCGCGACTGCGCCGGGCATGTTGGCCACGCAATAGTGCACGACGTCGTCAACGACATAGGTCGGATTGGAATGCGTCGTCGGCCGCGATGTTTCGGCGCAGCCGCCCTGGTCGATGGCGACATCGACGATCACGGAACCAGGCTTCATCGCCTTGACGGTTTGCTTCGAGATCAATTTCGGCGCCATCGCGCCGGGTACAAGAACGGTCGCGATGACCAGATCCGCGCGCCGGCAAAGAAGCTCCACCACGTCCCGCGTGGAGAAAAGCGTGCGCACGCGACCGCCGAACTGCGCGGCGACGCGGCGCAGCGCCTCCGGATTGCGATCCAGCACCGCAACATCGGCACCCATACCGGAGGCAATCAAAGCGGCGTTTGTTCCGGCGACACCGCCACCGAGGATGACGACGCTTGCTGGGGAAACGCCTGGTACGCCGGCGAGGAGTATGCCGCGACCGCCGTTTTCTTTTTCAAGGCAGTGCGCGCCGACCTGGGGCGCCATTCGTCCGGCGACCTCCGACATCGGCGTGAGCAGGGGTAGCGCACCGTGCGGGCCGGTGACCGTCTCGTAGGCGATGCCGGTAACGCCCGCCTTCAGCAGATCTTCAGCCTGTTCGCGGTCGGGCGCTAGGTGCAGATATGCGAACAGTATTTGACCGCGGCGCAGCTTCTGGCGCTCAACGGCGAGCGGTTCCTTCACCTTCACGACCAGCTCGGCGTTGCCATAGACCGCGTCGGCGTTCGCGACGATCTCGGCGCCGGCGGCCTTGTAGTCGATGTCGGGCAAGCCTGCCCCCGATCCAGCGCCGGTCTCTACCAGAACCTGGTGGCCCTTCTCGGTGAGTTCGCGGACCGTCGATGGCACGATTCCGACACGGTATTCATTGTCCTTTATTTCTTTCGGCACACCGACGCGCATGTCCACGGTTCCTTACTCGCCATTATCTTCCAACGTATGATATCAAAAGTACGCGTTGTCCGCTGAAGTGTGACCCGTTAACGATAAAGGCAGCGGCCCGCGGCGCTGAAACCCTCGGAGAGGCAATTGAGAGTTCATGGTAATTCGGCAGCAAGCCGCGATATAGCAACCCTGTTGCATCCCTACACAAATCTCAAGGCGCATCGGTCGAAAGGGCCTTTGATCATCACGCACGGACGCGGTGTGAATGTGTACGACGACCAGGGCAACGAATACCTCGAAGGTTTGGCGGGACTCTGGTGCGTTTCGCTTGGGTTCAGCGAGCCGCGGCTGGTTGAGGCGGCGCGGCGGCAGATGGAGACTCTACCCTACTATCACGCCTTCGCCTCCAAGTCGCACGGGCCTGCGATCGATCTGGCGGAGCGCATCCTCGATTTGCTGCCCGACACGATGTCCAAGGTGTTCTTCAACAATTCCGGCTCCGAAGCGAACGATACCGCGATCAAGCTGGTCTGGTACTACAACAACGCCCTCGGTCGTCCGCACAAGAAGAAGATTATCTCGCGCATCAAGGCCTATCACGGCGTTACCATCGCCAGTGCGAGCCTGACCGGATTGCCCAACAACCATCGCGACTTCGACCTGCCGATTGCTGGCATCGTGCACACGGGGTGTCCGCACCATTATCGTTTCGCGCGCCCGGACGAAAGCGAAGAAGCTTTTGCATCGCGTTTGGCGGAGGAACTCGACGCCTTGATCGTGAAGGAAGGCCCGGACACGGTCGCCGCCTTTATCGCCGAGCCGGTGATGGGCGCGGGTGGCGTTCTCCTGCCGCCGCAAACCTATTTCGACAAAGTCCAGCCGATCCTCAAAAAACACGACGTGCTGTTCATCGCCGATGAGGTCATTTGCGGCTTCGGCCGGCTCGGAACGATGTTCGGGCTCGAACACTTCGAAATCAGGGCCGACATGGTCATCATGGCCAAGCAGCTCACGTCAGGCTACCAGCCGATGTCGGCGACGGTCATCTCCAGCGCCATCTATGATGCGCTGGTGCGGCAGAGCGAGAAGATCGGCGTGTTCGCCCATGGTTTCACCTATTCCGGACACCCGGTCGCCGCCGCGGTGGCGGTAGAGACCCTGAAAATCTATGAAGAGCGGCGAACCCTGGATCATGTGCGCAGCGTGATGCCACGCTTTCAGGAGCGGCTGCGACAGCTCGGAAGTCATCCTCTGGTCGGCGAAGCGCGAGGCTTAGGGTTGATTGGAGCCCTCGAGTTCGTTGAGGACAAGAAATCGAAGAAGCCGTTCGACGCGGCCTTGGCAGTCGGCGCCTTGGGGGCGGAATTGGCGCTGGACAACGGCCTGATCGTGCGCGCGGCAGGCGACGCGCTCGCTATATGTCCACCGCTGATCATTGAGCCGGAGCAAATCGACCAATTATTCGACCGCCTGGCGTCGACGCTCGACCAAACTCATGCCGAGCTGCGGCGGCGCGCGGTTGCTTAACGGTTCGGTTCCGAAGGTGAAATCAAGTTGGTAGTTTGACGGCATACCGATTACCAGGTGCGATCCGATCGCACAGGAGCTTGCGATGAGGCTTAAGCACAAAGTGGCGATCGTCACGGGCGGATCGCAGGGAATTGGCGAGGCGATTGCGGTTCGGTACGCCGCCGAAGGAGCCCGAGTCGCGGTGATCTATCATCACAACGACGCTGCCGCCCAAGCCGTGACGAAGCGCATCGCCGCCGATGGCGGCGAGGCGCTCGCGGTCAAGGCCGATTGTTCAAAGGTCCCGGAGATCAATCGCATGGTCGCCGCGGTGATCGGGCATTTCGGAACTGTCGATATACTTGTCAACAATGCAGGCGTGTTCCGCACCGTTCCGGTGGCGCAGACCACCGAAGCGATTTGGGACGAGCAGCTCGATCTCAACCTTCGTGGTGCGTTCTTCTGCGTCAAGGCAGTGTTGCCGGAGTTCCTCAGAACGGGCGGCGGCAAGGTGATCAACATCACCTCGATCGCAGGCGTTGGCGCATTTCCGAACTGTCCCGCCTATTGTGCCTCCAAAGGCGGTCTCGAGAACCTGACGAAGGCGCTGGCGGCTGAATTGGGCAAAGAGAACATCAACGTCAATTCCCTGGCGCCGGGCAATGTAGCCACGCCGCTCAATGCGCATCTGCGGGGGCCGAGCAACGAGGCTTACATCAGCTTGATGCGGACGATGACGCCGACCGGCCGCGATTTTCTTTCGGTCGACGAGGTGACTGGCGCGGCCGTGTTTCTGGCATCCGACGACGCCTCCGCGATTCACGGCGCGACTTTGATGGTCGACGCGGGCTGGTCGGCGATTTAGGCCTCTGACGATCAGGGTGGCGCGCGGCGATATCCCGAGAGAAACACCCCGACAAACATCAGTACCATCGCCAGAACCAGATAGATCGAAAGCCGCTCACGGAAAACGACCGCGCCCCAAGCGACGCCCGCGAGCACCGCGAAATAGTTGAATTGGGCGAAGAAGACCGGGCCGGCGCGGCGGATGATCTCGAAGAACAGCACCAGGAAGACAGCGTTGATGGCGATGGCGAGCAACGTTCCAATGGCGGCCTGGTCAAACCGTTCCGGGATCCAGGCCTGTCCGGCCAAGAGCATGATCGGCAGGAGGACAAGCGCGGAGCCGAGCAGCACGCCGGCGCCCATCGCCACGGATGAAGAAGCCGGCGGGCGCAAAATCGCAGCGGCCACATTCGATCCCGCGAACATGACAGGCGCGGCCACGACCAACACGACACCGGCGAATCCGAACAGCAATCCGATCAGACCGAGCCAGCGAAAACGCTCGACACCCGCCAGTACGCTGATCATGAAGGTGAAGGGCGGCGACAGCGCGAGCACGAGCGTCATGACCCCGGCGGGAAGTTTTGGTGCGATATAGGTCAGAAGCGAAATCGGAATGCCGATGACGAGCGCCCCGATGACGACATAGCCAATCAAGTCCGCACGCAACACACCGAGACGCTCGCCGCGCAGCCGGAGGGCGATCCAAAGCACGAGGCCGGCGCCGAAGGACTGCCAGAAAGCGTAGGCGAGAGGCGGCGCGCCGCCGGTCGCAGCAATTTTGTTGACGGTGAACACCGCCCCATAGATCGCCGCCGCGCTCAACAAGAACAGGTAGTCCAGCGGCGAATGTGACCGGCTCTGACTCAAATCGTCTTCCCGATCGACGTATCCTTGAGCTCGATCTCGATGAATACCATTTCGCGAGGGCCGCTATTGATCACGTCGTGCTCGACGCCGGCGTTGCGGAAATAGGATTTTCCCAACTGCAGTTGCGCGTAGGAGACTTCACCGTTCGGTCCGATCAGCTTGAGCTCACCGTCGCGTGCCGGCACGACCACGTAGTCGTGTTCGTGCCGGTGATAACCGGTCGCCGTACCGGGGCCGAAGCGCCACTCCGTGACCCTGAGGTGACTGTTGTCGATCTGTACCGTCGGCGTGGCCATCTCCTTGCCCATCTTTCTCTCCTTTAGCCGATCTTGGAACGCTCGGCCCGAACGTACGACGAGCCGTTTGGAGACTCGAAAATTTAGGAACCGGTCACGCGAATACGGTCGAGGAATATTGCGGCGATGATGACGCAACCGAGAAGGATTTGTTGAACGTAGCCGCCGACTTCGAGCAAATCCATGGCGTTGGACAATGCTGTGACGAAGATTGAACCGAGCGCCGCGGGGATGATCCCGCCGACACCGCCCTGAAGGCTGACACCGCCGATAACGGCGGCAGCAATGCTTTCGAGCATCAGGCTGCCGCCGAGGTTGGGCTCGCCCGAACCTGTGCGCGCGGTGAGCATCAGGGACCCAAAGGCCGCCAGCAGGCTGCACGTGACGTAGGCCAGGAACAGGTAACGCTTGCTGGGCAGACCGGCGAGATTTGCCGCGCGGGGGTTGTTGCCAATCAGATAGAGCGCCCGGCCGAACACCGTGCGATCGAGCAGAAAGTACAGAAAAATGGCGACCACAATGGCCAGGGTTACCGGGATCGGAATGCCGGGTACGAACGTGCCGTCGTAGAGCAGGCGGCTAAAGGCATCGGGCACGTTGAAAACCGGCCGGCCGCCGGAGATGGTCGTTGCCAGGCCGTAACAGATATTCAAGCTCCCCAGCGTCACGACGAACGGATTTATTCCGAGCCATGACACGAACAGTCCGTTGAACGCGCCGACCAGCAGGCCGACCCCAAGACCGACCGCTATTCCCGCCGCCACGACCAGCCAGATCGGCGCCCCGGCGGCCGCGAGACCGGTCGTCACCAGCGCGGTCGCGACGCTGATCACGGAGACGGCCATGCCGAGGGAAAGATCGAATCCGCCGGTCAGGATGACCACCATCTGGGCTGAGGCGAATAGCAGCAGATAGCTCGACTGCACCAGCACGTTGACCACATTGCGCAGCGACAGGACGCGCGGCTCGATCAGCGAAACCGCCAGCTCCATACCGACGATCAGGAGCGGCAGGAGAAGGATAAATCCCCAGCGCATCGCGTTGCGGTGCCACACTCTGCCTGGCCCGGCGACAAGGCTTACTGCAGGAATGCTTGTGTCAGACAAGCGCCGCCCTCCGTTGGGAAAGCTCGTCGAGCGCCACCGCGAGGACGACGATAATGCCGAGGAAAATCGCCTGAATGCGAGGATCGATTTTCAGAAGGTCCATGGCGTTGGTCAGGGTCAACAGAAGGATTGCGCCCAACGCCACCATTTCGACCCTGCCGACGCCGCCTTTTATGCTGACACCGGCGATCACGGCCGCCGCGATGCTTTCGAGCGTCAGTTGCGCGTTGATGACGGCCTGGCCAGAGCCGATTTGCGCCGTCAGCGCGAGGCCCGATACCGACGCCAGCATCGAGCAGATCACGTAGGCGAGGATGAGGTAGGTCTTGGCCGGCACGCCCGATACGGTCGCGGCCTGGATGTTGCCGCCGATGGCGAGGATGTAACGGCCCATGCGGGTGTAATTCTGCATCACCCACATCACCGCAACGACGGCGGCGGCGAGGTAGAATGCGGTCGGCAGCTGCAGCAAGAGCCCTCGGCCAAAGCCTTCGACATAGCTTTTGGGCATTCCGTATACCGGAATCCCGCTCGTCAGCAGCAGTGCAAATCCGGTGGCGATCGACATCGTGCCCAATGTCACCATGAACGGCGAGATGCGCAAAAAAGCAACGCACACGCCGTTGACGAGCCCGAAGATGGCGCCGCATCCCAATCCTGCCAGAACACCAAACAGAATGATGAGGTCCGGGTGGCCCGGCAACGTGTCTTTCAGGCCGGCCATGATCAGCGCGCTGGCGACACTCGTCAGAGCGACCACTGCACCTTGCGACAGGTCGAAGCCGCCGACGATGAGGACCAGCATTTGCCCGGCGGCAATAATGACAAGATAGGATGAGCTGCGCAGGACATTGAGGATGTTTTTGACGACCAGAAAGTTCGGAATGAAGATCGCGAAGGCGATGAGCAGCACGGTCAGCAGCACCGGCAGAAATCCGGCCACCTTGTAGGACCGCACAATCCGCTTCAGGGCCGAAGTCAGCGACGTGTCAGCGGTGGTCGAATGGTCAGCCATTGCCGTGCCGATCAGTTGAGCGCGTGCGTCACCGTGTCGTTGGCCTGCCGCTCCCGGAAGAAGTGCGACAGCACCGCGGGCTCGTTGATGTCGGCTCCGGTCAGCTCGGCCGCCATCCGGGACCGATGCATGACGTATAGCCGATGAGACAGGTTCAGAACCTCCGGCAGGTCGGACGAGACCAGGACGATGGCAACACCGGTCGCAAGCAACGCCTTCATCAACTCGTAGATCTCGACTTTGGCACCCACATCCACGCCTACGGTGGGTTCGTCGAACAGGAACACCGAAATGTCGCGTGTCAACCCGCGCGCCAACAGTATCTTTTGCCGATTGCCGCCGGAAAAGGACGCGACCGCACGCTCGATGTTGGGAGGGCGCAGACCAAGTTTCTCGACAATCCCTTGCACGATGCGCCGTTCGCTACGGCGCTGAAGGATACGGTGGCGCGAGAAACCGGGCAGGGCGAGCGCAGCCATCGAGGCGTTCTCGCGCACCGGACGTGCCAAAGCCAAACCTTCGGCGACGCGGTCGGAGGGAAAATAACAGACGCCGCGCTGCATCATCGCCGCCGGGGTAGGGGAGACCACCTCCGTTCCATGTAGACGGATCGAACCCGACGAAATCGGCTCGAGGCCGACGATCGCGCGGATGACTTCCGATTTGCCGCAGCCGACCAAACCGGCAATTCCTGTAATTTCGCCGGCGCGGGCATAGAAGCTGACGTCGTCCACCGATCGGTCCGCGAGCGTGACGTGTTCAACCTCGAGAAGCTTCTCGCCGGGGTCAGAGACAATTTTCGGGAATAGAACGCCGATCTTCCGGCCCGTCATCAGTTCGACGAGCTCGTTTTCCGAGACGTCGCGCGCCGCAACCGTTTTGATCTTGTGGCCGTCGCGCAACACCGTAACTCGATCCGCGACCTGTTTGATTTCCTGCATCCGATGCGACACGTAGATAATTCCGACGCCTGACACTTTGAGTTTGCCGATCAGATCGAAGAGTTTTGCGGCCTCGGCGTCGGTAAGCGACGCGGTGGGCTCGTCGAGGATCAGAAGACGGACATCGGTGAGGAACGCTTTCGCTATCTCGACCATCTGCTGATGGGCGCGCGACAATTGCGAGACTTTGTAATCGGGCCGCAGATCGAAATTGAGCTCCCGCACAATGGCCCGAGCGCGGGCTCTCATGGCGCGACGGTTAAGAAATCCGCCAACGGTCAGTTCGCGTCCGAGAAACAGGTTTTCTTCTACCGTCAGCTCCGGCACCAGGCTGAATTCCTGGAACACCGGACTAATGCCCATGAATCGTGCACCATGGGGTGTGAGATGGGCAATATCCTTCCCCCGATATTTGAAAGTTCCGGTGTCAGGCGGAAACGTGCCGGCGATGATGTTGATGAGCGTCGACTTGCCTGCGCCGTTCTCGCCGAACAGGACGTGCACTTCACCGCGCCGGAGATCGAAGTCGACGCCATCCAGGGCAACGACGCCCGGAAACCGCTTGGAAACGTTGGAGAGATCGAGAAGCAGATCGTCGCGGGCCCCTTGGCTGGCCCGCGACTGGATGGTGTTATCAGCGTCGACCGTGGTCATCTGTGCAACCATCGGTCGCGGATTGCTCTGATCACGGCGCCTTTACGGAATAAGCCGCTTTGAAGTCCGCGGGAGCGAGCACCAGGCTCAAATTGATCTTGTCGAGATTGCTCTTGGCGATCATGTCGGGGATCGCCTTGGCACTCTTCACGTATTCTTTCTTTTCGAGAACACGCACGGCGGTGTCGATGGCAATGCGGCCCTGCAACACGGGATACTGGGTGGCAAAGCCGAGGATTTCGCCTTTTTGCAAGGCTTCAAGCATGGCCTGGTTCTCATACGAGGACATGATCAGCATGTCCTTCTTGCCGGCCTGCGCCACCGCGCCAATGGCGGCTTCGGCCGCGGGAGCGCAGCCCCAGATCACGCTCATGTCCGGATAAGCCTGCAAAGCGTTCTGGATCAGTCCAAGTTGGACCGCCACGCCGGAGTCGCCGAACTTGTCGTCAAGCATCGCGACGTTGCTCTTGCCTTTGACGGCCTTCTTGAACCCGTCGAGGAACGCCTCGGCCCATCCAGAACCCGACGGGCCAGGGAATGTGCCGACCTTGGCGTCTTTGCCTTTGAGGAAATCGAGCAGATAGTTCCCAGTTTGCTCGCCCATCGTGTCGAAATCGACGGTCATCTTCGAGGTCACTGTCGCCTTCGAGACCGGATTGACCGTGCTGATGACCGGCTTGCCCGACGCGACGCCCTTGGCGAATTGCTTGTCAAGGCCGGCTTCCGAGATCGGACCGATCACGATCGCATCGAAATTGCCGGCAAGGCAGTCGTCGAACTGCGAAAGTTGCTTGGGCAGATTCTCGTATCCGCCGGCCTGATAGAGCGTCAGGTTCACGCCCATCCGTTTGGCTTCCTCGATCACGCCGTAATCGACAGCCACCCAGAAAGTGTCCTTCATGTGCGGAAACAGAACGCAGATGTTCCAGGGCTTGGACGCCTTTTCGAGCGGCGTGTATTCAGCGATTTTCGCCGAGCCCGAATCGAGATTGTAATATTTGGCAGGCCACCAGTTCGCGTCGGCTTTCGCCGGGCCACCACCGATCAATACGGAGGCGACCATCGCCGCTCCAGCTAAAAAAGTTGCGCATTTCATTTGAAGACTCCCTCTGATGAACCGAACAGTAAACAGCCGGCCGCCCGGGTGTCGCGGTTGCGAAGAGAGTTTTGCAAGATTTCCTGAGCTAAGCAATCCGATAGTGCGACCGACGGCGTTCTGACGGTCGTTGCGGCCAAGTCGGCGATGGCGGGACTTATTTCCGGCGGATCACATAGGAGCCACTAACGTGGAGCCTCGCCGACCATTTCGGTTCGATGACAATCGTCGTCGTCACTTCCTCGATAATGGCGGGTCCTTTGATGGTAGCGCCGGCGCCAAGCTTTGAACCGTCATAGACCGGGGTGTCGACCAACCTTCCGTTCGCCGCGAAAATCGCCTTGCGGCGCCCGACGATCGCCTTTGCGGCAGGGCCGCCCTTCTTCACGCGCGGCGGTTGCGGTTTGTCGACGTGACCGTAGAGGGTACTTTCGATGTTCACCACCTCCACGGAATTGTGCGGTTCGGAGTAGGTGTAAAGCTCCTGGTGGCGCTTGTGGAAAGCGCCTTTCACCTTCGCGAGCGCCCGGGCATCGTTCGCAAAGTTGCCGATCTCGACGGTGCATTCGTGCACCTGCCCGACGTAGCGCATGTCGAGGCTGCGCTCGATCCTGATCGCCGGCCTGGCAAAGCCATCGGCGACAAGGTGTTTCACGCCTCGGGCTTCAATCAGGTCGAACAGCCGGTCGATCGTTGCGTAGGCCGCGCCTTCAAGGCGCAGCGGGCTCGTCGCCATGTAGTTGTACTTAACGTCGGAGATAATCTGGCCGAACGCGCAGAGCCCCGACGCGAGCTTTGGCAGGATGATGGTGTCGATGCTCATCTCAGCGGCGAGAAAGGTGATGTGAGCGGCGGTCGCGCCGCCGGCTCCGACCAGCACGAAGTCGCGGGGATCGTAGCCGCGTTCGACGGACACCCGGCGGATGCCGTTGACCATGTTATTGTTGACGATCGTAAATACGCCGTACGCGGCCTGCTCGATCGATATGCCGAGCGGATCGGCGATACTTTTGATCGCCCTGCGTGCCTTTTCCAGATCGAGCGGTAATCGGCCGCCGAGCAGCCCTTTCGGATTGAGGTAACCCAGGACAAGGTTGGCGTCGGTTACAGTCGGTTCGGTCCCGCCTTGTCCGTAGCAGGCGGGGCCTGGGCGCGCGCCGGCGCTTTGGGGACCGACTTGCAGCAGACCCATGCTGTCGATCCAGCCGATCGAACCGCCACCGGCGCCGAGCGTCTCGACCTGAATCATCGGGATGCCGATCCGATACCTCAGCATATCGATGTTTTTGCTGATATTTGTGACGCCGTTCCGCGTCAGAGTGATGTCGAATGAGGTGCCTCCCATATCGATCGTGATGACGTTCTTTTTTTTGAACGGCGCGGCTACAAATAAACCCGCTTGTGGCGCCGAGGCTGGCCCGGAATTGATCGCGTAAACCGATCGCTCGGAGATTGCCTTGCCCAGACCCAGTCCGCCGTTCGACTGAAAGTACCGGACCGGATACTTGGCGCCCAGACGCCGGAAATATTCGTCAACCGCGGCGACGTAGCGGCTCAGGATTGGAGCAAGGTAGGCGTTCACGACCGCGGTCGAGGTGCGGGTGTATTCACGTATCTGGGGATAGAGGTCACTACCAACGGTCAGGGCGGCATCCGGCATCATCTCGCGGACGATCGCCGCCGCGCGCTGCTCGTGGCCGGTATTGAGAACCGACCACACGAACGAGATGGCAACTGCCTCGACCTCTTCCTCGACAAAGAACCGGCAGGCCGCGCGGACATCTTCTTCGTGCATCGGCGTCTTGATCGATCCGTTCGAGACGACCCGCTCTCGTACGCCTTTGCGCAGATAGCGCGGCACCAGCATGACCGCTGCCGGATACTCGGGATCGTAACGATAGCCGTCCTCCTTGTGCCCCAGTCGGATTTCGAGCGAATCCTCGTGACCGGCGGTGCAGATCAAGCCGGTCTTGCCGCCTTTGTGCTGGATCAGGGCATTAAGGCCAACGGTGGTGCCATTGATGCACAAGTCGGAATTCGACACGATTTCAGAGGGACTTTCGTCGATATCCTCCGAAATCAGTTTCATGCCCTCTTCGATCGCCTGTGTGGGATCGGCTGGAGTAGAAGGTGCCTTGTACAAACGCACGCCGCCGGATCGATCGGCCAGCACCAGATCCGTGAACGTGCCGCCAGCATCGATGCCGAGGCGATATTTTGTCCGCATCGCTATGCCCGGACGTCGGTCTGGTAAACGCTCACCGCGGCTACGCCGCGCAATTTATTCGTCTCGGCCATATCGACGTCGAGCGTCTTCGCACTGGTGATAACGACGCCGTAATCGTCCCGCGCACCCTTCAGCGACACTAAGCCATTCTTCACGTCCCAAACAATTTTGTCGATCGGACGCTCGAAAGGGTTGCCGTAGCCGCCGCCGCCCGGATTGAGATTGGTCACCGTCTCGCCTGGCTTTAGGCTCTCGATCACGTTCTTGCGGATCGTCTCCATCGCGCCTTTCCCACGCCTGACCTCGATACGGCCCACCTTGGCATCGACCATCTTTGAAGTCGCGCCTGCTGCTCCGACCGCCGGAATGCGCCGACCTTCGCCAAAGGTGATGAAGGTCATCTCGCGGTCGAGCGGTTCAACTTCCCAAGCCGTTCCAGATCCGCCGCGGAATTTGCCCGCCCCGCCGGAATCTTCGATCAGCGAATAGCGATGAATGACGATCGGGTAGGAGTATTCCAGAAGCTCGACATCGCCCGACGTGAGCGCGCCGAAACAGCACTCAGGGCCGCAAGCGTGCCATCCGTCCTGCTGCGGTGTCGCGCCGGCCCCCGAGATGATGGTTGCCAGCACCATGGTCACATATTCCTCGCTGGTGCGTGTGTCCCACCCCGAAATGTTGAAACCGTTGGCATGGCCCCAGGAGGCCGAGACCTTGGCCGGAACCGCCTTTTCGAAAGCCAGGCGCACCGCGTCGGTCAGCGTTTCCATCGGAGTCGTGGTGCAGTTCATGTGCGGCGCAGGCTCAACCGCGTTGCACAGCGTTCCCTTGGGACCGAAATCGAGCGACACGCAACGATATAGCCCCTCGTTATAGGGCGGCGGCAATTGCGCGAACATCATCAGTCCCAGATACGCGCCCGAATGCGAGTTCCCTTCGTAGGAATTGATGAAATACGGGATCTGCGGCGGGCTCTTGATAGCGATGCGGCAGGTATCTTTTTTGATCGTCACGGTCGCCGTGATCTCGAAATCGCCGTAGCCGTGTCCGGCATCCTCGAGAATGGCGGTGCCTTCAAAGACGCCGTCGGGCACCGCCTTGATGAGACTGCGCATATGGCGATCGGCCATATCCAGAAGTTCGCGGATGCAGGCATCGACTTGAGCGATGCCATATTTTTCGATCATGCGCAGGAGGTTGCGTTCGCCGACTTGGCAGGCGCCGATCAGGGCGTTGAAGTCGCCCTCCTGATCGCGGCGGGCGCGCATATTCGTGAAGATGAGATTCATCACGTCGTTGCGAGGCTTGCCCTTGTCCCAGATCTTGACCGGAGGGATGCGCAGGCACTCAGCATAAATCTCTTTTGCGTTGGGGTTGTAGCCCGCAGGTACCGGACCGCCGATATCGGTCAGGTGCCCTTTGCATACGGTCCAGAAGCGCAACTTACCCTGGTAGAAGACGGGCTTGTACATGCATACGTCGATCGCGTGACTGCCGCCGAAGGCGGGATCGTTGTGGAGGATCAAGTCGCCTTCATGGATGTCACCGCCGAAATAATGCGCTACCGACTTCATGGCGGGAATCAGCGAACCGAGATGGATTGGTATGTCCTGCCCTTGCAGGATCATTTCCGGAACATGATTGAAGAGGGCGGTCGAATAGTCATGCGCCAGATTGAAGACGCTGGATCGCGCGGTCTTTTCGAGCGACAACGTCATCTCGCGCTGCGTCGTCTCGAGAATTCCGCGGATCACCGAGAGGGTGATCGGATCGACCCGGGACCTGGATTTTCCCGCGCCGCGTGCCTTGCCTGGCATGGTGTATCTTTCCTCCAACGTCCCAACTCGATCCGCCTTATTGAGGCTATCCCGTCCGCCCCGGAATGCAAGCTTGCCCGTCTTCGCGTCGAGCGGCTCTGGTGTTTTAATCCACGTGGCGGGTCACTTCCGATGAGCACAGATCTCTTCCATGAGATCGGCACTATTGACTAGGATGTCCCTGTGTGCGCGGCGGGCGAAGGGTACGGTCGGGCTCAACGCCGTAGCGACGAGGAGGTCAGGACAATGGCCACGGCTAGACCAAAGGCGAAGCTCGCGATCAACTGCGACATGGGCGAGAGTTTCGGCCTTTACAAAATCGGTGACGATGAGGGCATGATGCCCCATATCACGATCGCCAACGTAGCCTGCGGCTTCCACGCCTCCGACCCTACCGTGATGGCACGCACCGTGCGGTTGGCGAAAAAGCATAATGTCAAGGTCGGCGCGCATCCGTCCTTGCCCGACCTTCAGGGATTCGGCCGCCGCGAAATGAAGATGCGGCCCGAAGAGCTGACCGATTTCATCGTGTATCAAGTGGGCGCGCTGAAAGGCTTTCTTGAACGCGAGGGCATGTCACTGTTCCACGTCAAGCCGCACGGATCGCTTTATGGCATGGCAGCCAGATCACAGGAGGTGGCGAAGGCAATTGCCGATGCGGCCAAGGTGTTCAACGTGCCGCTCATGGGCATGGCCGGCACCATGCACGAGCGCGTTTACACCGCGGAGGGCCTGGAATTTATCTCCGAATATTACGCTGACCTCGACTATGATGATGAGGGCATGGTTATCATCACGCGCGAGCATGAGGCGTTCGACCCGAAAGGCGCCGCCGAGCGCGCTTTGCGTGCCGTGAGGGAAGGACTCGCCGTGTCAGTCAATGGTAAGGAAGTGCAAGTACGTGCCGACTGTATTTGTGTCCACTCCGATACGCCCAACGCCACCGCGGTTGCGCATGCCGTCAAGACGGCGGTTGCAGAATATCTCGGCTGAGCCGATGCTGTTGATAGGGGTCGCGAGAATGCCGCAACATGAAGTGTTAAGTCCGCTGCCCGGAATTTTCTACCGGCGCCCGGCACCGGAAAAGCCGCCTTACAAGGAGAACGGCGATCGCGTCGCGGAGGGCGACATCGTCGGCTTGATCGAGGTGATGAAACAATTTACCGAGGTCCACGCCGACGCTGGCGGCAAGATCGTGCGCTTTCTTATCGAAAACGAGGCGCCGATCGAACCTGGGCAGCCGCTTCTGCTTATCGAGACAGCGTGAGCCGTATCTTTCGCGCGCCCGAGGTTGTCCTAACGGCCCGCGGCAATGACGTCGCGCAGCATGCCGACGAGACGCCCGTCGGGGCGTGTCACATCTTCCAAAATGGAAAAGTGGTCAGCCTCCGGAATTTCGCAAAAAGTCACAGGGTGTCCGCGTTCAGCCCTTGCCGTCGCGTAGTCGGCAGTCTGTTGATACATGAGTGGCAGCTCCGCGCCGCCGACGACGACTGTGAGCGGCCGCGAACTCAGCGATAGCCGCCGGATCGGCGAGTGGCGCAGGACTGCGGCCGCGTCGAGACCGAGTTTGTCGTTGACGTAGCAATGCCGCATCGGCTCCAGGTCGTAGATACCGCTGATGGCGAGGCACCCGCGAACTGACGGGTGATCCATAGCGACGACGGCAAGATGGGCACCCGCCGACCAGCCGGACAGAAAGATTTGCGACGGGTCAGCGCCGAGCGCCGGCAACACCGATGTCTCGGCAACCATTTCGTCGATCGACGCATCGGGAGCAAGCGTGTAGCCGGCAAGTGCCACGTTGATGCCGGCAGATAACGGCCCCGACGCAATAAAGGTGAAGGATTCTTTCGACCGCATCTGCCAGTACCCGCCGTGAAGAAACATCAGCGTCGGCGCGTCAGGCGTGGCGGACTTTAAAAAATCGATCCGATTGCGGGGCCGCGGGCCGTAAGCGAGATCGAGCGTGCCGACGTGTTGCTGCCGGAGCGCAGCGCTCTGCTGGTCCCACGCCGCGAACAGCGCGCCGCTATTCGCAACCGCCGCGGCACTGTTATAGGCCACATCGAGGCTGCCGCGATCCAAGCCGCGCCAGTCGAGGTATGGTTGAGGCGGCGTCATGCGCCGATTTCGGCGAGCGCCCTTTGGACCGCGATAGTTTGCGGAGGGCCCGTCGATCTAAACAACAGCTTTTTTAGGCAACGAGGAGATGACGTCCGCCGATTTGGTCACGAAACCAAAACATTTCTTGACGTTCCATAATGTCGCCTCGGCACAGAAGTCCGGCGAAGTCGTACCGCAGCAATCCTCGACGAGAACGCAATTGTATCCAAGAAAGTGGGCGTCCGTCAGCGAATGCAAAACGCATTGATCGGTATTGACACCGCTGAAGAACAACGTCTTGGCCTCGAGATTGCGCAGAATGCTGTCGAGGGGCGTATCCCAAAAGCCGCTGATCCGATATTTGTCGACCTTTATGTCTTCCGGCAGTTGCGCCAGTTCGTCCACTACTGCGGCCGACCAGCTATCCTTCTCCAGAAGGTGCGCGCCATTGCCCGGCAGCGCTCCGCCGATGCCGATGCCGTTTCCGTCCGGATTGAAAACGTAGAGCGTCGTCGGCGGCAAGTTCTTGCGGTCGGGCCGGTTGCCCCAATTGAGCCAAATGATCGGCACGCCGTTGGCGCGCAATGCCGGCAGGATCGCCTGCAGCGGCTTGATCGGTGCCCGCTCGGGCGTGAGGTCGGCGCCGAGCCAGTCGACCCATCCGCCCGGGGCGCAGAAATCATTCTGCATGTCAACGACGACCATTGCCGAGCGGCTAAGGTCGACGGTGATATTCTGCGGTTGCGCCGGGATCGTCGCGGGCAAGGGCTCCTTTGCCGGCATCGACAGATCGACGTGCGTCGGGCCGACTTTCCAGGCATATGCGCCGGTGCCAAGGCGCACCGACTCCACGTCCCGTCCGCCCACGATGCTCGGCATTGCCGTTGTCGTATTCGACATCTCCCGCCCTCCTCATGGAACAGCGATCGCTTGCTGAACCTCCGCAAGCGATGCTCCTTACTGGCGTCGCCTCTTGCAAGCGATATGCCAAGCAGGCGGCTACGGACCGAACGCTTTATTCCCGTTCGATCGGCATATTACGACGAACTTCAAGCCGGCCGCTGTCGTACTCGATGCGACAGAAGTCGATAAAAGCACGCGCCTCCGCGTTCAACTCGCGAGCACGGGACCAGACAAGTCCGGTATTCATAGTCGGAATATTGGCCGCCACCTCGCGAACCTCAATACGGCTTCCTTCAAGCGACCACGGCCGATACATCATGTCCGAAAGAATTGTGACACCTTGACGAAAGGCGATGAGACTTCGGATTGCCTCGACGGACTCGGTGCGAATGATGATGTTCGGCTGCAGGTTATGCGCACGCCAATAAGCGCCAGTTGTCGCTTCGGCATCGTCAATGACGAGCTGAATATATGGCAGGTTGGCGACGTCGACCAGCGTGATGATTTCCTGGTTCAGCAGCGGATGTTTCGGGGGCAGCCAAAGCCGGCGCATCGAGTGAACGAGGGTGTGGCTCAGAAGCCTTTGACGATGGGAGAGATTGGACACGAGCATCAACGCCAGATCGTATCTGCCTGCGATCAAGCCTGATTCCACATCCAGCCTTTTTTCTTCAACAACCTGGACCTGAATATTAGGAAACGTGTTCTGAAAACGCGACAATAGAGGCGCGAGAAAATAGCCGGCGACGGTAATGGTGGTCGCAAGTCTCAGCGTCCCTTCCATCTCGCTGTCCGGCCGCGACAAGGCATGATTGGCGCCTTCGACCGCAGACAGAATGTTTCGGCAATGCGCCAGAAATCGATGGCCTTCGTAGGTAAGATCGAGGCCGCGCGGCTGTCGCTGGAACAGCTTCATGCGGGAGAGAGTCTCCAAATCGCTGACCGCCTCGGTGACCACCGACGGAGAGATTCCGAGCATTGCCGCTGCGGCGCTGACTTTGCCGCTTTCCGCGACCGCGATGAAATAGCGGATCTGCCGAAACGTAACCAAAGCCATGAACCGCTCCGGCCGAAGGCCGCCCTTGCGATCCGCTGCTTTTGGGTTGGTTTGCCTACTCATAGGGCATTTCTGTGCACACGTGCGTACCAATTAATCATTGTGCCCTTGGCTTTTCCGAAAGCGCAATTCTGGAATTTGAAATTTACAAGCCCGACCCCGCTTGCAACGTTAGCGCCAATTGCTGCGCACAGGTTGGTGCGGCAGTGATCGTCCGCGCACCCTAGCATAAGTGAGCGGCGCGAAGCGCGATGTTGGCTGCGAAGGCAGATGCGCTCTGCCATTCCGAGGGATCGCGGCCGTGCCTGAACAAGCGATGGGTTCAGTGGACGTACATATCCTCGGCTGCAACCGTTGCATGCATCAAGGCGTTGGTGCGGATCGTGCGCGCGAGACCAGCGCTCCGCACGGCGTTGCCGCCGTCACCCGCTTCGCCGAAATAACAATCGTATCGAGAAAGTTGGCTTCGACCTGCGGACGCGGCGACGGGCCGACTTGATCGACGGGACGGCTTCATTTCCACATAACAGAGGGGCTACCACGATGATGGACTATCTTGCGGGAATCAGAAAACGGAGCCGATCGCTGTCAATGATAGCGACGCTGGTGATCGGGGCAGCGTTTGCGAGCTCCGCCGCTCACAACGCGCCGGCGGCGGAGATGTCGCCCGCCGCGAAAGCGGTGGTCGATTACGACAAGTCCGGCGACAAGCCGAAGAAGAAATATCGCATCGCTTATCTTACTGAATGCGTCGACAACCCCTACTGTCTGGCGCGTCTTGCCGGCCTCAACGCCGCCGCCGCCAAATACGGCTTCGAGTACAAGATTTTCGACGCCAATTTCAGCCCCGCAACGCAAGCCAAGGTGGTCGAGAATGCCGTCACCGAGGGCTTTGACGGGTATCTCTTCGGTCCCGCCGCCGCTCAGCCGGGCTGCGGCCTTTATAATCGTCTGTTGAAGCCGACCGGTAAACCGGTCGTGTCGATCGATATCGCCATGTGTGGCGATCCCGATTACACGGCCGGGCTTGCCGCGACGCTGACCATGCAGGGGCCCGCCCACTTCAACGAGTCCATCGACACTGCCTTTGCGTCCTGCACCGGCACCTGCTCGGTGGCGGCCGTAGGGGGTTTCGTCGGCTCCGATCTGTTCACCTATTGGGAAAATGCCATCAAGGTCGCGGCCAAAAAGTATCCTAACGTGAAAGTCGTGGTGGATGAGCCGGCTAATTTTGATCCGCGCATTGCGCTGACGAAAATTCAGAGTGCGCTGCTCGCGCATCCCGACATCAACATCATCATTTCGTCATGGGATGATATGTCGCGCGGTGTCGAACAGGCGGTCATTGCTGCCGGCAAGACTCCCGGCAAGGACGTGAAGATCTTCTCAGGCGGAGCTACCAAGGTCGGCGTTGCCAAAGTCAAGGCCGGTACCTGGGCGCAAACGACCGCCTACCTTCCCTATCAGGAAGCCTATTACGGATCTGCGGCCCTGATGATGGCGCTCGAGGGCAAGCCGATCAACGCCTATATCGACGAAGCTCTCTTGCCGGAAATCGTCACGACGACCGGCACGATCTTCATCACTAAGGCCAACGTCGACAAGTACGAGCCTGTCTACTGAGCGGAGCTCGAAACATTGCGATGGATTCCCGGGCTATCGAAGCCTGGGAATCCGTAACCCTTACAATGTGACGATGGTCCAGTCGCCGATCGGCAACAAGCGCGTGAGCGAGTCGACGCTCGCGATTCGCGTGCGCAACGTCTCGAAATCCTTTCCCGGCGTTCAAGCGCTGCGCAAAGTAAGCTTTGTGCTTGAGACGGGCGAAGTGCACGGTCTCGTTGGCGCCAACGGCGCCGGCAAGTCGACCTTCATTCGCATGCTGTCGGGCGCAAGCACGCCCGACAGCGGCGATATAGAGGTTCAGGGTCTGCCGATCTCGTTCGAAGATCCGCGCGCCCAACGCAGCAACGGCATTGCCGCCATCTATCAGGAATTGACGATCATCCCGGAAATGTCGGCGTTGTCCAACGTCTTCCTCGGCGAGGTCCCCAACCGGTGGTTCGTCGTTGACCGGCGCGGCATGGAGAAGCGCTTTCGCGAACTCGCCGAATGGATGAGCGTGAAAATCTCGCCTCACGCGATCGCCAACACGCTTGCGATCGCGAACCAGCAGATGCTGGAAATCATGCGCGCCGTCCACGCCGAGCATGACGTCATCATCATGGACGAGCCGACCGCTCCGCTCGGTCCGTTCGAGCGTTCGCGGCTGTACGAGTTGATCGGACGCCTTAAGGAAAACAACGTATCGATTATCTTCATTTCCCACGATCTGGACGAGGTCTTGCGCCTGTGCGACCGCGTATCGGTGATGCGAGACGGCCAGCTTCTCGAAACCCGGCCTTCGTCCTCCTGGACCAAGGATACGCTCGTGCAAACGATGCTGGGCGACGTCGAGATTGTTCCCGGCCGCAAGCGTGAGCGGGGCAAGGTCAAGAAGCTCCTGCGCGTTCAGGACCTGACGTTGCCGGGAAAAGTGTCGGGAATTAATTTCGAACTCGCGGAGGGTGACGTTCTCGGCATCGCCGGACTGGTGGGCGCGGGTCGGACCGAAGTTCTCCGCTGCGTGGCGGGTCTGGAACTGCCGGCCGAGGGCCGCATGTCGATTGCCGGGGAGGACTGTGCATGGCCGCAGTCGGTTCGCCAAGCCATCGACCGGGGCATCGCGCTGGCGCCGGAAGACCGCAAGCGCGAAGGGTTGGTGCTCTCGCGTTCGGCGCTTTCCAACCTCCTGCTCGCCGATATCGGCTCAGGTTCGGTCGGTCCGGTGATGTCCTCGGCCGCGCGACGCACCAAGGCCACGGCGCTGGCCCATCAGATCGGCTTCAATGCCGACCGTCTCGATACCGATGCTCTCCATCTGTCCGGCGGCAATCAACAGAAGCTCGTGATCGGGAAATGGCTGCATCGGCGCCCGCGTATCCTCCTTCTCGACGAACCTACCCGCGGCATCGATCTTGGCGCCAAGCAAGAAATCTTTCAGACGATCCGCAGTCTCAGCGATGAAGGAATGGGGGTCGTACTGGTATCATCCGACCTGGAGGAAGTCGTCGAGCACGCCGACCGCATTCTCGTCATGGCGCGCGGCAAACAGATCGCCATGCTGGATGGCACGGAGGCCAGCGTCGAGCGCATTCTCAATCTCATCTTCGCGGTCGAAAGCCGGCCCGCCTTGGCAGGAGTGAACTAGCTTGCGAGCTTTCGAATGACGACAATGAATACGATGCGCGCTTCGACCCCGCCCGTCGCCGCCTGGCGCGAACGGCTGCCGACGCTGATCCGCGTTTACGGCATCATCTTGACCCTAGTGCTCCTGGTGGCGGTTGTAGGCATCGGCAATCCCGCCTTCCTGTCGGGACAGAACATTTTCAATATGCTCTCGCAGTGGGCCCCCGCCGGGATCATGGCGGTCGGCATGACATTCGTCATCCTGACCGGCGGTTTCGATCTCTCGGTTGCGTCGGGCTACTCACTGTGTGCGGTCGTCGCTGCTTATGTCGGACAAAGCTATCCGCCGTCGATCGCGTTTGGCGCAGCGATCATTGTCGGATTGCTGTTTGGTCTGGCCAACGGCCTTCTGGTCGCTGTCGTCCGCATCAACCCTTTCATCACGACGGTCGGCAGCGGCTTTATCATTAACGGCGTGGCGTTGGTCATGACCAAGAACGCGGCCTTCCTCGTGGACAATCCGGACTTTGGAACGCTCGGCGCCGGCCGATGGCACGGCATTCCCTATTCCGGGATGCTTCTCATTGTCTTCCTCCTCGTGTTCGGGTTCATTCTTGCTCGTACCGTCTATGGCGAGGCGATTTATTCGGTCGGCGGAAACTATGAAGCGAGCCGCCTCTCCGGTATACGCGTGCGCGCGGTGGTCGCCAGCACCTACGTCGTACTCGGCGGCTGCATCGGTCTTGCCGGCAGCATCGTCGCATCGCAGCTTTCGTCGGCGCAGGCCAACCTCGACCCCGGCATCATCTTCGACGTGCTCACCATCGTCGTCGTCGGCGGTACGTCGCTCTCCGGTGGAACGGGAGCGATGTGGCGGACCGCGGTCGGGCTCGGAATCATCGCCACCATTTCGAACGGTTTCGTTTTGCTTGACATCAGTCCTTACTACCAGTCGATCATCAAAGGCACGATCATTGTCGCCGCGCTCGCGCTCGATGGCGGTCTCACCCGGCTGGTGCGCGCCAAATGAAAACACTTGAGGTCCGGCTGCGCGCCGCGTGCAGCCTCATTTCATTCACTCGAGATCGGATTTTTCAAGGAGGCTTCGGTGGCCCATACCAAGGCATTCAGGCTCGATGAGACGACGATTGACAAGATCCATGCTGCCTTTCGCGAGAAGAAAATCACGTGCGTAGAGCTCGTGCAGGGCTATCTGGATAGGATTGCAGCCTACGACCAGAAGGGGCCAGCTCTCAACGCGTACGCTGCGATCAATTCCGCAGCGCTGACGGAAGCCGCGGTTCTCGACGTCACTTTTCAAACGACCGGAAAGCTGAGCGGGCCACTACACGGGATACCAATTTGCGTCAAGGACCAGGCCGAATCCAAGGGCATTCCGACAAGCTTCGGTTCGATTGCCATGAAGGGCTATATTCCGAAAGAGGATTCGACCCTTGTCGCAAAACTAAAGGAAGCCGGCGCAGTCATCCTCGGCAAGACGACGCTACCCGATTTCGCTACGTCCTGGTTTGGGTATTCATCAGCCAGCGGCGAAACCAAGAATCCGTATGATCTGTCCCGCGATCCCGGCGGATCCAGCGCCGGCACGGGCGCCGCGGTCGCCGCCAATCTGGCGGCGGTGGGCATTGGCGAAGACACCGGCGGCTCAATCCGGGTGCCGGCGAGCTTCGACAACCTTGTCGGCGTCCGCGTCACACCCGGGTTGATCAGCCGCAAAGGCCTGTCCCCGCTGGTCGTATTCCAGGATACGGCCGGTCCAATGGGCCGCACCGTCAAGGATACCGCGATCGTGCTCGACGCGATCGTCGGTTACGATCCGAAAGACCCCTATACGGCTGCGTTCGCCATTGCCGGGCACAAAGGCAGCTACACGCAGAACCTCGACACGAACGGCCTGAAAGGTGCGCGGATTGGCGTCTTGAAGGAAGCGTTCGGCAGCGACAGCGACCCGGATTGTGCACAAGTCAACAAGGTTATTCGGGCGGCGATCAAGCAAATAGCGGAGGCCGGCGCCGAGATTGTCGAGGTGAGCCTGCCAAACATGATGGACTTCATCATGGATACATCACTCTACATCACCCACTCGCGTCACGACATCAATGCGTTCCTAAGCAAAAATCCGGACTTTGCTTATTCGTCGCTCGACGCGATCTACAAAGACGGCAAGTATCACAAGAACCTTGATCTTATCAAAGACATCATGACAGGACCGGCGAAGCCGGAGGATGACCCGGAATACTATCGCAAACTCGCCGCGCGCGAAGCTTTTCAGCGTGCTGTGGTCAATATCGTTGCCGGCAACAAGCTCGACGGTATTTGCTTTCCTTGTTGCCAGGTTCTTCCGCCGACGCGCCAAGAACTGAACGACGGCCGCTGGACGGTGCTCACGTTCCCGACCAACACGTTGATCGCGGCGCAGACCTGGCTTCCATCGATCTGTCTGCCCGCCGGTTTTTCGTCCGCGGGAATTCCGGTCGGGCTGGAGATGGTCGTGCTTCCCTATCACGAGCCTGACCTGTTCCGTCTCGGTTATGCGTTTGAGCAGGCGACACAACATCGGCGAGCGCCGGACGCCACGCCGCCGCTATGACGCCAGACTTGGCTTTCACTCGAAGCTAATCCGCTCCTCAGCCCGCGATTGTGGCTTGACGTCAACCTGACCGTTCATTTCAGGACTCGAACAGCAGACAATGAAGCACTTCCAGCGGCCAAGCCGTTCCGCTGCCGTCGCCAGTGAGGCGATGGCGGCGACCTCCCATCCGCTCGCGACAACGACCGCTGTTGGTGTGTTGCGCGACGGCGGCAATGCGGTTGACGCTGCCATTGCGGCGGCGGCGGTGCTCTGCCTCGCTGAGCCGCATATGACCGGCATCGGCGGCGATTGTTTTGTTCTTTATTCGCCCAGGGGCGGGCCGCCACGTGCCCTCAACGGGTCCGGTCGCGCGCCTACAGCGGCTTCGCTGGATTGGTATCTGGAACGTGGTTTTCGGGAAATTCCGGAACGTTCTGCTCACGCGGTGACTGTGCCAGGCGCCGTCGACGCTTGGTTCCGACTGCTAGCCGACTACGGCACGCGCGAGATGGAGGCGCTTCTGCAGCCGGCGATTCGTTTGGCGGAGGAAGGCTGTCAGGTAGCGCCTCGCGTCGCCTACGATTTCACCGAAGCGTGTGCGCAGATTGCGGACGATCCGCTCGCGGCGAATATGTTTTTGCGCGATGGCGTACCGCTCGGTCCGGGCGATCAGATATACCAGCCCCGACTTGCCGCTACGTTCCGCCGAATCGCAAAGGAAGGCCGCCGCGGTTTTTACGAAGGCCCAATCGCGGAGGACATGGTGCTTCGGCTGCGCGCTCTCGGCGGCTTGCACACATTCGAAGACTTTGCCCTTCAGCAATCCTCGTATGAAGCGCCTATATCGGTGACCTACGCCGGTCATGATGTCTATGAATGCCCGCCCAACGGACAGGGCATCGTCGCGCTGATGATGCTGAAAACGCTGGCGGCTTTCGATCTATTCGACCCAAAGCAGACCGACGCAGATCGGATTCATGTGCTGGCTGAGGTAACCAAGGCCGCTTACAACACCAGAGATGCCTATTTCTGCGATCCTGCTGCCAGCCCGTTTGATGTTTCCCGCTATCTTTCGGATGAATATGCCGATCAAACGCGCGCCGGTTTGGACCTCCGCCGCTCGTCGGCCGCGTTGGTTTTGGATGAGGTGGAGCACAAGGACACGATTTATCTTGCTGTCGTCGATCGCGATGGCAATGCTATCTCGTTCATCAACTCGTTGTTTGCGGAATTCGGCAGTGGCATCATGGCGCCGAACAGTGGCGTCCTGTTTCACAGCCGCGGATCGAGCTTCCGTGTCGTGCAGGATCACCCGAACGCCATCGGTCCCCGGAAGCGGCCGCTGCACACCATAATCCCCGGCATGCTTGTCAAGAACGGACGAGCCGTCATGCCATTTGGGGTCATGGGTGGCCACTATCAGGCGACCGGTCACGCCCACTTCCTTGCCCGCCTGCTGACAGGCGACCTCGATCCGCAGGCCGCTGCTGAAGCGCCGCGGAGCTTCGCGCATGGCGGAAGGCTGCAACTTGAACCGACCATTGGCTCCGAGACGGCCGCCGACCTGGAGCGTCGGGGGCACAAGACCGTTTGGACAACCAAACCGCTTGGCGGCTGCCAGGCGATTCAAATCGATTCCGAACGCGGTTGTCTGATCGGCGGATCAGACCCGCGTAAGGACGGGATGGCTTGCGGCTATTGACGGACCATACACACTTGACGGAATGGTGAGATAAAGGGAATGTCCGCCGCAAGACGACACGGCGGTCGTGGAATATGCAGGCGTGTTTGACAAGCTTCTGGTAGCCAATCGCGGCGAAATCGCCGTGCGCATTATCCGCGCGGCGAAGGAGCTCGGCATACGCACGGTGGCTGCGTACAGCGACGCCGACAAAGACAGTATGGCCGTGCGCTTTGCGGACGAGGCGGTTTCTATCGGCCCGCCACCTGCAACCAAAAGCTATCTCAATATCGAAGCGATTATTGCCGCCGCGCAACTGACCGGCGCGGGCGCAATCCATCCCGGCTATGGATTTCTGTCGGAAAATGCGCAGTTTGCGCAGGCCGTAGGCGATGCCGGCATCGTTTTCGTCGGACCCAAGCCGGAAACCATCCGCACCATGGGAGACAAAGCCGCGGCGCGCGCCGCGGCGAAGGCGGCTGGCGTCCCGATTGTTCCCGGCAGTGAAGGGGAAGTTGCCGATCTCGACCTTGCCCTCGTCGCGGCGCGCCGCATCGGCTTTCCGGCTATGCTCAAAGCCAGCGCCGGCGGCGGCGGCCGCGGCATTCGCGTCGCCGTCGACGAGGCGGGGTTCGAACATCAGTTCAATACCGCGCAGGCGGAGGCCAAGGCCGCGTTCGGCAGCGGCGCGCTTTATCTCGAGCGTTTTCTCAACCGCGCGCGCCACCTGGAGGTGCAGGTGCTGGGCGACGGCAGACGCGTCGTGCACTGTTTCGAGCGCGAGTGCTCGCTGCAACGGCGTCGACAGAAAATCTGGGAGGAGGCGCCGTCCCCGGCGAT
>Ga0302325_10002125_pt1 | contig 48867 bp, 42 predicted proteins | sample Palsa_T0_2_FD_201948 | JGI IMG/M metagenome (GOLD analysis project Ga0302325, IMG submission 201948) | Peat permafrost microbial communities from Stordalen Mire near Abisko, Sweden - Palsa_T0_2 | ecosystem: Environmental > Terrestrial > Soil > Palsa > Peat permafrost | place: Sweden: Abisko...
GCCATTGTTTTCCAGCTCAACTCCCTCCCGCATAACCCCAACCGCGCCAATCCATGAACTCGCCCGTCCGGACGTATCTCGCAACCTGCCCTGACCGTCGACGTCTACCCCGACGCCGGTAATCTCGTGCCGGCGGGCCAGGCCCTGACTGAATAAATTCCCCCAGAGTTCGTTCGTCATTTTCACTTTGCCATAGTCCTGTTCCCGGCCTAGACAGTTCACGATCAGGTCAAATAACTCGGCGGGTCGATCTTTGAAGCGCACCTCGAACTGGCTGCCGCTCAGTGACACCGAGTCTACCTCGGCTGCGAGAATACGGCACAACCCCTTGTCCTGAGCATCTTGGACCGTGACGGCGATCTTCCGAACTACGCCGATTCGATGCACTGTAATAAGAGACCTATATTCCTTCAACAGCGCCTTTACATCATCTCCGGTAAGCTTCTTCATAGCCTCCGGGACGTACTTCTCCCAGGCTTTTAAGATACGCTCACCTTTCAGAAGCTCTGGCGTATGCGCAAGGAGCGGCGACTTCAGCGCCGCTTGGTATGCTTCTTGTACACCCTCGACAACCTCCGCCGGTGAAAGAAAGTCATGCTTCACGAACTCTGGCATGGGTAGGTCGATTACCCCATGGCGGTGGTTATTTTCATATCGCGGATGAATTCGTCGATGCCGTGACACCAGCGTCACCGTCGCACCACTGTCTCTCAGATCGCTAAGGTTCGAATAGAGTGTCATGACCACATCGTAGGCCCGTAAGCCCGACCCCAGCACCAGAACTTTCTGAGTGTCTCTCAGGCCGGCGAACGCTTTTCTTGCCTGATCCGTATACTGATCATCGAAATAACGTCCACTGTCGCACACCTCCTTCGTCAGGAACTCGGGCCGCTGAACCTGCACATTTCCAGTACATAAGAACAACTGTTCGCATTCGAGATCGATTTCCCGGCCACCTTCTTGCCGGATGACGACTCTGTTGGGCAGCCCCTCTTTAACGCCAATCACCTGGCCTTGGATTAGCCGTAGACTGACAGACTCATGAGCGCCCTCGAATACTTCTCGGACGCGATCTTTCAAATACCGCTGATAGAGCCGCCTGGGTACCGCGGATGTGGGCTCGAACTGCTGTTGTCTGAACTGCTCATGCCAGTCGCTGTTGTCAGCGGTATTGAGCCAGTTTACAAAGTCATCCCGATCTTCCCTGTACAAGCTGACCCGCCCGGCCTGAAGGTTGAATAAGTGCTCCCAATAGGCTGTCCCGCTGCTGTATGCCAGCCCGCCAAACATGCGCGTGGTGTCGGTATCCACCATGACGATTTCTAAAGCCTGGCCGGCCAATGCCATAAGCCGAATAGCCGTGCAAGCGCCGGCAAAGCCGCTCCCTGCCAGGACCACACGTGGCCTGGGCCTATCTTGCGCAGTACTGTAGAGCCGGAAACCTAAGTACGGATGTTGCGAACGCCGGTGCTTCTTACCGCGAGTCGCATTGCGGCATCTGAGCAGATCATGGTTATAAGAGCCGCCCTTGGTAACCTTGAAATCCGGCTGATCCGATCGGTGCTCGTCTTCACACCACTCAAAGACATTCCCGCACATGTCGGAAATTTGAAACGGCGAGTCAGACTTCGGAAATACTCCGGCCGCGGTTACGCCGGGTAGACCCTCCTCTTGAGAGTTCACGCGGCCACTTACATCGGAGTTATCAAACGGAAACGGAAACAACCAGTCCTGTCCGCTTCCCCGTGCAGCATATTCCCACTGAGCGGAGCGAGGCAAGTTGACCCCACGGCCCGTCATACGTGAGTACCAGACGCAAAAAGCCCTGGCCTCGTCCCAGGAGACGGAGGCTACCGGATGGTTCTCAGTGCCGGGCTCCAGTTTCCATTTGCGCTCTATGGGCCGCTCCAATTCCCGCCACGGACCCTTGCAGTCATATCCAAAGATCGGGTCGCGGACGAATGCGTGGAATTGGCCGTTAGTTACAGGATATTTGCTCAGTAAGAAAGGACTCATCAACTGCGTGATTCGCTTCTCGTCATTGGGTGGAATCCTGGTCTCTTCATACAGTTCAAGGTCGCGGTCCGTCTGCCCAAGTTCCGCCTGGCCCCCAGCCACCTCCTTCCATTCGATGTCGGGTACGTCGAGCGCGGCGTTAAGGCCAATTCCCTTTCGGTCGTCCCCGCAAAAAGCCAGCGCCCGCCCTATAATGAATCTGTCGAGTGAGTTGATCGAATCAACCGACGCGTCTGTCACTAATCGTGTGAACTGGTCTCGCACGCGCGCGAGCGATGCCTGAATCGGACCTGACTGCACTTGCCTTCCGGCCGCAACCACGAGGTCGGCGATGGTGGCGATGGCGCTACTATTTTCTTTATGAGCCAGTAACACCTCGATCGTGTCGGCGATAACCTGGGTCTTCTCCGCGTGACGCCAAAGCCAGAAGAGACCGCATTTGATAGGTTCCCTGCGCACCTTCTGGTGAGCCAGAAGTTCGCCGAGTAACTCTTTGAGACGATCCTCAGCCTGGGTCGACAGCGCCCACCCGGCGATATAATCCTGCAGCGTCAGTTGTCTGATGGAAAATTGTCCATCACGATGCAGCCTGAGAAAACCAGAGGCTTCCAGGTAGTCCTGGGTTTCGGGTTGAAGGCTGGCGCGAAATTTCAAAAGACGTGCTGACGGAGTCGACAGATATTGCTGAAGAAGCGCCTTGGCGAGTGGTTCGACGGCCGCCAGTCCGTGGCCTTCGGAGTTCGGGCCGAGTGCCGCGAGTATTTTCAACTGATAAAGGTCGCCGATTCCCGCGATACCCTCTAGCTGTGGCGGGAAGCCCCGTCTTCGCCATTCGTCTAGCAGGGTCTTCAGTGCCCCAGGTGTATCGGCCAGGTGACGGAGACTGTCTAAGATTGGCGAAAACGCCCCCGGGTGTTGCCCGTGTAATAAACAATATCTTTCAACGAACTGCTCCTGGTTCTGTGGGCCGAGTTTGGCGATGCTGATACGTTCAAAGTGGCGGTCGTCAAAGGGTGGTGTGTAACCGGCGGAGTCGAAAGCCGCTGAATAGATAATTGCGGGCCGGTGCCTGGAAACCATTTCTCCAGCGTCCCGAATCACTGCGTTGACCAGTTCCGCATCCCGCGGATTCAGCGCACCCCATTCCTCCACCAGCAGGACGAAAGACTCACGATGACAATATGCCTTGAGTGACGGCAGGTCTTTTACAAGATCGTGTGTTGGTAAACCCTTCCACGCTTCCGTGGCATATCGCAGCAGCAGGTGCGCCCTGGATTCGGCGGTGCTCGCAACGTCTGTCTCGTTTGTCGAAAGCGGCTGCTCCGAAAGCCACTCGCTGAACTCAGGCGCATCGACCTTTAGCGGCATCGGCAATGAGGCGTGCCGCCAGTCCGGATATTTCTCGCGTATGAGTGAGGCATCGTTGGCCTCAACCGCGCGCATAAGGGTTCTAAATAGCTTTTGGACCGCAAAAGTCACCCCGCCGCCGCTCTCACTCAACAAAAGTACTCTGTTAAAGACAGCCAGCGCCTCATCTACTAACATGGGACTGCGGCCGAGACCTTCCTTCCCCACGTCCTCGTCCTCAGCGCGCTGGGCGTGCTCGTAGACGATACGATTGTTGCGCGTGCGGCGCGTAAATCGGGTTGCAAAAAGGGGAACATCGAGAAACCGGTCGAAGTGAACTTCCCTCGGCTCTTCCGGAAGGTCGCCGCCTGACTCATCCTGCAAAGGGTCATTCCCCGGCGTCCAGCGGTGCCGCTCAAACCAGATCTTCTTCTCGATGAAGGACGCTTGACCCCAAGCTAATCCGCTTAAGCTGAATTGCTCGCCGTTGAACTGGCAAACCGGCCACCCTTGAAAAGACACTGGCCAGCTCTTTTTGATCACGCACACGGGAGCATCGCCGTACCGCAAGTGACCGTGCAAATAGATAACGCGGTGGACTCGAAACAGTTCGCTGAGAACATTCCCCTCGTCCGGGTCGAACCACTCCAGGGGATGGTGCCCGAGCACAAAACGAAGGTCGGCTCTGGCTACCTGCGCCAACGCCCGCTCCACCAGCATCGATCCCGGCGTCAGTCTGCGATAATCCTGATCGCCTTGCGATAGCCACGCGGTATTTGTAAGCACCACTCCTACGGTCTTATCCGTGCCTACCCGGCACGTCTTGGCTTGACATCCCAGTGCGGAGCCCACCCAACTTTCGCGAGCCGGCGGCGTGATATTCTCTCGATAGCTTTCGAATCGCGGCTGGACAATTTCTCGTTCCCGGCGGCCCTCCTCACCAGCGCGAAAAAAGGGATTATCGCTACTGAGCAGCGTGACTCGATCGAACCCGCGGTTCTTTGCCCGATCCACATCGTGATTTCCGGGCACTATAAACGTTCGGCCTTCGATACCCTTAATGGTTCGTTGCAATGACGACAATAGCTTACTTTGAAAATAACTATACTCATCATCGGCGCCCGTATTGGCTATATCGCCTGTGACAAATAGAAGGTCCGGGACAAAACCGGCGCTTATCTTCTTTCGGACATGCTCCACGATATCCAGGAAAATCCCGCTCTGTGTGGTCCGATTCTTGCCGGAGCGAATATCTGAGAGATGAAGCCACCGTATGGCGCTGTCGATCATGGTTATATAGGATCGATTTTACTATCATCGCGGTCAGCGCCCGCGCCTCCCCGGCCCCGCCTTACAATAAAGACGTGCCCTTCCAGATCCATCGTGCGGAAGCCGCCGGTATCCTGTCTCCGACTTCCGGCTACATCGCCCAGGCCGGCTTCACCCACTCACTCTCCCCTGCGCGCAACTGCACCTACGCCTGCTCCTATTGTTACGTCCCCACCATGGGCATCTACGGCGGGCTCAAACCCGATGACTGGAAAAACTGGGGTCATTTCACAACCTTCAAAAGCAACGCGCCCGCGCTGCTGCGCAAGTCACTGCGGCCTGGCCAGGTGATCTATTGCTCGCCCCTGGTGGACCCCTATCAGCCCGCCGAGGAAAGCGAAGCAGCCATGCCCGCGCTGCTCGACGAAATGATCGAGCAGCCGCCCCGTGTTTTCACCGTGCAGACACGTGGCCCGCTGATCATGCGCGACATCGCCCGGCTGCAGCGGCTCGCCCAACTGACCACCGTGCGCATAAGCTTCTCCATCACCACGGATAGTGAGACGGTGCGCCGCTGGTACGAACCGCACTGCGCGCCCATTCCCGAGCGCCTCGAAACCTTGCGAAGCCTCCGCGCAGCGGGCCTCTCCGCTTACGCCACGCTCGCTCCGCTGCTGCCATGCAATCCGGAGGCGCTCATCGACGTGGCTCTCGATGCGTCGGATCAGGATATCATCTGCGATCCTTTTCACGTCCGCGCCGTCAAGAAGCATGGCGCCACCACCCGCGACGCAGCGCTGCGCATCAGCCGCGCGCGCGGCTTCACCGAATGGCACGACCCCGCTTTTCAGGCAGCCGCGGTAGAAACCATGCGGCTAAGGGCCGAATCGGCCGGACGCGGATTTGTTACCGGCACGGAAGGCTTCGCCTTGCTTTCTAAGAGCGCTTGCGCGGAACCATGCGGAAATCGATCATGACAGCAACCACAACAGCCAACGAAATACTCGAACGCCTGGAAATTGAGCCGGTCAACTCCGGCGTCTGCGACGGTGAGTGGATCGCCAACCCCTCGGGCGGCGAGCTCTCTTCCATCAACCCCACCGACGGCTCCGTAATCGCACGTGTGCGTATGGCCTGTCGCGACGACTATGACCGCGTAGCTTCGAGCGCCGCCGCGGCGTTCCTCGAATGGCGTATGATTCCCGCGCCTCGCCGCGGCGAAATCGTGCGCGAACTGGGCGACGAGTTGCGCCGCTCGAAAGCCGACCTGGGCGCTCTGGTCACCCTTGAAATGGGCAAGATTCTCGCCGAAGGCCAGGGCGAAGTTCAGGAAATGATCGACGTGGCCGATTTTGCGGTCGGCCTTTCCCGCCAGTTGTACGGGTTGACCATGCATAGCGAGCGGCCCGGCCACCGCATGTACGAGCAATGGCACCCCCTCGGCATCGCCGGCGTCATCAGCGCGTTCAATTTTCCGGTCGCCGTCTGGGCGTGGAACGCCATGATCGCGGCAGTTTGCGGCGATTGCGTGCTCTGGAAGCCGTCTTCCGATACGCCGCTCACCGCCATCGCCGTCCAGAAGATCTGCAATCGTGTGCTCGGCCGCCACGGATTGCGCGGCGTTTTCAACCTGGTCATCGGCCGCGGCGATTCGGTAGGCGAAGCCATGCTGAACGACCCGCGCGTTCCGCTCCTCAGCTTCACCGGTTCCACCGCGGTCGGCCGCCGCGTAGCCGAAACCGTGGCGCGCAGGCTCGGCCGCACTATTTTGGAGCTCGGCGGCAACAACGGCATCATCGTCATGGACGATGCCAATCCCGACCTGGTCCTGCGCGCCGTGCTCTTCGGCGCCGTAGGCACCGCCGGACAGCGCTGCACCACCACCCGCCGCCTCTTTCTGCAAAAAGGAATCGCCGCCAAAGTTACCAGCGCGCTGGTGAATGCCTACCGCCAGGTCTCGATCGGTAATCCGCTCGACCCACGCACGCTCATGGGCCCGCTGGTGAACCCTCGCGCCGTCCAGGACATGCAGGAGGGTCTCGCGACCATCCGCCAACAAGGTGGTAAAGTACTTTACGGCGGAAAGCACTTGCACGGCTGCTTCGTCGAGCCCACCCTGGTAAAGGCCCAGCCGGACATGCCCATCCTCCGCGAAGAAATCTTCGCCCCCATCCTCTACCTGCTCGAATTCGACGAGCTCGAGGAAGCCGTGGCCTGGCATAACAATGTGCCCCAGGGCCTCTCCTCGGCGATGTTCACTGCCAGCTTGCTCTCCGCCGAGCGCTTCCTCAGCCACGCCGGCAGCGATTGCGGCATCGCCAACGTCAATATCGGAACCAGCGGCGCGGAGATCGGCGGCGCTTTCGGCGGCGAAAAAGATACCGGCGGCGGCCGCGAATCCGGCAGCGATTCCTGGAAAGCCTACATGCGCCGCCAGACCAACACCATCAACTGGTCGTCCGAGCTGCCGCTCGCGCAGGGCATCACCTTCCAGTTGTAGCGCCATGATCTACACCTGCTACGAAATGATCCGGGACTGCCGCGCCGATAAGTCCGAAGGCTGGTCCTTCTTTCTCGCCCAGTATGTTCCAGTCATCCGCCGATTGCTCGCGCACTATTTCCCCGATCGGGCAGCCGACCCCGCCTTGATCGAACGCGTGTTGTCCGCTCTCCGCCAAACTCAATCCGGACTTTTCGAATCGCTCGATCCGGCCCCCGAACGGGCCTTCGTCGCCGCCTTGCGGCAGCGCGTGCTGGCAGCCGTGGAAGCCGACCGCGCCGGTGCCGCACCCGAAGTCTCCATCGATCTGGAAGTCCTTGGCCGGGCGCTCGAGCCGCTCACCCTCACCGAAAGGCTGGCCGTCTGGTTTGAAACCATGTATTACGGCCCAGCCGATGCCGCCCGCATGTTGCGCATGTCCCCGCAAACGGCCGAAAAGATTCGCAGCCGCGCCGACGAGTTGGTCCGCGCCACCGTGGATGCCTGGAGTGCCCGCCTGCTCGCCGATAATGGTCCGTCGCTCGGCCGGGAAGCTGCCGCGCTTGCGACCCAAGATTGCCTGCCGCCCAAAGCCTTCCTGGATATTATCGATGGCCGCACCAACTGGCGCGGGCGCGAGGAAATGGAGCGCCACGTGAAAACGTGCTGGCATTGCCTCGACCACTTCTGCCGGCTTCTCGAAGTCGTGGACATGCTGCGTGCGTCGCAGCCGCTTGCCGATGCCGAACTTGAAAACTATCAACTGCTGCTGGGAGTCCTCCCCCCCAAACGTTCCTTCTGGAAGAAGCTGGCAGGCTAGACCAGCAAGAATAGTAAACTGGATTCTCAAGGAGAAAATAGACCATGCCGCTACCCGCGGACGAGAGGATCGTTGCGCTCAGCCAGGAGATACTGCAGCAGTTCGACACCATTTTCGGACTGCACCCCGGCTTTCGGCCAGCCCATGCCAAAGGCGTCCTGCTGAAGGGAACCTTTACGCCTACGCCTGCCGCGGCCTCGCTCACGCGCGCGCCTCACCTGAATCAAAAGTCGACTCCGGTAACCGCGCGCTTCTCCGATTCCACCGGCATTCCGCTGGTCCCGGATAACGACCCCAACGCCAACCCGCGCGGATGCGCCTTCCGCTTCCATCTGGCCGAGCGCGTGCATACCGACATCATCGCTCACTCGACCGACGGTTTTCCCACGCGAACGGGTGGGGAGTTTCTGGAATTCCTGCGCGCGCTCGCCGCGAGCGATCCGTCGAATCTGGCAGGATCTCCATTGGAAGCATTCCTGGGCGCCCATCCGAAGGCGCTCGCGTTTGTGCAGGCGCCCAAGCCCGCCCCATCCAGTTTCGCCAGAGAAGCGTACTTCGGCATAACCGCCCTGCGTTTCACGAACAAGGAGGGCGCCATCCGCTATGGACGATACCGCATCGTTCCGCAAGCCGGCGCCGACCATCTGGACGAGGCCGCCGCGAAGGCCAAAAGTGCTACCTTTCTGTTCGATGAGCTCGCCCAAAGAATCACCAAGGGTCCGGTCAAATTCAGCATTCATGTTCAGTTGGCTAACGACGGCGATATCGTAGACGACGCCACCGAACACTGGCCCGAGGACCGCACCGTATTGGATCTCGGCGCCGTTGCTTTAACCGAGCCGGTAGCGGAGAACGAGCATGAACAGCAACACATCATCTTCGATCCCATCCCGCGCGTCGATGGAATCGATGCTTCGAACGACCCTCTGCTGGATCTGCGTGCGGCGGTCTATCTGCTAAGTGGCCGCCGGCGCCGGGCAGCGGAAAAATAGCACCGTAACGGCTAGTGGGCTGCCCGCCCGCCCATGAACCGCTTGATGAAGTTCGTATCGAATCGCCCGGCCTGGAAATCCGGATCCGCCAAAATGCGCTGGTGCAGCGGGATCGACGTCTGAATGCCTTCCACCACCAGCATGGCCAGCGCGCGCTGCATGCGATCGATAGCTTCCCCGCGGTCCCGCCCATATGTGATCAGCTTGGCCACCAGCGAATCGTAATGTGGCGTGATCACGCAATCGGTGTGGGCCAGAGTATCCATCCGCACCCCTATCCCGCCCGGAGCGCTGAAGTTCGTGATCCGGCCGGGCGATGGCGCGAACGTCACCGGATCTTCCGCGTTGATGCGGCACTCGATGGCATGACCGCTCAGCCTGATCGGCAAATCGATCACGTCCTCGAGCGCCTCACCCGCCGCAATCCGAATCTGGCTCTTCACCAGGTCGATGCCGGTCACAAATTCCGTCACCGGATGCTCCACCTGTATGCGCGCGTTTACTTCCATAAAATACAATTGCCCCTGCTCGTCCATCAGGAACTCGACTGTACCGGCATTGGTGTAGCCAGCGCCCGCAAGCGCTTTCTTCAACGTCGCCGTCATACTCTCGCGCAGTTCGGCACCCATCACCGGCGAAGGCGATTCCTCGAGCAGTTTCTGGTGGCGGCGTTGTATGCTGCACTCCCGCTCTCCCAGGATCTCGACGCGGCCGTGCTCGTCCGCCAGCACCTGGAATTCGATATGCCGTGGCGCCCCGACGTACTTCTCGACATAGACGTCCGCGCAACCAAACGCCGCGGCCGCTTCCTGCTGTGCCGACAGGAAGGCCTGCGCGAGCTCGGGGGCCTCGTTCACGATGCGCATTCCGCGCCCGCCGCCTCCCGCCGAAGCTTTCACGATCACCGGATATCCGATTGCCCCGGCTAATTCGAGCGCTTCTTCCCCGGTCTTGAGAATTCCGGGCGAGCCGGGCAATATGGGAACGCCGGCCTCGCGCATGAAGGCGCGCGCCCGCTCCTTGACCCCCATCAGCCGGATCACGTCCGGACGCGGTCCGATGAACTTCAACCCGGAGGTTTCACACACTTCCGCAAATCCGGCATTCTCGCTCAGAAACCCGTAACCGGGGTGTATGGCGTCGGCGTCCGTAATCTCGGCCGCGCTGATGATGGAGGGAATATTCAAATAGCTCCGCGCGCTCTTGGCGGGGCCTATGCAGACCGCCTCGTCGGCGAAACGCACGTGCAGGCTGTCGCGGTCCGGCTCCGAGTATACCGCCACCGTGCGTATACCCAATTCCTTGCAGGCGCAAATGACTCGCAACGCGATCTCGCCGCGATTGGCAATCAGAATTTTCTTAATTGGGCCGGATGCCAAACAGGGCCTCCCCGTACTCCACGGGCTGGCCGTTTATCACCAGCTTGCTTTCTATGGTGCCCGACACCTCAGCCTCGATCTCGTTCATGAGCTTCATGGACTCGATGATGCAGAGCACCTTGCCCCGCTGCACATGCTCGCCCACCTGTACAAAAGCAGGCGCGCCCGGCCCGGAGCCTTCATAGAAAGTGCCGACGATCGGGGAACGGACCAGTGTGAGGGTCACATCGGAACCGGGCTGCTTGGGTTCCTCTCGAGGAGCGGCCGCCGGCGCGGGCGTCTCGGTCCTGCCCTGGGTGACTTGCGGAGCCCACACTATTTCCTGCGGGCCGCCTATGGAGCGCCGGATGCGAACGCGGTTGTCTCCGCGCTGCACCTCCAGCTCCGCAATACCGGTTTCGGTAGCCAGGTTAATCAACTCGCGGATCTCGTCTACGGTCATGGCAACTGCTAAGCTTAGCAGGAAAAGTTGAGCCGCCGGGCGGCTGCTAGCCCCGCCCCACGAACGGCATCTGGGTGGCCATCACGGTCATGAACTGGACATTGGCATCCAGCGGCAACTGCGCCATGTACAGGATCGCATCGGCAACGTGGCTCACGTTCATACAGGGCTCCGGCTGTATATCGCCTCTGGCCTGGCGGACGCCGCTCGACATACGCGCGGTCATTTCGGTAGCCGCGTTGCCGATATCGATCTGGCTGCAGGCGATGTCGTATTTCCGCCCGTCGAGCGAGATGCACTTGGTCAGCCCGGTGATGGCGTGCTTGGTGGCCGTATACGGCGCCGAGTTGGGCCTCGGGGCGTGGGCCGAAAGTGACCCGTTGTTGATAATCCGGCCTCCGCGCGGGTCCTGCGCCTTCATCAGCTTGATGGCTTCCTGCGCGCACAGGAACGGCCCGGTCAGGTTGACCGCCACCACCGCGCTCCATTGCTCGTAGGTAAGATCCTCCATGGGAATGGCGGGCGCTCCCATACCGGCATTGTTGAACAGTACGTCCAGCCGCCCGCAGGCCTCGCTCGTGGTGGCGAACAGGCGGCGGACATCGTCCGGTTTGCCGACGTCGGCCGCCACAGCCAGCATAGGCGGCCCCGCCGGATCGCTTTGCTGGGCAGTTTCGGCCAGTGGGGCGGCGCGCCTGCCCGCCAGCACCACGCGATACCCCGCCGCTTGAAAAGCAATGCTGACGGCGCGGCCTATGCCGCTTCCCGCCCCGGTCACAAGCGCAATCTTCAATGGCATTTTCAGATAACCCGCAGCTCTTTGCTCGTAGGCGTCAGTACCCGGCAGCCCGTTTGCGTCACCACTACCGTATCTTCGATGCGGATTCCGCCGAAGCCTTCCACATAAACGCCGGGCTCTATGGTGATCGCCATCCCCGCCTGCAAGAGCGTCTTGTCCTTTCTGCCGATGCGCGGCATTTCATGAATTTCGAGTCCCAACCCGTGCCCCGTTGAATGGATAAAGGCGTGGTCAAGCTTGTAGGTCTTCAGAACCTTGCGCGCCTGGCCGTCCACGTAGGCGGCGGTGACGCCCGGCCGCACCGCGTCGATGGCCGCCAGTTGTGCTTCGAGCACCGCCCCGTACATGCGCTTCACGCGGGCCCCCGGCTTGCCCAGGAAGAGCATGCGAGTCATGTCGCTCGCGTAGCCGTCCCGGAACGCTCCCATGTCGATGAGCACCAGTTGATCGCTCTTGAGCGCGGCGCCGGTAGGATGCGCGTGCGGCAGCGCCGAGCGTTCGCCGGCCGCTACGATGGTTTCGAAGGAAGGCTTCTGCGCGCCCAGGCGGCGCATGCAATACTCGATCTCGCCTGCCAGCTCCTCTTCCTGCATGCCGGCGCGAACACGCCGCGCAGCCTGCTCGAAAGCCGCGGAATTGGTGGCGACGGATCGCTCGATCAGCTCGATCTCGCTGCCGGTTTTGAGCATGCGATGCGCTTCTACCCATCCCGCCACTGGCTCAAATGCCGTATTCACCGGCAGCCCGGCGCGCATTACGTCATACCCGTCGTAGCTCAAGTGCGCACGCTCAAAACCGAGCCGCCGGATGCGCTTGCGCCCCACCGACGCCGCCACGCCGGGCAGCAACGGTCCCTTTAGAATTTTAGTCCTGCAAGAGACTTCGCGGCCGGACTGAACGGCATAACGCGGATCGGTGAACAGGATCGCATCGCCGGGTAGAAGGAGCAGAACCCCGCTGCTTCCGGTGAATCCGGTCAGATAGCGGAGGCTGGCCATGGAGGAAACCAGAAAAGCGTCCAGCTCGCGTGTTGGGAGCTCCGCGGCAACCAGCCGCCGGCGGTCGGCGAACTCGTTACTCAACCTTGAGATCCTGCGCCAGAGCCAGGGCCCTCTCGGAAAGCGAATCCGCTTGGGCAAAATCTCCGCGTTTTTCCGCATCGTCGGCCAGGCTCAGGAACGATTTGATCTTTTCGATCAGCGTTTTGTCGTTGCCCCCGTGCTCACCGGCCTTGGTCAGCAGATTGGCAATGTCGCGCCGGCGCGCGGCGATGGCGCCCTTCATTTGATTCTGTTGCTCGACGGGCACGATGGGCTGGAATGGCGCCGTGTCGTCGACTGACGGCGCCGCCGGTGGGGCCTCCTCGGTCTCCGCCGGCACTGCCGTGCTCGGCGCGTCCTGTGTCTCCGCCGGTTTCGCCGGCGCACCGGGGGTCCGATGCTGATTATGTGCGGCCGGGGGAGTTTCCACCTTCTCTGGCGTGGGAGGCTCGGCCGGTTGCTCGACTGGGATGGCAGCCGCATTCCACTCCCGCGGCACGTTCAGGCTCGCCGAAGTTTGGGGAATAGAAAGCGGAGGCTCGACTGCCGGCTTGACCGTATCCGGCTTGGGCGGCGGGGGAAGAGAGGCCTGCTGCTTGGTGTGAATGGTACAGCCTGCCAGGGCAACCATCAGGCAGAGGACTGCACCTCGCATGCACGCGCATGCACGCGATAGCCGGGCCGAAGGCCTTGTAGGGACTGTCCGCATGCCAAAAACAAAGCTCGCAAACCGCGATTTGCTGGAGAACTCGATTGTAGCATCCCGCGTCGCAAATTAGAGCGAAATAGGGAGCCGCAAAACGAAGGTGGTGCCGATACCCGGCTCGCTCGCGAAGTCGATGGCGCCGTCGTGCAACTGCACTATGCGGAAGGTCATGGCCAATCCGATACCCGAGCCTTCGGGCTTGGTGGTGTAGTACAGCCGGAAGATCTTTTCGCGCAGCTCGGGCGGTATTCCCGTGCCGGTATCGCTGATGCGGATCTCGGCTTCATCATTGTGCGTCGCGTATTCGATGCGCAGTTCCCCGCCGTCCGGCATTGCCTCTATGGCATTCACCAGGACATTGAGAATAGCCTGCTTCATCAGATCTACATCCACCCGAATGCTGGTCCCTTCAATATTCTCCTTGACCACCACGCGTATGCCGGCCGCCGCGGCTTGCGGCGACGCCAGATCGACGATCTCCTGCACGAAGCCGTCCAGCGGAACTTCGCTGAGGTTCAGCTCCACCGGACGGGTGAAATCGAGAAACGTCTTCACCACCCGATCGAGCCGCAGGATTTCGCGCGAGATAATGTCCATTTGCGGCCCCACGTCGCTATCGCCCTGGGCCAGCTTCATGCGCGCCAGCTCCACATGCATCAGCATTGCGTTGAGCGGGTTCTTCACTTCGTGCGCCACGCCGCCGGTGATGCGGCTGATGGCGGAAAGCCGGTCGGCGGTCTGCAACTGGCGGCCGATCTGGCGGGTGGCCTCCGGATCGCGCAGCCGCACCAGCAGGGCCGAGCCGCGGCCCACATTCGTGCCCGGGTCAAGCGGTTCCAGCAGGTCCACGGATAGCAGCGCTACGAATGCGCCGGCGGTGTCGCTGCGAGTGATCGGCACCCGCCGGTTGCGAATGGGGCGCCCGGTTTGCGCGGCCTGCGCCAGGATCAGCCCCAACGTAGTACCCGGCGGGAAAACTTCCGCCAGTGCGCTGCCGATCAACCCCGCCCGCGAGCGCCCCAGAAAATTTTCAACCGCTCCGGCCGCCACCACCAGGCGCCGGTCCCGGCCGAAGATCAGCACGGCGTCTTCGAGCTGGTCCAGCAGCCGCTCAAAGTTGCCGCGCAAATCGGTGAAATCGAACTTGGCGCCCCGTAGCTGCTTGCCCAGCAGGCTGACCTTGGAAGCCATGATCCCAAACTCGTCGGCCGCGGCGCCCGAGACCGGTAAAGCCTCCATCGGGTCGTATTCGCCCTGCGCCACCATATCGAGCAGATGTCCCAAACGCCCCAGCGGTCGAAAAGCAATCACCGAAAACAGCAGGATGATGCAGATGGCGCCGGCGATCGAGACCAGGGCGACTACCGAGTTCTTCTTGAGCGTCGCCAACCCTACGTCCATCTTCATCAGCGGCGGATAGATGATCACCCGTACGTAAAGCTCCGCCTTGCCTGCCGGGCCAAGCGGCTGCTCGAGCTGATAGTATTTGGTCTCCATCAGCATCCTCACCTTGTCCAGCCAGTTGGTAGTTTGAACTACTTGTTTGAAATCCGGATGTCCCGGATAAGGGGCTTTCGGTGGGCTGCCATCCGGGTCGCTGTCCAACAGGATTTCGTTGTGCGTATCGCAAACCGCGATCTCCAGTACGGCGTTAGTCGTGGACATGATATCGATAAGATCCTTTTGCAGGGTCTTATCGAGGAGCGCCTTGCGCCAGGGCTGCGCGCGGTCGCGATTGAGGGTGTCTCGCACCATGTCCGACGCCACTCGCTCCAATAGTTCGGCGCGCTCGAGCGTTGCCGCGAACTGCGATTGCACCTGGTTTCCTAGATCGAGCGCCGAAATGATGGCGATAATGGCGGTCATTACCAGGATTGAAGAGAGAGTTAACCTGGTCTGAATGGTCATGCGGGGAACGGTTAGGTGAGCAGCAGGAGCTTGCCGGAAGTTCTGCGCGATTCCAAATCCCGATGGGCCTGGGCAGCATCCGCCAGCGGATAGGCGCGTTCCACCCGCAGTTTTAAATCCCCGGAGGCCACCCAGCCCAATACGTCGCCCGCGCGCCACAGCAGTTCGTCCCGCGTCAGGCAATAGTGCGCCAGGCTTGGGCGCGTAAGAAACAGCGAGCCCTTGGGATTCAGGATGTTCGGATCGAAAGGCGGAACCGGACCACTCGATTGGCCAAATAACGCCAGCATACCCCGGATACGCAGACACCCCAGGCTCTTCATGAAAGTCGTGGCGCCCACCGAATCGTACACCACGTCCACCCCGCGGCCGCCGGTGAGGCGTCTCACTTCGGCTTCAAAGTCCTGCGTGGTATAGAGAATCACGTCCTCGGCGCCGGCCCCGCGGGCAAGCTGCGCTTTGGCTTCCGTAGAAACCGTCCCGAAGCTGCGCGCTCCGCTCAGCCGCGCCATTTGCAGCAGGAGCAGTCCCACGCCGCCGGCCGCGGCGTGCACCAGACAGGTGTCGCCTTGCTTTAGCGGAAAAGTAGAGTGCGTCAGATAGTGAGCGGTCATGCCTTGCAGCATGGCTGCGGCAGCCTGCTGGAAATCCATTCCCGCGGGGATCTTCACCAGTTGCGCGGAGGGCACCACGGCATAGTCGGCGTACGAGCCGCGCGCCATGGCATAGGCCACCCGATCGCCCGGCCCAACTTCGGTCACGTCCGGTCCCACCGCCTCCACCGTACCCGCCCCTTCGCTGCCGAGCGTCACCGGCAAATCTGCTTTGTATAATCCCGTTCGAAAATAAACGTCGATGAAGTTAACGCCTGAAGCGGCAATTTTCACCAGTGCCTGCTTCGATCCGGGCGCCGGCTTGGGCGCCTCCACAAGTTCCAATTTTTCTGGCCCGCCATGCTCCTTTACTTGAATGCTCCTCATCGATACCCTCTGCGCGGTATTCCCCTCATGCGTACCGCGCGTTTGAAATGGACGACCGTTGCATAGAGTAGCAAAAACGTTAAAGTGAACGGAAACAGCAGCACGCGTCCCAGCGTGCGCACAGCTCCCGAACCGGACAGGCCGGCGCGAAACAGGATGAAGTGGCGTATGGAGCGCCAGTGGCCCCAATCCAGCCAGAAGTAGTCGCCGTTCTCATTGATGATGAAAACCTTGGCGGGCAGCCGCGCGGCCAGCACCCACTTCCACTTGGTCATGATGCGTTCATCGGAACAGACGATACCGAGAACCGCGTAGCCGTTGGCCGCCAGCGACCTGTACAGCCGGCCGCGCGCCGCCCCGCCGCGATAATTCAATACGCGATAAACAGTCGAGACACCCTCGGGAATACCGGGATAACAAGTCACCAGATCGATGGCCACCGATTCCCCATAGCTCGCCCGAAGCCCGGGCAGCAGCCCTTCGATCAAACGGCGGCTGCCGCTTTCCACCAGCAGGATGCGCGACACCGGAGGATGCCTGCGACGCAGAAAATAGCGCACAAATCGACTATAGCGAAGACCGGCGTAAAGAATACATACCGCGCGCTTCCCGGACGGGTTAACCCCGAGTCACGACCACCCCGCGAGGCGCAACTCGCACGGGCAGAACCGTCGCGCCTTCCCGCTCGATGGCCTCGCTCACGCGCGGCTTGGCTCCGCGTTCCACCAGAAAAAAGACGCAGCCGCCTCCTCCGGCTCCGCACACTTTGGCGCCTGCTGCGCCCGCGCGGCGGGTGGCCGTAACCAGCCGGTCGATGAGCGGCGTGGTGATGCCCGGCGCATTCTTCTTGCGGTTGGCCCACTCCTCGCGCAACAATCGAGCCGCTTCGTCCCAGTCCGGCTTTTCGAGCGCCTGGCGCATCGCGCGGGCGATGGCGGCGATGCGATCGAAGTTGCGATGAACCCCGCGGTCGCCGTCGATGTGCGCCTTCATGACCTCCCAATTATTGATTCCGGAATTGCGCGGCACTCCGGTGTAAGCCAATACCAGGCGTTCGTTAAGGTCCTCTAAATCGATGGCCAGCGGCTGGCGCGAAATGCCTGCTTCCGTCAGTTCGATAACGCTCACGCCGCCATACATCGCCGGATAATAATCCTGGCAGCCGGTGGGCACGCGAATAATCTGAGCTTCGATGTTCTGACCGATCACGCGCAGCTTTTCGAGCTTATGCCCGGCATTGGTAAGTTTGTTGAACGCCGCGGCCAACGCGATGATGAGAGTGGAAGAGCCGGAGATGCCCGCTCCCGCCGGCGCTTCCGAATTGGTGACCACATCCAGGCCGGTCGAAGGCGCAAAGTAGCGCACCATGTAAGCCGCCAGCGGCAGCTTATAGCGTTTCGCGGCGCGCAGCGCATCGAGCGAGGCAAACTCCTCCTCCGCCGCCAGATCGCGTGAGCGCAAAACAATGCGCGCGTCTTCACGCGTTGCGAGCGTGCAGGTCGCATATCGGTCCACGGCGAAATTCACGGTTACCGGATTCGCGTGGAACAGATACAGCGGCCAGATGTCCACAGTTCCGCCGGCAATGTCCACCCGGCAAGGCGCTTTTGCTGATATCTTCATTTGTGATGTCTGCGCGTCGTATCCTGCAGCTCGGCGATCCGCGGTTGCGGGTTGTATCGGATCCGGTCGGCGAACCTTCCGCAGCCCGGCAGATCTTCCAGGATTTGCGCGCTACCCTCCATGAGTTCCGTCGCACTCACGGTTTCGGGCGCGGCATTAGCGCCGTCCAGATCGGCGAGCCGAAACGACTACTATATATCGAATTCGAAGGCGCCGCCTATGCCATTCGCAATCCGGAGTACGAATTGCGAAGTGAAGCCAAATTCCGCTTGTGGGACGATTGCTTCTCGTTTCCCGGCCTGCTGGTATTTCTGGAGCGCAGCCAGACGGTGCGGGTACGCTACGAAGACGAGGACGGCGGCGGGCGGCAAATAGAAGCCACTGGCGCCCTTTCCGAATTGCTGCAGCACGAAATCGATCACCTTGATGGAATCCTGGCCGTCGACCGCGCGCTCGACAGCAACAGCTTGTGTACGCGCGAGGAATACGAGCGGCGATACGCGCCCCAAGCCATCGCCAAGGGGGAAGCATGAGGCTATTCGCATTCGCTGTGCCATGTGCGGTCATGCTGTGGACCGGTGCCGGCGCCGCGAGCGCCCAGGAGACGCTACGGGCCCGCATCAAGATCGACTCGGAGCGGAAGATCGGCGAGATCGACCGCAAGATCTACGGTAACTTCGCCGAGCACCTCGGGCGCTGCATTTACGGCGGCATCTTCGACGAAGGCTCGGCGTTGGCGGACAAGAACGGCTATCGCCGCGATGTGAAAGAAGCCGTCGACCGGCTCAAGGTGCCGATTCTGCGCTGGCCCGGCGGCAACTTTTCATCGGGCTATCACTGGTTGGATGGCATCGGCCCACGCGACAGCCGTCCGGAGCGCCTGGAGCTTGCCTGGCGTACCACCGAAACAAATCGCTTCGGCACGCACGAATTTCTGGACTATACCGAGATGATGGGTATCGACCCCTACATCTGCTTGAACCTCGGCACAGGCACCTGGGACGAAGCGAAATACTGGGTGGAGTACACCAATGTCGCGGGCGGGACTTACTATTCAGACTTGCGTAAGAAGAACGGCCGCGACAAGCCCTGGAACGTGAAGTACTGGTCGCTCGGTAACGAGATGGATGGCCCGTGGCAGATGGGACATCGCGACGCGGTGGACTATAGCAAGTTCGCCCTGGAAGCCGCCAAGCTGATGCGATGGACCGATCCCGGCATCAAACTGGTAGCGGCCGGCTCGTCCAACTTCAATCCCGGCGCTGACTGGGTTGGCTGGAACCGCACCGTGCTCAATACCCTGCGGAATCAGATCGATTACATCTCCGTACACACTTATGTGGGCAACACCGCCAACGATTACTATGACTTCATAGCCAGCGCCAAGGAAGTGCAGGACCGCACCAAGATACTCGAAGGAACCATCCGGGAGGCGCTCGTGACCGCGCCGCGCGACAAACATATCTATATCGCGTGGGACGAGTGGAACGTTTGGTACCGCGCGCGCGGCGGAGCGGCGGCCGAAGGTCACAACGCCTTGGAAGAGAAATACAACCTGGAAGACTCGCTGGTGGTCGCTACCTTCTTGAACACCTTTGTCAACAACGCCCACATCGTCAAAATGGCGAACATGGCGCAACTGGTAAACGTCATTGCGCCCATCTTCACCAACAAAGAGGGACTCTTCCTACAGACGATCTACTTCCCGCTGGCGCTGTTCGCGAATAACTCGCGCGGCACGGCCCTCGATCTGTTCATCGAGTCACCCACTTACACTTCGCATAAGTACGGCGACGTCCCTTATCTGGATGTGTCGGCGGCTTACGACAACGGCACGGTAGTTCTCAACGTGGTGAACCGAAGCCTGGACAAGCCCGTGGAGGTACACATAGACTCGCAGAAAGGCAGCTTTCACGGCAGCTATGAGGTGGCCGAAGTGAACGGTCCCGATATCAAAGCGGAGAACACTTTCGGGTCAGTCAAAGTACACACCGTAAATAAGTCCATTACCGCGGACGGACCGGAAATGATCTATAGCTTCCCGCCGCACTCTTACACCATGATCAAAGGTGCGTTGAGTAACTAGCGTTATCTCGGTGTACCTGACACTACTCGCGTGGAGAAGCCCGGCGTGCCAGTGGCGTCGGCGATATTCAGTTCTACGCCGGTCGACGCTCCCGGCGCCAGCGCCGCACCGCCGTTCACCACCAGATATGCCTCGCCCAAGGGCGACAGGCAGGTGGTCGCGCCGCTGCCTTTGTTCAACAGCTCTGGCGGCTGCGGGGCGCCAACCACCGTTGCGTTGACTAATCCGTCGAACACCACCGAGACCGGGGCAGCCATGGTCTGGCCACTGATGTTCTGAATCGTGACTTTGGAATTATAGTCTCCAGTGCTGGGGTTCAGGCGTGGTGGAGTTTGCGTCATCTTCACATGGCTGGTCACATCCGCCGCGCAGGTCGCCGCGCCGGCGAGAAATACTCCAATCTGACCAGGGTTTCCGAATAGGAAGACCACTTGCCCACCGCTGATGGAATTCGGGCCCACCGAAGGAAGCCAGGAGTTACCAGGCAGCCCGGCCAGTATATCTCCGGTGCCGGCGATCCGGACAATCTCGTTGTTCTGGTAAGCAAATAGTCCACCGACCGATGTGGTTTGGTTCTCCACAGCGGCGACGTTGAAGATTACTGTGCCCTTCGCGGCACCCAATCCTCCTACGCTGGAAAACGGCGGCGTGATACCCGGAACGGATTCGGTCGAATTTAGAACCGCCGCCAGTCCGCTGCCGTCAAAATTCATCTGGTATACGCCATTCGAACCGTTGCCAGCACCCGTGAAGTACACATGCAGGTTGTCGATAGCCGTCAACGAGGCGTATTCGAACTGCACGGTGGAGGGCTCGCCCGGCAGCGGGGTGTTGTACTGCAATATCGGGTTGAACTCGATATAACCGTTCGGTGAGCACTGCGGGCCGAGCGGTACACCGGTCACACCCGCGAGATACAGATAATTATTGAAGAACGACGGAGAGTCAAACTCGACGTTCGACCCGCTCACGCGCGGTTGAGCGAATCCTGTGTTCGCACTGCCGCAGTTGGACCCGGCGATTTCCAGTGGCGTGTTCGGGCCAGCCAGCTCCGTCAAGCCTTGTCCATTCAAGTCGGCGAGATACACCGAGAGCCCGGCCGTCGAGGCTGCCTGGAATACTACGTGTGTCCCGTCAGACTGCGGCAGGTCGGAGGTGCTGTTTCCAAAGCTATAGGTTCCGGTAGTAGCGAGACCGGGCAGGATAGTGTTCTGGTTGGCGATCACCGAAATAGGCGAGCCCGTTACCGGCACTGAATAATAACCGCTCTTGCCACCCGCGGTGCCTAGAAAGATGACTCGGCCGCCCGCGACCAGAGCATAGCCGCCGAATGTAGTGAAGGTGAGTCCGCCCGTCTCCGGCGCGACCGCGCCCGGCGCCACCAGGTGAGTGAACGTCTTCGTGGACAGGTTCTCCACCCAGATTCCGTCGGTTGGGTAAGTAGGCCCGCAGCTCGAGCCCCCGGCGCATTGCACGAACGCCACGTAGTTGCCGGAGATTGACAGAGGTTGGCCGGGAACCTGCCCGGCATTCAACTGCCACAGATTCGTCGATCCCGGAATCGGCGTCCCCTCCAGAAGAAGCGTGCTGACGTTGTACTGAGCCATCGCCGCGGCAGGCGTCAGCAGTACGGCCGCAAGAGCCGCCCATGTCCCCAGCCTCGAGTAAAAGATGTATGAAAGCCCCATCGCCCGAGTACACCGGAAGTCCGCCCAAAACCCAAGATCGCGGGGGTGGCGAGGGGTAGCTACCCTGCGTTATCCTGTTTGAAAAGCGCGATGTACGGCCCCGCTGTCGCCACAGGTTCCATTCCGCCGCCCGAGCTCATTCGCCCGCAGCTCGCGCGTATTCTGGCCAGCCCCGCCTTCCAGGCGCACCCGCGTGCCTCTGCGTTCCTCCGCTATGTGGTCGAGGAGGTTCTGGCAGGCCGCGCCGGCGAGATCAAGCAGGCCACCATCGGTTGTGAAGTTTTCGGGCGCCCCGCTTCCTACGACCCCAGGCAGGATGCCGTGGTCCGTTCCGTGGCTCGTGCGCTACGCGAAAAACTGAACGGCTACTATCTGGCCGAAGGTGCGTTGGATCCAATCCGCATCGAGATTCCCAAAGGTTGCTACGTTCCTTCGTTTCGCGAAACTGCCGCGCCGCCTGCGCCACGCGCATCGCGCCGGCGCATCGCCTGGCCCGCCGCCGCGCTCGCCACCGCCCTGCTGCTCTACGCACTGGGATCCACGGTCAAGGCGGTCAAAGCTCCGGACGCCGCGGCTCTTTACCTGGTCGGGCGCCAAAAACTGCTGGTGGGCGATATCGTCGCCGCGCGCTCGCTGTTGGAGAGAGCGGCAGCGCTCGCTCCCCGCAGCGCGCTGATTCACGCCAGCCTGGCGAACGACCTCATGGCGCTCGGCTATAACGCATTGGGGCTGGACGAAGCGTTTAAAGCCGTAGCCAACGCCCGCGGTCTTTCCCCCACCGATGCGCTCGAAGTTGAAGGGACAATACGCGCCGCATCCGGAGACTACCCGGCTGCCGCTGCCGCTTATGGCAAACTCATCGAGCAGCGGCCCGAGCGCATAGACTACCGCCGCGCCCTGGCTCAAACGCAGCTCGCCGCAGGCCAACCCGCCGACTGTCTCCGCACCACCTCGCAGGCCCATGCCGTCGATTCCCAACTGGACATCGCCGAAGCCTACTGTCGCGCCGGCTCGGGCGACTTCCTGGGCGCTCTCGAACCCGTGCAGCGCGCCGAGATAGTCGCGAGCGAACGCGGCGAGCGGCTGAACTTCGCCCGCGCGCGTCTGGTCGAAGCCGGCCTGCTCATGTCCACCAATCGCACCGTCGAATCCGTCGCCGCGCGCAATCAGGCTCGCCGGATCTGTACCGCCCTCGGCGATGATCTATGCGCCATGCGCGCGCTGCGTATCCAGGCGAATACCGATATCGCAGAAATGCGCCCGGCGATTGCTTTGGCCTCCTATCGCGCCGCGCTCCCTTTGGCCCGCCGCATGGGATCGGTCAAGGAGACCGCAGAGCTGCTCGACGGAGAAGGATATGCGCTGATGCAGACCGATGACTTCGCCGGCGCGAAAGCCGCCTTCCTCGAAGCGCTGCTCACCGCTCAGCGTGGCGGCCAGAGGGCAGTTGGAGTGCATCAGGATATGATCGAGCTCGCTCTGCTCGAAGGTGAGGGCGGCCGTGCCGTCACGCTGGCGGAGCAGGTGGAACGCGACGCGCACTCCGGCGGCGACCGTGTCACCGAAACGGCTGCCCGGATTTTCAAGGCGCGCGCTTTGTTCCTCCGCCGCGATTTCGCCGGCTGCGGGGATCTCTTACAACAGGTCAGGCCTGCAATCGAAAAATTCCACCTGAGCGCCGGCCTTCCGCGCCTTTGGCGCCTCACTCACGCGAACCTGAATCTCGCTCTCGGACGACTCGATCTCGCCGCCGGCGATCTGGAAGCGCGCAACGATTTCGGCGACATCTCCAAAGACTTCGATTATCAGCTGGCCCGTCTTCGCTTGCTGCTCGGTCAGGCCCACTATAGCGCGGCCGCTCGCGTGGCCGAAGAGACCCTCGCCTTTCTACGCGGCGGAGGCAATCAATCGGCCTCCATCCTGGTGACAGCTCTGCTCAGCGATGCGTACGGCTATGCCGGCCAGCTCGCCGAGGCACGCCATGCGGCCAGTGCGGCGCGCTCCATGCTTCGAGACCAGACCGCGCCTCAGTCTAGAATCACGGCGCTGGCGTCTGCCGCGCGATGGGCGTGGCCGCCTCTCGTTGCGGAGGAGCTTGCACCATCGCGGCGGTGAAAGCCAGCAGATCGTCCCGCTCGCGGGCCAGTTGTGCGAGCCGCTCGAAATCGCCGGCGGTCTGGCACATCTGGAACAGTGCCGGATCGCCGTCGCCCAGATATTCGAGCGACGCCTGTATGGCTTCGGAATAGCGGCCGAGCTTGAGCAGCAGGCCGATGGCCGCCTGAGCCGGCGCCGTATCGCCCACCTCGCTGGCCGCGGCTTTCTGGCGGAAGTGCGCTAGCCCCGCCTCTACGTCGCGGCCCAGCAGCGCGCCCAGATACATGACGTAATCCTGATAGCCTTCAAAAGGCGGCTCTCCACGATAATGGAATTGCTGCGAGAGCTTCTGCCCATATTCCGCCAGATCCAGGGCCAGATCGAGCATTTCGCGATCCTCCAATTCCAGGCTGAAGCCCAGAATCGCGAGCACATGCGAGGTATCGACGTAATAGCTGAATTCTCCGAAAAGCCAGTCGCGCCCGGCAATCAGCTCGCTCACGCGCGTGGCGGCGGGCGCCTGTCCTTCGTTTTGCTCAATAGTGCGGTGCAGGTTCTTCACCAGCTCGCCGTACAGCTTGCGCATCAGGCGGTGCAGCGACTCGATGCGGCCGGGACCTTTAGGAAACTGCTGATAATAGGTGATCGCGCGGCACGTGCCGAAGTGCTCCAGCACCAGCTCGAATCCTCTTACCGGATGTACCCCTTCATGGAAGGCGATTTCAATCAGCGCCTGCGCACTGTCGCCGGCCTCCTCGCCGATGGCGAAACGCTCGATAGCCGCGGCTACCGGCGCCGGTTCGCCAATCGCGCGGAAATAGGACCACGCACGTGGGACGTCGCCGTCCGCCAGGAACAGGCCACCGGCTTCGCGAGCAGCGTCGACGAAAGCCTGCTCGTAGACCGCGCGCTGCTCCGCTGGGATTTCCTCTATCCCGCCGTTATGGATCAGCGGCAGCCCGAGCTTGTGCCGCTCTCGCATGACGCGCGTCTCGAACAGCCGGGCGTATTGCTTTTCGGCCAGGAATTTCGCGGCCAGCAGATCGAAAGCGGCGTCCGGATTGCGCGCGATCTCGTCGAATGCCGAATCGGTGGCCATGTCAGACAGCCACCAGCGGCGCTTTGTCCGCCTCGTCGGCCAGGCGCAAAAGAGTCTGCGCCAGTCCGCGCGCTGCATCCGGTTCCAGGTCCATCCAGATGTCGAATTTGCCGGTCAGCTTGCCACTCTCCTCCACCTGGAAGTTGACTTGCACGCGCTTCCCCAACCAGAGACTGTTCCCGGCTTGTCCGGTGATGGAGGCCAGGATCAGGCACCGGCCCCAGCAGCGCTCGAGCGTGGGAATGGCCTCGCGAAGTGCTTGCGGAAAGCTCATCATGTTAGGCCACACCCAGCGCTTGGTGGCCTGCGCCGGCGCCTTGCGCACGGGCGCGATCTTGCGAGTTTTCATACTGCCCTCTCCCGGATGGTAGCAATTCCACGAAAGAGGTGGGGCGCTATTCGCAGATCAGATGGATGCCGCCGATACCGCCGTTCACATTCACGTGCATGAAAGCGTCGCCCCCGCCCGAAGGCTCATTTACCCAAAGGCCGTCGCGTTTGGTGAGCCCGCTCGCGCTGATCTCTCCCAGGCCGCCGTGCGCCTCCACTTCCACGCGCGCGCGGCGCGGCAATCGCACGGTGGCTTCTCCCACGCCGCCGTTGATCCGCACGTCCACGTTATTGCGAGGATGACCGGTGAGGTTGAGCTTCAACTCTCCGACCCCCATTTCCACGTCCAGACTGTGCAGTTCCACATTGCCTAGATCGAGAATTCCCTCCCCGGCGCCCATCTTTACGCTTAGGTCCATGGGGACCTCTTCGTTGAGCCGCAGCTCCCATTCGTTCTTGTTGTTCGAGCCCAGCGAATGGCTGCCGTGCTGGCGCACTACGAGCGTGCCGCGGTCGCCATTGACGTCGTACTTCATCTCGGGCTTCCAGTCCGCATGGCTGTAACGGAAATCCGCGTCCATCAAAGGAGCCGCGCCTCCGCGCATTTTCAACTGCCCCGCGCCCATTTCCACGTTCACCTGGACGGATCGTGCGCCCTTGAGATCCACGCTCCGCGATTCGTGCTCTGCCACGCCGTGGCTATCGCTCACTACCACGCAACCGGTCGACAAAACCGATAGCGCCAGCATTGCAGCCAGCGGCGTGCGGGCCCGCGATGTAAACTTGGATTCCGCTCGATTCATATGCTCCCCAGCCACAAGCATACGCGAATCCGAAGCGTGGCGTTCGTTATTTCGAGGGAGGTTGCAGGGTCGCCGCTATGCTCTTCGCGGTCCGCCTAGAATACGGGCGGGCAACGTCACCAGGGCCCAGACGAGCTCCAGTACGCCGCCCACTGCTACACCGACTATGCGGAATGGCAACAGCAGCAGCCAGATCAGCGGATACAGAATCAGCGCCACTAAGGCCAGCGGCCAGCACAACAGCAGTAGCAGACACCACAGCAGGAAGGTCACCATGATTTTTTACCGCCCTGAGTAACTAGCCACAACCTGGGGCGCTTGCAAAGCTGCGATAGCGCTTTTCTGGTCGTCGAAAACGGGCATCAGCTCGCCGATGCGCGTGAGCGTCAACACTTCCCGCACCCGCGCGTTCGCACCGGCCAAAACCAGTTGGCCGCCGCGACCTTGCAGTACTTTGTAGAGCTCCACCAGGAACGCCAGACCCGTCGAATCGATGTAGGGCACTTCGCCTAAATCAACCACCGCATTTGCAATTTCGGGTTGCTGCAATTGCTCTTTGGCCGACGCAACTTCGGCGTTGGAACCGGTCGAGAACCGGCCCTTGAGGCGCAAAACAAAGACGCCGTCGCGGATGTTAAATTCCAGGCGCATAGCTGCTCCGCAGATTTTTGATCCCTGTTTGATAGTGGGGCAAGCCGTGATTCCGTTTCATTCTATTAGACGAGGCGGAAGCAGAAAAGGTTCATTGATACCGCCGTATGGCAAAATGGAAACCGCATGGCCGAGACTGTGGACGTAGTCATTATTGGCGGCGGCATCGTGGGTTCAAGCGTGGCGTGGCATCTCACGGAAAAAGGCTGCCGCAATGTACTGGTACTGGAGCGCGAGAGCCACCAGGGGTTGGGCTCGACCGGCAAGAGTATGGGCGGCGTCCGCGCGCAGTTTTCGACTGCCGTCAACATCCGCATGTCGCTCTATTCCATCCCGGTCTTCGCCGCCTTCGAACAGATTACCGGGCACCCGTCCGGCTACAAGTCACACGGGTACCTGTTCGTGGCTACTGCGCCAGGCCATCTCGAATACCTGCGCCGCAACTACGAGCTTCAGGTTGCCTTGGGATTGCGAGACGTCGAGTTGCTGGGCCCCGAGGAAGTCGCCCGCCGCGTGCCGCAATTGCGTAGTGACGATATTTTGGGCGGCAGTTTCTGTGCCACGGATGGTTTTGTCGATCCCTACAGCGTAATGAAGGGCTTCATGACGGCGGCTTGTGAACGCGGCGTCACGCTGCGACGTGGCGTCGAGGTTGTTGGCATCGACGTGGATGCGCGCGGCGTCGCCGGAGTCCGTACCAGCCACGGGAGCATCGCTTCACGCACCGTGGTGAACGCGGCCGGCCCGTGGGCGGCACAGGTGGCGCGCATGGCAGGCATCCACCTTCCCGTGACGCCGCTGCGCCGCATGCTGGTGCCGACCGAGCCGTTCGCCGGCCTGCCTGAGCGCTTGCCCATGGTGATCGACATGGCCACCGGTTTCCATTTCCGCCCGGAAGGGCTCGGGCTGCTGATGGCCTGGAACGACCCCCAAGAGACGCCCGGATTCAAGACCGCATTCGACCCCGCATTCATTGAAAAAATCCTGACGCGCGCGGTCACCCGCGTACCGTCTTTCGAGAATTTACAAGTGAATCCGCGCCGCGCCTGGGCCGGCCTTTACGCAGTCACACCCGATCATCACGCCATTATCGGTCCGGCCGCCGATGTGCCGGGATTATTTTTCGCCAATGGCTTCAGCGGCCACGGCGTGATGCATTCACCGGCCACCGGACGCCTTGCGGCCGATTTGATTCTCGATGGTGCATCCGGTTTATGCGACGCGCACGAACTGGGCGTGGCCCGCTTCGCCGAAGGCCGCCTGCTGGAAGAAACCGCCGTGCTCTAGATCCTGTGGGATCTATCCGCCAATCGCGTACATCGGGCGCGGCGGCGCCACAAAACGCGAGGTGTTGATCTCGTGCCCTTCCCACTTCCCCGCCACGCAACTGCGAATCAACGAGGCAATTTCCTCGTCTCCCGCTCCACTGCGCAACAGGCCCCTCACGTCGTCTTCCTCGATGGCGAACAGGCAATGGCGCAGCTTGCCATCCGCCGTTAGCCGCAGGCGATTGCAGCTCTTGCAAAAAGGGCGGCTGACCGATGCAATAAAGCCAACGCTTCCGATCCCGTCCGCAAAGCGGTATTGAAGCGCCGGCGCGCGCAGGTCGCCGGAAGCCGCCGGCATGAGTGGGGCGATCTCTCGCGAGAGAATATCAATAATGTCCTGGGCCTGCAGCACCTTATCGCGATTCCAAAGCTGCTGCGCATCGAGTGGCATGAACTCGATAAAGCGCAGCTCGAAGCCGTTGTCACGCGCAAAGCGCGCCAGTGGCACGATATCAGGCTCTACCAGGTTCTTCACCGCGACCGCGTTCAGCTTGATCGGTCCGAATCCCACCCGCTGCGCGCGGGCGATGCCGGCCAATACCTTGTCCAGGTCGTCCCTGCGCGTGATCTGTTTGAAGCGCTCGCGATGCAGAGTATCCAGATGGATGTTGAGGCGGCGCAGACCGGCCTCGTAGAGCGGCTCAGCGAGCTCCGCCAATTGCACGCCATTGGTGGTGAGCGCCAGGTCGCCAAGACCCGCAATGGCATTGAGCCGCGCGATCAACAGCGGCAGATCCCTGCGCACCAGCGGCTCGCCGCCCGTGATGCGGATCTTCTCGATCCCCAGCCTCACCGCGATACGCGCGACCCGCTCTATCTCCTCAAACGTTAGAATCTCGCCGCGCGGGACAAACTGCACGCCCTCTTCCGGCATGCAGTAAAAGCACCGCACGTTGCAGCGGTCCGTCACGCTGATTCGCAGGTTGGTGTGGACGCGGCCGTAGGAGTCGATCAGCGGCGTTCTCGGCATGAACTGATCTTTATCTTATCAGACGCTGTGAGTCGCCTATGACGGCCGCCGCCCGCCAGAGCTCCCGCAGCGCCTGGCCCCTATGGCTCACCTGGAGTTTGCGGTCCGCCGCGGCCTCGGCCAGCGTGCAGCCGAAGGGCGGATAGTAAAACAGCGGGTCGTATCCAAAGCCGTTCGCTCCGCGCTCTTCTTCGAGAATCTCGCCTTCCACCACGCCCCGAAACATTCCCAGCACTCGCGCGTCGTCCACCAGCGCGATCACGCACACAAACCGCGCCGAGCGATCGCGCACGCTGTGCATTCTCTCGAGCAGCAATTGGTTGTTCGCGTCGTCGCTGGCGTACGGCCCGGCGAACCGCGCCGAATGGACACCCGGCGCGCCGCCCAATGCGTCCACTTCCAGCCCTGAATCGTCGGCAAACAACAGCCCCGGCGCCAGCGGGCCATAATACTTCGCCTTGAGGACGGCATTTTCCTCGAACGTGCGTCCGGTCTCTTCGCACGCTGGGATATTGGCCAACCCCGGCGCCGTCTCTACGCTGATATGCGCCTGGCTGGCCGCCAATTGAAATTCGCGGAGTTTGCCGGGATTGCCGGTCGCGCAATATAGCGTCACCCGATGCGCACCGCACGCTTCTGGATTTCGACCAGCTCGGCAATGCCGTTGCGCGCCAATCCGATCATGCGCGCCATTTGTTGATCGTCGAACGCGTCGCGCTCGGCGGTGGCCTGTACCTCGACGAACCGGCCCATTCCGGTCATCACCACGTTCATATCGACTGCTGCTTGCGAGTCCTCTTCGTAGCACAGGTCGATCATCGCCTCGCCGGAAAGTATGCCCACGCTGGTGGCGGCCACGTAGTCGACGATCGGCATGCGCTTGATCATGCCGTACTTGACGCATTGCTGGAAAGCCAGCGCCAGGGCGACGAAAGCTCCGGTGATGGATGCGGTGCGTGTTCCGCCATCGGCCTGCATCACGTCGCAATCGACCGTCACCGTGCGCTCGCCCAGCAGCGCCATGTCCACCACACCCCGCAACGAGCGCCCGATCAGCCGCTGGATTTCGTGGGTGCGGCCGGAAAGGCGTCCCTTGGCGGCCTCGCGCGGAGTACGTTTGACCGTCGCCCGCGGCAGCATCGAATATTCCGCTGTCACCCACCCTTGGCCGGTGCCGCGCAGAAACGGCGGCACTGAGTCTTCGACCGAGGCCGCGCACAGCACCCGCGTATTGCCCACGGTAATCAACGCGGAACCCTCCGCGGTCAGCAAGTATCCGGTAGTGATTTCGACCGGACGCATCTGGTCCGGCCCCCGATTATCCGTTCGCATATTTAAGCAGGAAAAACAGGAGCAACAGCACCAGGGCGAAGCCCGTAAATACCAGGATCACGCAGGGAAGACCGCCGCGCGGCACGGCGCTGCTCTTCGATTTGGGCCTTACAGGTTTGAACTTCGCCATCTTTTAGGATGGTAGCATTCGGCGCCATCAGCGCCCGCGCGCTTTCTCCAGCAGCGCCCGCATGAAGTCGTCTTCGGGAAACAATTCCACGTACCGCTCCATCGTCTGCCGCGCGCGCGGATACCGGCGTAGCGTGATGTACCGCAGCGCCAGAGATTTGTACAGCTCGGGGGCATACGGTTCTGCCTCTATCCCACGCGCCAGAATGGCGGCAGCCTCGTCCGATTTGCCGGCACGCGACAGTGCTTCGGCCAGGTCGGCATACACGGTGGTGCTGCTGAATCCGAGATCCAGCGCCCTGGTCAGATGCGCGATGGCCGCGGCGTTCGAGTCCGCCTGGCTGCTGCGCAGATCCCGTGTGCCCAGGGCCGCCTGCACCAGGCCGTTGTCCGGTTGATCTTTGGCTAACTCATCGAGCAGCGCGAGGTAATTCGTTTGGAAGGCCGGCTCTTTTTCGAGCAGCTCGCCGTAAGCGCGCCAAAGCGTCACGCGTGGAAGCTTGCCACCCGGCGGCGGGTTCACATAAATTAAACCTCCTTCCGCCGCTGCGGTGGATGTTGGCACCGGCTCGCCCGCGTAGGCAATAATACGGTGGTTGGTAAGCGCGGAGTGCGAGATCGCCGCTACGTTCCGCTTCGGCATGTGGCAGGCGGTGCAATCGCCGGCTCGCTGCGCGCGCGCCTGGCGTGTCGCCTTGCAGCTCGTCTCGGAGTGGCAGGTCAGGCACTTCGCCCGGTACCAGGCCACCGCCTCGGCGCGTAGCGGCTCTGTATGCGGGTCGTGGCAGGTGAAGCAGCTCAACTTGCCGCCGCTCGCCCTGAAACATTTGCTGGCTTCCATGGCGGAATGGTGTTCCAACAGGTCCTGGTCGTTCGGGGCGGAAGCCATCTTGAGGATAGCCAGTGTGTCACCCAGCCATGCGCCTGGGCGAAAGTCCGTATAACTCTTCCCGGGCTGCAGCACCCGCGTATCGCCCCCCTGATGGCAGTACATGCAGATCTGCTCCGCCAGGCGCGCAGAGAGCCGGGCGGGATTCACGATCGACTGCGGCCCTCCGTGACTGGCCACATGCGCCGCGCCGGGTCCATGGCAGTTCTCGCAGCCGATCGCCAATTCCTGAAACGGCGGGTCGCCGTACTCCCCGGTCCCATCCCGAATCATGCGCGGCCGCCCGCTATGGCAGACTACGCATGCTCCTGCCAGAGGACGATTAAATCCGGAGTCCGCCAATTCGTAGCCCGGCGAAAGTTCCCATTTCCCCTGCCGTGAATAATAGGAGAGCGGCGCCTCGAACAGATAATTGCCCCGGCGCACCGCATAGCTATATCCGTTCACTCCCGACCCTACGGCATACTCGAGCTTGTAGGAGCTGCGGAACCCCGTCTTACCGGCGGAGTCCGTCGCAGATTCGCTCTGATAAACATCCGCTCCGTCACGATAAACCTGAAATGTACGGTTGAACTTCGTGCTGACGACCGTAACAGCCGCGCCCTGCAAGGGGGCCGACTGATTGGCCGGACTCATCGAATGCGCCATGGCTACGCCGCTGTAGCTTTTATAGATCTCGCGATGGCATCCCGCGCACGCCTCAGAGCCGGCCCAGCCATCGTCCGCCACCCCGGCGCCCAGCGGCGCGATCGCGATTACCAGGACTGCAAGCGCGCAGCGGCCCATTGTGAGTCCTTTTCCCCATGACAGAGCAGACACGCATTGGGACTCTCCCGTTGCCCGAAACGCGCGGTCATGCCGGCGTCCGGAACATCGTCGATCTGATGTGTCCTGGCCACAAACAACAGGCTATTCATAATGCGGGGCATGTGACAGCTTACACAGCGGCTGGCATCCGATGTTGCGGCATGGTGCGTATGCGCTTCGATGCGCCCCGTATAACGCGTGTGACATTGCAGGCACATACGGTCGGGATCGTCCCGAAATCTAAGAGAAGTCGGATTGCTCGCAGCGTCCGTGGGATGTACGTCGTGGCAATTGGCACACTGCGCCGGTCCCTTCCGGTAACAGGCCGAACGCATGAAGGCCTCCACAATGAAAGTGGTTTCGCGAAATCGGCCGTCTTTATAAAATGCGCGGCGGGAGAAGTCCACAAAGGGGCGGCTGGAGTATCGCGCCAGGAACGAGCTGCCCGATTCCGCGTAGTTCCACTCGCCTCCGGGCCCCGGCTCGCGTATGGCGGATTGCATGTGGCATTGCGCGCAGACCGCCACGAACTGCCGGTTGTCCAGCCTTCCAAAATCGACGGGCGGCTTGGCGGCGGATTTATCGTACCGCTCGCCCGCGCGCATGGCGGCGGCGTGCCCCGCCGATGGGCCGTGGCACATCTCGCAGTTGACCCCCGCTTCTCGAAACACCAGTTGGCGGGTGGCCTCCGCGCCTGCGCCGGCGGTGTGCAGTTGGCTGGTGTGGCATGGCGCGCAATTGGTTTGATAATTTGTGCGCGCGCTCATGGTGTGAAACAGATCGGGATCGGGCCGCTCTGATCCCGGCGGATCGATGATCTTCCAGTAATTAACCCAGGCGTGCTCCAGTTTGTTGTATTGGATAGGAAAGACGTGGATTTGTCCATCCGGCAGTTGCGTGGCATAAGCCTGCTGCCACTTCGATCCGATGGTGTAATCGACCGGATAGCGCTCCCATAGCCCGCCCTCGCCGCGCGTGGCGAAATAGTAGCGGCCCTTTTCGATCTCCATGCGCGCAGTGACACGGCCCGTGCCGTCTTCGAATTCTTTCTGCTTCGCGAAATCACCGAACACGTTTTCCGCGCGATAGGGCCGCAGCATCCGCGCCATCCCGGTCTGTTTCCACGCGGCGTGCTGGCTCGAATGACAATTCCGGCAGGCTTCCGAACCGGCATATTCGCCCGCGGGAGACACTTCGCGCGCGGCCACAATCGGCGCCCCCGCTTTGCGATCTCCCGCCGCGCGTTGCGCCAGCTTGAGCAGGTATTGAATCTCGGGATCTTCCGGGTTCAGTTGTGCGGCGCGTGTGAGATCCGCCACCGCGGCTACGGGTTTTCCCCGTAACATCCCGACCTTGCCCAGAACATAAAAGCTGGAGGCTTGCAACTGCGCGCGCCAGCCCGGCCATTGCGGTGCGGGAATGGAGGATGGCCCGGCAAAGCGGTCCAGATAGTCGAGCGCGTCACGGGCGCTGATAACGGCGTCGTCGAGCAATCCCTGCTGCGCCTGCACGTTGGCCAGGGGCACCAGCAGCAGCGGATTTTCCGGAAAGAACCGCAGGGACTCCTTGCCATAGCGAATAGCGCCTGCCAGATCGTTTAGATCGATCGAGGCCTTCGAGGCCACTTCATAGACGACAGCCAGCATCCAGGAATCCGGATACGCGGCGAGAAAGGCCAGCGCCGCTGCGAGTCTGTGGCGCGGTTCGCGCTCGTTGTAGAGCGCCATAAAGTCGCCGCGCTCCTTGGGGCTTTCGATCTGTTCCAGAATAGTGGTCGCTTTGGGCGGCGTGGAACGAATCGCGGTGTCGAGATCCTGCGCGGGAGCGAGCAGTCCACCGGCACATAGCCAAACGCAAACTGACAGCGGCCATGCGAAACAAACTCTGCCCATCCTGTGCGACATGCCCTGGAGCCTTGGATGCAATTTTAGCTCACTCGTCCGCGCCGGTTGCGCCGCCTTCTACTTTACTTATAAGATCTGCTTTTGTAAAACTCGCAGGAGGACATCCATGACCCGCTATGGTTCCGTGCTGAAGATCAAGCCCGAGGCCATCGAAACGTACAAGGCTTACCACGCCGGCGTGTGGCCGGAGGTGCTCGAAACGATTCGAAAATGCAACATACGAAACTACTCGATCTACCTCAAGGACGATTACCTGTTCGGCTATTTCGAGTACCACGGCACGGACTACCAGGCGGATTCGGCCCAAATGGCGGCAGATCCAAAAACGCAGGAGTGGTGGGCCATTATGGAACCCATGCAGCAGCCCATGGAAACGCGGCGTCCGGGCGAGTGGTGGGCCCGCATGGAAGAAGTCTTCCATATGGATTGAAATGGACCGGCGTTCGTTTCTAGGCGCGATTACAGGTTCTCTGGCAGCGCAGACGCTGGGCCCCAAGGCAGGGCCTGGTTTGCCCGTCTTTGCCGATGTGACAGCCCGCGCAGGTATTACCTTTCGCCATCAGGCGAGCCGCACTTCGCAAAAGTATCTGCCTGAATCCATGTCCGGCGGCGTGGCTATGCTGGACTACAATAACGACGGCCATCTGGACCTGTTCTTCGTAAACGGTGCGCTGATAAGCGACCCCATGGTGCCCGGAGCCCAGCCGGATAAGAGCGATCCTAAGTTTTGGAACAGGCTGTATCGTAATAACGGCGATGGCACTTTCACCGATGTCACGGAACGCGCCGGACTTCAGGGACATTCCTACGGCATGGGCGTAGCTACCGGAGACTATGATAACGACGGTTACCCCGATATCTATGTTACTAACTTAGGCAAGAACATCCTGTATCACAACAATGGGGATGGTACCTTCTCCGATGCTACGGGCACAGCGGGCGTGGCCGGCGGCGGTTGGTCGACAGGCGCCTGTTTCGTGGACTTCGATCGAGACGGCAAGCTGGACCTCATGGTCACACGATATGTGGATTGGGATTTCAGCCGAAATCCTTACTGTGGTGAACATAAAGCCGGCTATCGGGCGTACTGCCACCCGGATTTCTTTCAGCCAGTCACTCACGTTCTATATCGCAACAATGGCGACGGTACCTTTACCGATGTTTCCATTAAGTCCGGCATCGCGCGGTATCCCGGCAAAGGCCTTGGAGTGGCCGTAAACGACTACGATCACGACGGCTGGCCCGACATTATCGTGGCGAACGACTCCTTTCCGCAACAGCTATTCCACAATAACGGGAACGGCACGTTCACCGAGGTCGCGCTGCAGATGGGGCTGGCTTACGACGAGGATGGAAAGACATTTGCCGGTATGGGCGTGGACTTTGCGGACTATGATAATGACGGCTTTGCCGACGTCTTCGTGAATGCCTTGGCCAACCAGCGTTACGCACTCTATCGGAGCAGAGAGGGTAAATCATTTGACTATATCTCGGGACCGAGCGGCGTGGCCGGCATTACGCAGATGCACTCGGGCTGGGGCGCCCGCTTTGTCGATTATGACAATGATGGATGGAAAGACTTATTCATCGCGCAAGGTCATGTGATGGATAACATCGAGCTGACCCAGCCCTCCATACGGTATCAGGAGCCGCCTCTACTGATGCGCAATACCGGCAGCCGGTTCGTAGATGTGTCGGCCTTATCGGGACAGCCATTTCAGGCGGCAATCTCCGCGCGTGGTATGGCCGTTGGAGATTTGAATAATGACGGCTTTCCGGACGTTGTGATCAACTGCCACGATAGCCCGCCCCTGATACTCATGAATCACGGCGGCAATGGCAATCACTGGCTGATCGTCAATACCGTCGGAACCAAGAGCAATCGGGATGGCATCGGCGCGCGGCTGAAGTTAGTCGGCGAATCTGGTAAGCCGCAGTATGGATATGTGACTACGGGCGCAAGCTACCTCTCGGCGAGCGACAGGCGGGTACACTTCGGTTTGGGCGCCGGCCATTCTGCCAAATTGCTCGAAATCACCTGGCCCTCCGGAACCGTCCAGCGAATGGAAAACGTCAAGGCCGACCAGATCATCGTGGTACGTGAGTCTGCAAGCTGACGGGCGCTATTCAGTGCCTGGAAGCGCACGGTTCCTCAACCAGCAGATCCTGGAAAGTGGCGCGGCCGGTCCCATAGAGCACCATTCCCACCAGCCCTTCTTCAAACTCACTCTCTTCAAATTTGGCCGCTTCCTGGCCCTGCACAAAAATACGGATAACAGGACCGCTGCATCGAACCTCTATCTTCTTATTAGATCCGGCAAACAGGTCGCTGACCGGCGCGTCCATCCACTCTGTAAGATCTCGCGCTCTGGTTTCGAAATGGTATTTCTTGATTAGCTTGAATGAGATCTTGCGCGAACCGGAAGCGGTGACAATCACGGCGTAATATCCGCGATCGTTGAAGTGAAACGCCAGGCCCGCCGCGACTGTCAAATCCCCCGTTCCTCCGGCGGACTTCAACCCGACCGTAACTGAAGCATCCAGGTCTCCGAACCACCGGCCGTTGGCGACTACCAGGCCGGCGACCGGATCGGCGCTACCCATATCTCCCACCGGACCGACGCCGGTTGCAGGCGACAGGAACGAACCTGGCTGCCCGGATGCCTCACTCCTGGTACCGATAACCTGGTACGTTCCGGAAGCATAGTGATAACGTTCCTTGCTGGGCCATCCGCTGGCCGGATTCAGAAAGTCTTCATGATAGACGGTGCAGCCATTCCGGATTGTGACTTTCGACTCGTACGGATAAGGCCGCAGGCTTTCCCGCTCGCATCCAGCCGGACCCTGTTCGGTACTAACGAAACCGCGCCGCGCCCGCACCCGCAGACCGGATTGCGCCACTTTCACCTCGATGCGCCGGAAGACGCCGGGCGTGGTCTTCGGATAATAAGCCAGCGTGTATTGCGTACGCAACTGATGCCCCACCGTGACCACCGCACTCTGAAGCCCGGACGGTGAGGTGGGAAAAAATGACTCGGCGCCTGACTCTTTTGCCAGCCGTTCAAACACCATAACCGGATTATCCATCTCCTGGCTGCTGACCAAAGCGACCTTCTTATGTCCGTAACTTCGATATAAGTCATACTCCTCCTTGCCGAAGTAACCGATAACAAATACCTGCGCCTGTGAGCCCTGGACAATGGGGATCAACTCATCGAGTGACCGATGGCTGTTTTGGTCGGCGCCGTCCGTGACTACCAGCAGAGCCTGTCTGTGATGACGGGCGCTGCGCATAGAGCAGAGCGCCTTCGCGACTGCGTCGTAAAGGCTGGTGCCGTCCTGTCTGACGTGAGCTTTGGCAATCGCCTGAAGAATCGTCCGCGGGTCGCTGGCGAAGTCGACGACCCTGTCCACCTGGCGATGGAACTCCAGATAGAAAGTTTCATCTCCCGCACGGACCGTGCCGATAAGTTGCGTCAGCGCTTGTCTGGCCTGCTCCAGTTTTCCCGTCGAACCCATACTGCTGCTGACATCCAGCAGGATTCCAAGGCTGACTGGTTCATCTTCCTCGGCGAAGAATGAAATTTTCTGAGGAACACCGTCTTCGTACAGCCTGAACCGGTCCGCGGTTAATCCGTGAACCGCATGGTCATTGCGATCCGTGACTCGAACGGCCAGCGAGAGCAGATTAACGTCGCTTCGGTAAATGCGCTCCTGGCCCCTCAAGGGAGCAAGAAGCGCAATCAAGGAGTAAGCAAAGAGACCGACGCGCCGGATCACCTAGCTCAAAATCTGAACTTCGCTCCAAATTGAATAATACGAGACGAGTTTTGAGTACTGGTGACTACGCCGAAGTTCGGTTCGCTAATGTCATTCCCTGGCTGGTTTAGAATGACCGTGTTCGGCATGTTAAATGCTTCGGCGCGGAATTCGAGCGCCCGGGTTTCGCCGAAGGGAAACTTCCGGAATAGCGAGGCATCCATATTCCAGAAAGCCGGACCTCTGAGAATGTTTCGCCCCGAGCTACCGTAGGTGTAGGTCGCGGGAATCGCGAAGGCAGCCGTATTGAACCATTCCTTGGCAGTGCGAGTGGAAAGACTCGGATTACCGATGATGTCGGCGCGTTCATAGCTGGTGTTCCCGGTGTTGGCAATGTCACCATCGGCCGTTATGCTATAGGGGAGGCCGGAATGCGCCTGTGCAATGGTATTCACCTGCCATCCGCCAATGATGTAATCCACTACCGAGTTATGCGTCGCCAGAGCCTTCCCCTTGCCGACCGGCAGCTCATACACTACGTTGACGCTTAACACATGTGTCAGGTCATAACCGGCCACGCTGCGATTGTTCTGGTATGAGTATGGATTTTCCACTGAAAAGCCCTCGACACCATACCAGCCATCGGAACCGTCGTCGAGAATTTTTGAGAAGGTATAGGAAACCTGGTAAGCCAAACCGTTCGAGAAGCGCTTATCGAACAGGAACTGCAGCGCGTTATAGTCGCCTTTCCCGATACTGCGATCGTAGAAAGTGGGGCCGATGTAGGGATAGATCGAGCGGTCCTGCGGGTTGCCCGGTCCGGGAGTGAGCGCGGTATTGTAATACCCCCCCACGTCCAGCCGCCGGCTCCCGGAGCCCACATAAGTGGCCGTAACGCTGGTGCTGTGGTTCAACTGTTTGGCGATGCCGAAGTTCCACTGCATGGAATAAGGGTTTTTCGCCAGGGGATCCATCATCCACTGCACCTGATTGAATGGCGTAGGCGCGGGAAAGAATCCGGACGTCGCGAAAGGATTTAGTCCGGTGACGGTGGGAGTCTGCTTGCCGGGAACAGGCACGTTAAGGTTGTTAGCCAATTACGGCCAGCAGGGTGAAGGCGCCAAGGCGGAAGAGCTGTTCCGCAAGGCCATCGAAGACAATCCGAAATACACCCAGGCGTATGTCAACTTAGGCCTGATTCTTGCCGGCGAGGGGCGTTTCCCGGAAGCCGAGAAGGAGATCCGCCAGGCGCTCACCCTCGAGCCCAATCAGGCACGCGCGCTCACGGCTCTGGGGATGGTCGAAGCAAGGCTTGGCCGGGCCAACGATTCGGTAGAAACCTTCCGCAAGGTAGTGGCGCTCGATCCGCGATCCGCGGACGCCTACTTGAACGTGGGCATCGCGCTGGCCGACCAATACCAGATTGCGGCTGCGCTGGAGGAATTTTCGAAAGCCGTTCAACTGGCTCCAGCCTCCGCCGCCGCGCATTACAACAAAGGCCGGGCACTGTTTGATCTGCGCCGCGACGCCGAGGCTCTGCCGGAGCTCGAGCAGGCAGTACGGCTGGAGCCCAGCCACGGCGGCGCCCTTTACCTCCTGGCCATGATCGACAAGCAGGCCGGCAACGCGGCGCACTCCGCCAGGCTGCTCGAGAAGGTGGTCGAGCTCCAACCGGACAACAGCGACGCCCTCTACATGCTGGGACAGGACTTGTCCAAGATGGGCAGGAACGCCGAAGCGGTGGCCCGCTGGAAACAGGCTTTGAGCGTCAATCCCGATCACGGCGAGGCGCTCTACAATCTGACACGCGCCCTGGCAAAATCCGACCCTCCCGCGTCACGCCAATATCAGGAGCGCTTCACCGCTCTCCAGCAGAAACGCCAGATCGTGGATCGTGCCGAGACACTGGGCAATTTCGCAGTCGCCTCGGCCGCCGCGCGCGATTGGCAGCAGGCCATCGCGCAACTCAAAGAGGCTCTCGATATCTGTGGCGATTGCCGTTCGCTTGGTGATCTCCACAAGGATCTTGGCCTGATCTACTGCCGCTCGGGCGATCTCCAAGACGGCCAGGCTGAGCTGTTGCGGGCAAGAAAAATCAAGCCCGACGATCCCGATGTCCAGCAAGCGCTGCAGGTGATCCATAACATTCACCAGAACGCCGTTCCGTAGCTCTTCAATTTACACGTGCTGCTGTTTGGACTCGAGCTCCATGATCCGGCCGACCACCCGCGAAGCCAGCGAATCCTGAACCGGCTCGGATTCACACTCGGCCGCGATTACCGTAACCGGATCGTCCGGCGCCTGCGCCGGCAGCCCGGAGAAGATCAACTGGCTGCCCGCCTGGGTAAACCGTACGTCTTTGCCGGAGGCCAGCAGCTTCGCCGAGTTCACCTTCGTCTTGATCCCTCCGACGGTCACCGTGTCGCCCGGCCAGAAGTGCACATGCGTGTACAGCGTGTTTCCCTTGCGGGTGTAGCCGGCTACGTTTCCAAAACGGAAGCGGCATTTCTGGGTCTGGTAGATCGCTGCGCCGTTCTTCTCCATCCATTTGCCCACCGCGGTCAATATTCGGACAGTCGGCTCCGGTATGGACCCATCAGGCTTGGGGCCTATATTCAGCAGGTAATTTCCTCCATCGCGGGCGCAGTCGACCAGGTTCCGCACAATGCGCTGGGGCGGCTTCCAGTTGTCGTCGGCCGCCGTATAGCCCCAGCTATCGTTCAGCGTCATGCATGACTCCCAATCGCCCCTGGCGGCCTCCACGGTTTGCTCGGGAGTGGAGAAGTCGCCTGTCAGCCAGTTGCGGTTGTTGACGATGATATCGGGCTGTAGCTCCAGCACCATCTGATTCATTTTTTCCGATTGCCAGCCCTCGGCATCCAGCGGAAAGGCCACGTCGTACCACAGAATATCGATCTTGCCGTAGTTGGTGAGCAGCTCGCGAATCTGGCCGTGGATATAGTGGACGAAGCGCTGGCGGGAGGCCGGGTCGTCTTTGGCGCGCATGCCGTCGGGATGGTGCCAGTCCATCAGCGAGTAATAGAAACCTACGCGCATGCCCTCAGCGCGGGCGGCGTCCACATATTCCCGCACCAGATCGCGGCCAGGGCCCTGCCGGGGCGCGCAATAATCAGTGAGCTTGGAGTCAAACAGGCAAAAGCCTTCATGGTGCTTGGTCGTCAATACCAGGTACTTCTGACCGGTCTGGCGTGCCAGCCGCGCCCAGGCGCGCGCCGCATTCGGCTGAGGCTTGAATTGTTTGGCCAACTTTTCGTACTCGCCCACCGGAATGTCTTCTACGGACATCACCCATTCCTGACGCCCCAGAAGACTGTAAAGCCCCCAATGTATGAACATGCCGAACCTGGCGTCGCGCCACCATTGAATACGGCGATCGTGATCGGGAGGTGGACTCGCGGAAACCTTCAGGGGCGCCTGCTCCATGGCGGCGTTTTGGGCCGGGTTCTGCTGCTTACAGGCGGTTGCCGCAAGCAATGTGCTCGCGCTCAACGCCTTAAGATATGCGCGTCTGGATGTTCCGGTTGACTGCATGATCTCTCCTGGATTGTTCGAGCGGTTGGCTCAGCAATACCTTATCAGCAAGCGATCTTGCAGTCCAGGAAAGAGCAGAGGCAGGACTACGACTGGAGCGTTTTCCCAAATTCTTATCGGCGTCCCGGGCGTAGAGCAACTTGCCCGCCAATGTAATAGCTGCCACTAGCGCGGATCAGGAGCTCGGGCGGCAGGCGCAACGGGCGGCCGGTCAGCCGCGCAACAAGGCCCGCTTGGCCGCCCGCCGCGCTTTCAGACGGGCGTTGGCCTTCTGCTGTTTTTCATATGCCACCACCTCCTGGCAAGCATCGCAGCGCTTCCGTATGCGCGACTTGGTGGTGAACACGGCTCCGCATCGCCGGCACGATTTCGTAATGGTTTCGTCGAACGGAAGGATGCCCGGTTTTTGGGGCAGGAGATAAGAATAATGAAATTCGCAATGACTCATACTAAGCGACCACCCTCATCCTGGCGCCACGCGGCGCGCATAGGCTGACATGCTTTGTCCGCCAGGAGTTTTCGGATCCTCCATTTTCGTTACAAGCGTGAAGCTGATGATTGTACTGTTTTCGCATGCGCAATGGCAACCGGAAAAAAAGAGGCTGCCGCGTCAGGCCGCCGAGGCTGGCAGAAATGGCACAGCCGCGCCGGTCAGCTCCCAGGACAAATGATTAATGTAAAACAGCAGAACTGGTTCCGGGTAAACGGTCCGAAATTGCTCAAAAACCCGTTGCGCCCAACCTTCCGTCAAATAACTACTGGCGTTGATATCTTTGTTAAAGAAGCCGCCCTCGTGCGGCACTCCGAGAAAGTCCAGCACCGCCGCGATCAGGTCCAGGTGCGATACCAGAACGGTCTGGGCCAGGTCCTTGGCGAATTCCTCATCCCCCTCGGAGAGACGCGTCCAGAATCGCGCAACGTGCTTCTGCAGCGTCTCCGTATTGAGTTTGGTCAGGTGCGCACTCGCCTTGAACGCGTCATAGAGCTGGAACGTTTTCAACTTTCCGATGGAGATGGTCCGAATCAGTTGTCCAAATCCGCTCTCCCCGAGCATCAAGTAGACTTCCGAAAGCCGCATAAAAGGCCAGATTATCACATGCGGTAGAATGGATGGGTTTGGCCATGAGCAATATCATCATTCTGGGAGCCCAATGGGGCGACGAAGGCAAGGGCAAAGTAGTTGACCTTTTCTCTGAGCGCTTCGACATCGTGGCCCGCTATCAGGGCGGCCACAATGCCGGGCATACCGTGCGCATTGGCGATCGCAAGTTTGTTCTGAAGCTGATTCCCAGCGGCATCCTGCGGCCGGGCCGGAAGTCCGTGATCGGCAACGGCCTGGTGATCGATCCAGCCGCGCTCGTCAGTGAGATCGAAATGCTGGAAGCCGCCGGTTTGCAGGTGGATGGAAATTTGTTTATCAGTAACCGTGCACAGGTGGTCCTGCCGACGCACCGGCTGATGGAAAAGTTAGGCGAGGCCCGCCCGGGCCGCGTGGCCATCGGCACAACCTCCCGCGGTATCGGCCCCTGCTATGAGGACAAGATCGGACGGCGGGGCATACGCATCGCCGACCTGCTCGACCGTGAAGTGTTCGAGCCCCTTTTCGACACGCTCGAAGCCGAGCACCAGGGCGCCGCGCGGGCGCTGGGCCTGACCGAGGGGCTCGATGACAAAGGCGTGCGGGCCGAGTATCTGAGGCTGGCCGAACGCATACGCCCCATGGTCTGCGATACCGCCCGCCTGCTCAACGACGCCATTGCCGCTGGCCAGAGCGTGATGTTCGAGGGCGCTCAGGGAACCATGTTGGATATCGATCATGGAACCTATCCGTTTGTCACCTCGTCGAGCGCTTCGGCAGGGGGTGCGTTGACCGGTACGGGTGTGCCGCCCACTCGCATTCACGGCATCATCGGAGTTTCCAAAGCCTATATCACCCGTGTGGGCGGCGGCCCCTTCGTCACCGAGGCTCTGGATTCCTGGGGCGATCAGATCCGCATTCGCGGAAATGAATTCGGATCCGTGACCGGGCGCCCGCGGCGCTGCGGTTGGTTCGACGTGCCGCTGCTGCGCTACTCCGCGATGATCAATGGCTTCGACAGCATGGTCGTCACCAAGCTCGATGTGCTGGACGAAATGGAGAAGATTCCCGTCTGCGTAGGCTACCGCTCCGCAACGAAGGAAGTGTTGGAGATGCCCGCCACCGTTAAAGAGATGGCGGCGCTCCAGCCGGTTTACGAGTGTTTGCCCGGTTGGCGTGTCTCCACTTTCGGCATCTCCTCGTACTCCGAGCTGCCACCGCTGGCCCGCGGCTATCTCGAATTTCTGGAAAAGCAGAGCGGTGTAGAGGTGGGCTGCATTTCCACGGGGCCAGAGCGAAACCAGACCATGGTGAAGCCCGGCAGCCATTTCGCAAGCCTCTTTCCATAGCCATCTCCTCCTGCTGGCAACCAACTTGCACGCTACACAGGCATGCGCTACCTATTGATTGCCTTATCCTGCGGCTGGCCTTTGCTCGCCGGCGTGAACCCGCGCGAACTGGTGCGCCAGTCGATCGCCAACGGGGCAAAGGCGTGGAGTGAATCGCGCGCCTACTCTTGTACCAAGCTGGATGTCGATCAGCAATTCGATGCAGGCGGACGGGTCAAATCAACCGATCGCGATGTATACAGGATTGTGCCGATCGCGGGCGATGCCTTCGAGGAACATGTCGAGCACGATGGCGAACCGCTGCGCGGCGAGGCACAGCAAAAGCAGCACATCGAACTCGAAAAGCGCGAGCGGGAAACACCATGGCAGCGTGCCGCGCGTCTCGCTCGAGAGCAGCGCGAGCGATCGTATTACCAGGAAATTCCGGATGCTTTCGACTTTAAAATCATCGGGGAAGAGACCCTGTCCACCGGGCCGGCATGGGTGCTGGAGGCAACTCCGCGCCCGGGATTTCAGCCTCGCAGCCGCTATGCACAGGTGTTCCCCAAGATGCGCGGCAAGCTCTGGATCGATAAGAAAGACGTACAGTGGGTAAAAGCCGACGCGGTGGCGATGGGTACCATCTACTTCGGCTGGTTTATCGCCAGCCTGGCGAAAGGGTCTCACATCGTTATCGAGCAGACCAGGCTTGCCGATGGTACGTGGGTTCCCCGGCGGATTGAGGCTAAAGCGACCGCGCGAACCTTTTTTACCAGTCACAGGTTCGAGGAAGATCTCACCTACAGCGATTATCGCAAGGGCGCATACCAAGCGCCCTTGCGCGCCGCTAAAAGATAATTATCGCTGTGGCGCGAGGTTGTAGGTCTTGCTCCAGTAAGGCGTGTTGCCGATGGGATCGCCGGAGACAATAATTTCAACGCGGCGATTCTGCTCGCGGCCGGAGGCTGTGGCATTCGAGGCGATAGGCCGGGAATCGCCCAATGCCCGTGCCACTACCGCGCCAGCCGGTAGACCATCGCGGCACAGCACATCGCGCACCGCGTGGGCTCGCTCGCTCGAATATTTCTCATGTCCATCCACCTCGATGGTCAATCCCGGCTGTACGGAAAGGAGAGCGGCTACGCGCGCCAGTCTGTCGATAGCGGCGGGGTTCAGGCCGGCTTCCCGGAAATCGTTGTCCGATAGAGTCACGACCAGGCCGCGCGGCGTATCCATTGCGGGGAGTGCTGCGCCGAGCTCGCGATATAAACGCATGCGCAATTCGGTCCTTTGCCGGGCGCCCGATTCGGGAGGCTGGGTGATGATCGCGGGCTGCGATGCCGGAGGCGGCGGTGGAGGCGCTGCGGCCGCGGGCTCAGTCTCGGCCTGCTGCCTGGTGGCACGTTCCTGTTCGAGCAGCGCCCGGGCGGCAGACGCCTCGGCCTGAGCGGTTTGCGCGGCGGCCTGAGCCTGCGCCGTTTGCGCCTGCGCCGCGGTGGCCTGTGCGCGGGCCTGAGCCAGCTCATCCTGCTTGCTCCGCTCTACCGCGATGATGCGCGCATCTTCGGCCGTCTGCGCGGCTTTGCGCGCCGTGGTTACTACGGTACTCATGGGCGCCTTGCGGGCTTGCTCATCCTGTGCCTGCCGCAACAAGCCTGCCGCTTTGGTAAAAGTATCCGCGGCGTATCGGTCGGCGCCCGCCGAGCGCGCGATCTGCAGGGCGTTCTGCGCCTGATAGATTTCCAAGACCTGCTGATACTGATTCATCGACAGCATGGGCCCATTGCCTTCGGCCTGCTGCACGTTTTCGGGAATGTTGTAGGTGTAATGACCTCTGGGCAGCAACTCGTATTTCGCCTGAATCGGTTCGGAGCTGCCAATAGTATCCGGACGAATCTGATTCTCCAGCACCACCGCATCGCTCGGCTGGCGCACCGCGGAATAAGGCTCAGCCGTCACGATCAAGCCGAAAACCTGCAGATCTGTGGTTACATGCAGCCTTCCTTTCTCGGAGCTGCCCGCCAGAATCTCGCCCAGGTTTTTGGCGTGCCCTTCAGGCGTAATCGCCCACAGCACATAGGTAAGATATTCACGGCCATAGCGCGTGGGCGCCGGCAGGTGTCCAAACTTTGCATCGATCTCGACGCGCCCTGCCTTCGATTCCACGGTTGCATCGCCTTTGGCCTCGGGCAGTAGTACGGTACCTCGAAAATCGATCTTCGTGGGGCCATTACGGTATTGATAATTAACCGCACTAACGGTGCGGTCAATCACCGTCACACGATATATCGGGACCGACTGCGCCCCGGCCACGAGCGTGCACGATAGTACAACTACTGCACTTGCAATCATGTTGTGGGTCATGGTCAATTCCTTCTCTCCGGAGAAGACTGGCAAATTCGGTGCCAAGTTACCGAAGCAATTTGGCGAATGGCGCTCCTCTGTTGTAAACTTGGAGGTTAGTCCACTAGCTCCGACGCACTCGGTGTGTCCCGGCGCAAGATTCAGAGGTTATCCATGCACGCAATTATCGAGACTGGCGGAAAACAGTACCGGGTGGCCCCTGGCGATGTAGTCCGCGTGTCGAAACTGGCAGGCGAGGTCGGCTCGGAAATCGAACTGCCGCTCCGCGCGGTGTTCAAGGAAGAGGGTCAACTGGTGGTAGGTTCCGACCTGGGTGAGGCCACCGTGAAGGGCACCATCATGGCCAACGGCCGTGGCAAGAAGGTGCTGGTCTTCAAGTTCAAGCGCAAGAAACAATACAAACGAACCATCGGACATCGCCAGGACTTCACTGCGGTGAGGGTCGGCGACATCGTCGTTTAGGCGGTTCAGGCGGCATATGGCACACAAAAAAGGATTAGGCAGCTCCAAAAACGGCCGCGATTCCAATGCGCAGCGGCTGGGCGTAAAGGTTTTCGGCGGACAACTGGTGCCGGGCGGATCGATCATTGTCCGGCAGCGCGGCACGCGCATCAAGGCCGGCGAAAACGTAGGCTGGGGCTCGGACGATACGCTGTTCGCCAAAGTCACCGGAGTGGTGGAATTTCGCGATCGGGGCCGCATGGGCAAATTCGTCACGGTCAAGGAAGTCGAGTAAGCGGCATCCAGTCCTTCCCATTGAATCTGATCAGAAACAACTGCTTGATCGGTTGATAGTCGTTCGGGCTGGTTTTGATCCTGATTCCTGGACGCAGCATTCCCAACTCCAGATCGAGACTGGCGGCTTGTTTCATCACATTCGCACGCGTCAGATCGTCGCCGCATTTCTTCAGAACTTCGACTAATGCCTGCGCGCGTTCATAACCCGCCACATTGTTTTGATCGCGCAGACTTGCCTGCGGATTATAATTGCTCATCCATTCCAGAAACTCAGCCACGGCCGGGTCATTCCGCGCCTGCGTATGCAGCCAGCCTTTGGAACGGGCATTCGAAATAATTCCGGCAGCCTTATCGAGCCCCGCGGGATCGAGAAAAGCAGTGATCGACAGCGATGCGTTGGGGATGAACTGGAGCGGGCGCCAGTCCATATCGTAAGCTATGCGAATTGCCTGGCTCGCGAACTTGCCTACCGACAGATTGAGGAAGACATCGGCTCCGGAGTTCTTAAGCTCTCTGATGCCGGATTCCAGCTTGGGATCGGAAATCTGGTAAGACACTTCCTTGACGATCAGCGCGGAGGCCTTATCGCCCAGGCCATCGTGGACCCCCGCAAGATACTCTTTTCCGGCATCGTCCTCAGCATAGAGCACACCGATCTTCGCGCCCGGCCTGTTGTCGAGAATGTACTTCGCGTAAGACGATCCTTCCGTCCGGTAGGTCGCGAAAAATCCCATGGTCCAGGGAAAGTGCGCCGGATCGTCAAACACCGCCGAGCTCGATTGGATAAATAGCTGCGGCACTTTCTTATCGTTCATGTATGCCCGGATCGCCAGGTTGCTTTCCGTCCCCATGGCGCTGAAAATGAGCAATACGCCATCCTGTTCGACCAGTCTCCGCGCCAGATCGAGAGCCTTTCCAGGGTCGGAGCCGTCATCTACGCTGATGAAATTGATCTTGCGGCCGCTGATTCCGCCGCGGTCGTTGATCATTTGAAAATAGGCAGCCTCGGCTCGCCCGACCGCGCCGTACTCTTTGGCCCAGCCGGTGTACGTCATGATATTGCCGATCTTGATTTCGTTGTCCGTGACCCCCGGATCGTAGGCCTTCCGGGCCGCTGCCGGCGCGGGCACAAAGCCGGCGAGCAACAAGAGGACCGAGATGCGAAGCATTACAGCCAGAATAGCGCCGGGTGGTCGTGACCGGTGGCATGCGTCAGGACACGGTCGTACACACGGGCGCCGGCATCGCCGTTGGTGAAGACAAAGATGGCGCTGCCGTTGGAGGGTTCGGCCAGGACGAAGTTCTTATAGCCGCCGTTGTCGCCCCATTGCCAAAGGTAGACGTGGCCGGAGTGCCGCTCGATGGCCCAGCCAAGACCCCAGCCCAGGAACTCGTTAATGGTGGTCTGCTGATGGCCGATTTCGGGATTGCGGAGGGCGGCGGCGAGGAAGCGGGCGTAGTCCTCCGCGGAAGTGACCAGACTGGCGGCGCCATTGGGGAGCATCTCATTCGGCAGGGCCGGGTTGCCGGCTTGGCGAGCAGCAGCGGCGTACTCGGCGTAACGGAGTTGGGCAACGGGTTTGCCGATGCGCGCGGCGTAGGCTCGCACGGCACGCGCGGATTTATCCCAACCTTCGCGCGGTTCACCGTGGCGGCCGTGCGGCAGGGCGGTGCGGGCGAAAGTTTCCGGGTCCCAGACAAGCGTCGAAGAGGTCATGCCCAGAGGCTCAAAGACAAGGTCGTGGACCAGTTGGCCAAAACCCGCGCCACCGATCTGTTCGAGAATGCGCTGGAGGTAAAAGAAGCCCTCGCCCGAATACTGATAGCGGGAACCTGGGGTGAATGCGGGGACCAGATCGGGCACCGGTTCCGAGTTTTCGGAGAAGCGCCAGTTGGGGAATCCGGACGACTGGCTCAGAACATTGCGTATGGTGACGGTGCGGGCGGCCGGATTCGGCAAGTCATCGACGTAAGCCACCAGAGGCCGGTCGAAGTCGAGTTTGCCTTGCGCGCGCAGGGCGAAGGCGGCATAAGCCGTCACCTGTTTGGTGAGGCTGGCCGCCTGAAAAAGAGTGGCGGCAGTGATGGGCTCGGGCGAGCCATCGGCGCGGACACCGAGTGGCGTGAGCCAGGAG
>Ga0302325_10002127_pt1 | contig 48860 bp, 45 predicted proteins | sample Palsa_T0_2_FD_201948 | JGI IMG/M metagenome (GOLD analysis project Ga0302325, IMG submission 201948) | Peat permafrost microbial communities from Stordalen Mire near Abisko, Sweden - Palsa_T0_2 | ecosystem: Environmental > Terrestrial > Soil > Palsa > Peat permafrost | place: Sweden: Abisko...
TGCGCCACGGTCGAGAGCATCAGCGCCGTCCCGGACGAGACCACAGTCGGCGCGGCCATTGCGCTGTCTGCGGTGGCGACCGGCCCCGACCCCGATGCCATCGGATACCGGTGGTCGGCGCCGAGCGGTGCCTTCTCGGCCCCGACTTCGGCGAACACGAACTTCGCCTGCACGGCTCCCGGAATCGTCGAGGTGACGCTCCTGGTTTTCGAGGGGCCGGAGCCGCAAGGATCGACCTGCCCAGAGGCCACTACAACCGTCTCGGTCACCTGCGACGACCCCGGCTGACCACGCCGATCACCCCTCCTTGAAGACCTGAGCGTACGTCTTGCCATACGGATAGAAGCGGGCCTTGTCGCCCTTGGCCCACGCCTCGCGAAGCTGGGGGTCGGCCAGGTCCCAGTCGGAGCGGCACTTCTGCGTGATCGCCCGGAGATCTTGCCTCAGCTCCTCCACGGAGGGCCGGCCGAAAAACCAGTAGCCCATGTAGATCTTGTGCACGACAAGGCCAGGCTCGAGCACGATCGTGTGCGGCACCATCGGGTTGTGCGTTGGGTCGGTGTACTCGGCGATGTCGAGGTCCTTCTGGACTTTGCGGCCAGGGTCCGAGAGAAACGGCCAGTGGGCGCCGGCGGCCGAACGAAACTCGTTCGTCTCGATGAGGTTGTCGGTGCTGATCGTGACGAGCCGGCAATAGGCGACCTCGATCTCGCGAAAGAGCTGCACCAGCCCCTCGTGCTGGCGCCGATCCTTGGGGCAGAAGCCGCCGCGGCTCAAGACGACGACCATCGGGTCGCCCTTCTGGAGGTCGGAAAGCTTCTTGTGCTGCCCAGTCTGGTCGGGCAGTTCGTAGTCGGGGAACGTTTTACCCGGAGCGATGTCGTTTCGCATGCGCCGGATCGTGCAGCCACGGCGAGAGAAAGCAAGGCGCCGCTCGACGTCGCCCCATCGAGGTGACGCCGGTCACGATAGGACCGACGGTGGTGGCGACGGCTACGCGCGCTAAGGAGTCTCGACGACAAAGCTCACGCTTGTCGTCCCGCTCCCGCCGATATTCAAGGTCTGAAACGTCTTCGCCCCCTCGACCTGGTAATCGCCGGCGGTGCCGGTGACCTGCTTGTAGCTGTCGAGGAGCTGCCGCACGCCCGTCGCGCCAACGGGGTGCCCCGCGCCGATGAGACCCCCGCTCGGGTTGATCGGGTGCGCGCCGCGGATCTCGAGCGATCCGTCTTCGACCGCCTTCCAGCTCTCGCCGGGCGAGGTGATGCCGAAGTGGTCGATGGCCATGTACTCGCTCGTCGTGAAGCAGTCGTGGGTCTCGATGCCGTCGACGTCGGTCACCCCGCCAAGGTTTGCGCGGCGCCATGCGTCGGTGATGGTGCTTCGCACGTGCGGAAGCACGTACGCTGCGTCCTTGCTCTCGGCGACCTTGTCGGCGAACTTGAGCCGCGCCGTGTGGTGGCCCCAGCCCGTGATGCGCGGGAGGGACTCGAGCTTGACCCCGCGGCGGGCCGCGTACTTCTCGGCGTAGGCGCGGCCCGCGAGGAGCACCGCGACCGAACCGTCGGTCACCTGCGAACAGTCGGAGATCTTCACCCGACCGCCGACGGCCGCGTTGAAGTCGTCGCGCGAACAGGCGTGCGCCTTGTTCATGTACCAGGTGCGCGTCTGCGCGAGCGGGTTGAGCTTGGCGTTCGCGTAGTTGATGGCCGAGATGCCGGCGAGGTGCTCGTCCTTCAGCCCGTAGCGCTTGTCGTACTCGTCGCCGAGCTTTCCGAAGAGCTTGGGGAAGGGGAACTCGATGCCCTTGGCCTCTTGCTCGTACCACGCTGCGGTGCCGAGGTAGTCGCCGCCTTCGGCCGCCGCGACCGTCTTCATCTGCTCGATCCCGACGACGCAGGCCACGTCGTACCAGCCGGCCTGGATCTCGGCCATCGCCGCCAGGATGGCGACGCTGCCCGAGGCACACGCCGCCTCGTGGCGCGCGGTCGGCAGGCCGCTGAACGCCGGATCGACCTCGACGAAGAACGCGCCGAGGTGCCCTTGCTTGCAGTAGAGCTCTGCGGCGAAGTTCCCGACGTGGGCGACCTGCACGTCCTTGGGCTCGACGTCGGTCGACTCGAGCGCGCCGAGGACGCCCTCGCGCATGAGCGCGGCGAAGTGCTTGCGCTCCTTGGTCCAGTTTCGAGAGAAGTCGGTCTGGTAGCCCCCGAGGATGAACACTTCCGGAGTTCTGAGCGTCGCGGACATGGCGAGAAACCTTCTTTCGGGTCAGAGCGTGTCGCGGGTCTATCCAGCGACGAAGAAGCGACCGATGTTGCCGTGGGGGTTGGTGTAAAGGCGCCGTGAGGCGCCCGTCTTCGCGGCCGCTGCGAGGTTCGCGGGTACGGGCAAGCCGGCGGCTTCGATCATCGCGATGGTCTCGCGCACGCCGATCGTGTCGACGAGGACGCTCGGCGGCGCCCAGTTGAAGCCGAAGCCCATGATGTCGTCGATCCCGGCGATCCCCTTCGTCACCTCGCCGGCGCGGTGGAACGCGTAGCTGACGTACCCGGCGACGACCTTGCGGGCGATGTCCGCCCACGGCCCTGGCGCGGCCACGAAGGCGCGCATGGCCTCCTTGTAGAGGCCATCGCGGTGCAGGCGCGCCACGTCGTCGATGAAGCGCAGGTCGGGGAGCTTGACCTCGGCGACGGGGCGGTAGCCCTGCGTCTTCGGATCGAGGACGAGCCGGACCTTGTTCTCGGTCTTGAAGAAGCCGCCGCCGCTCTTCGTGCCGAGCACGCCCTTCTCGAGCAGGCCGATCATGTACCCGGGCATGGCGAGCGTCGCATGGGCCTCGTCCTTCGCGTTCTTGTAGATGTTGTCGACGATGGCGCGGTGGATGTCCCAGCCCACCAGATCGACCGTGGCGAGGGGCGCCAGGGCTCGCCCGGTGTAGGGGCCGACGAGGCGATCCACGAGCACGGGCCCGTGCTCCTCGGCGAGCTGCGCGACCTCGTTCAGCACCTTGAAGCCGACGCGGTTGCCCGCGAAGCCGGGGGTGTCCGCGGTGCGGACCATGACGCGCCCAAGCTTCTTTCGCGCGTAGAGGTCGACAAACTCGACGACCCCCGGGTCGGTGTCCTTGCCCGCCACGAGCTCCGTCCCGACGATGACGTTGGGTGGGTTGAAGAAGTGCAGCCCGAGGAAGTGCTTGCGAAACGACTCGCTCCGACCGCGCCCGAGCGCGTCGATCGATAGTCCGCTCGTCACCGTCGCCACGATCGAGCCGGGCTTGCGGAGAGCGTCGACGCGCTCGAACATCGCGCGCTTGACCTCGAAGTCCTCGGTGAGGGCCTCGAAGATGAGGTCCGCGTTGGCCACCGCGCGGTCGAAGTCCTTGCCGTAGTCGCCCGTGTCGACCTTGTGCGCCACGGTGCTGGACCGGACGGCGTTCACGGCGACCTTGAGCCCCTGGTCGGCCTTGTCCTTCGCGCGCGCCAGGAACGTGACGCGGGGGACCGCGCTCGTGAACAGCGCGCCGCTGCCGTACCCCATCGCTCCGTTGGCCCCAAGGACCACGGCGTGATCGATCCGGCGGCTCGCCAGGACGTCGTTTTCTTCGGTTCTGTTGCGGGCCATCATGGGGCGGGACTCCGTTGCTGGATGACAATGCGTCGCGTTATCTGAAACACAACCGAAACGAAACGCGGCTGAGGGTATACTTACTGGTGCGCATTTGTAGGTGCAACGAGATTTTTACGGAATCATTGGAACCGAAGATGTTTCATACGGTTACAGAATGGCAGCGGTTCGCCCCGTTGCTCAGTCCAGTACATCGGGTGACACGCACGAGGTCCAGGGCACCACGAGTTCCGGCGCGCGCATGAGGTCCGGCGCACGCACGAGCCTGACGTCGCCCCCGTCCCAACCCTCGGACGCCCGAGCTCGCGCCTGCGTGTGCGTGCGCGCATGCGTCCGCGCCCGCGCCTGCGTTCGCGTTCGCGCCCGCGCCTGCGTCCGCGCCTGCGCTCGCGTTCGCGCCCGCGCCTGCGCCTGCGTCCGCGCCCGCGCTCGCGTTCGCGCCCGCGCCTGCGTTCGCGTCAGATCTCGACGTGGACGTCGGGCTTCGGCTGCGCGCCCGCGCCCGCCGCGTCCTCGACCTTCGGCGCCTTGAGAAAGGCGAGCAGCGGCAGCACGAGCAGGAAGAGCACTCCGGCAAGCAAAAAGACGCGCTCGAACGAGATAAGGGTTGCCTGCCTCGTCACCGATCCGTCGATCGCACGAAGCGCCATCTCACGGGCGCTCAGCGTGTCCATCCCGCGCGCCGCGAGCGCGCCGGACACTTGCTGGAGACGCGCCACCGCCGCCGGGTCCGTTCCCGTCACGTGCGAAATGAGGGCGGTGCGCGTCTGCTGGCCGAAGCGGCTGAGCATCGTGGCGGCGACCGCCAGGCCGATGGACCCGCCGACCTGACGGAAGAGCGAATTGAGCCCCGTGGCGTCTGCCATCAGGTGGCGCGGAATGCTCGACAGCGAGACCGTGGTGAGCGGCACGAACAGGCAGGCGAAGCCCACCCCCTGCGTGATGAGCGCCATGATGACGCCGTGCTGGCTCGTATCGAGCGTGAAGTGGCTCATGTCGTACGCGCCCCAGGCGACGAGCACCACGCCGATGGCGATGACGATCCGTGGCGACACGATGTTGTAGATGCGCCCCACGATGGGCATCGCCGCCATCATGACGAAGACGCGCGGCATCAAGGCGAAGCCGGCGTCGGTGGCCGTGAAGCCGAGGAGCGTCTGCATGAAGAGCGGCAAGAGGAACATCGTCGCCATCAGCAGCGCGAACATCAGCGAACTTATCATCGTGCCCGAGAGAAACACCGGGTCCTTGAAGAGCCGGATGTTCACCGCAGGCACCTCGCACGTAAGCTCACGGATCGTGAACGCGGCGATCACGACGACGGCGACGGCGAGCGTGACGGTGATGAGCGTCGAGTTGAACCAGTCCTTCGTCTCGCCCTCCTCGAGCACGTACTGCAGAGAGCAGAGGCCGACGACCATCAGGCCGATGCCCCACCAGTCGATGTTTTTGCGCTGCTTCTCGGCGAGCTCGCGGTTCTTGGCCACGATCTCCTCGTCCTCGTGGACGAAGGCGGCCACCATCGACAGCCCGAGCAGGCCGACGGGAACGTTGATGTAGAAAATCCACGGCCACGAGTAGTTGTCGACGATGAACCCGCCGAGCGTCGGTCCGACGGCCGGGCCGAGCATGACGGCCATCGCGAAGAGGGCCATCGCCATCCCCGCCTCTTTGGCCGAGAACGTCTGGCGCAGGATCGCCTGCTCGGTCGGCTGCAGCGCGCCCGCCCCGAGCCCCTGGATCGCGCGGAAGATGAGCAACGACGTCAGCGTCCGCGACGTGCCGCATAGGACCGACCCGACGAGAAAGAGCGCGAGGCACGACATGTAGACGCGCTTCTGACCGAAGAGGCGCCCGAGGAACGCCGTCAGCGGCATGACGACGACGTTCGCGATGATGTACCCGGTGCTGATCCACGTGATCTCCTGCACCGTGGCGCCGAGGGTGCCCATCATGTGCGGGAGCGCGACGGCGACGATCGACGTGTCGATCGCGCCCATGAGCGTCCCGAACGTGATCGAGACAGTCACGAGCCACTTGTTCGGCTTGGGGCGCGCGAAGGCAACGCGGGGAAGCGCTACGGCCTGCGTCATACGCCCCAGATTGCCTCGTCCCCGGCCGCTGCGCCACAGCGCGAACGCTGCACTGTCATCCTGAGGCCGAAGGCCGAAGGACCCCACGGAAACCGCGGTCGCATGGGGTCCTTCGCTTCGCTCAGGATGACAGCAAAAACCCCGATCGCATCTCGACGGCGGCGCACTACGGGCACGGCCGGGTCGACGAGGGCTCCGGCGATTCTCCGAAGAGCGGGGCACCCGTCGCTCGAAAGACGACGACGTCGGCCAAGGTGAGCCACATCAGCGCACCCAGTGCGGTGAGCACCCATGCCGCCCATCGCCGGCGGCGGGTGCTCGCCCTCGCTCGCTCGGTCATCGCGAAAGCGCCCCAGCACCCCGCGGCGAAGTGGAATGTCGCGCACGCGGTGCCCAAGAGGTAGGCGAGGCCTCGCCAGGGAACCCCGAAGGAGAGCGAAGACAGGTCGGCGTCGAGGCGAGTCGCCAGCTCGCCGCCCTCGAGGTGGACGCGCGGGGAATAGAAGCGAAGCTCCGGCAGGTGCATCACCAGAAATGCGGCGACGACGATGCCCGTAGCCCTGACGGTGATGCCCACGCCGCGGGGGTATGGCGACGGGCGCGCGAGGTTCCGCCGCGTCGCCACCATCCACGCGCCAATCGCTCCGTGGATCGCGAGGGGCACATACACGACCGCGGCCTCGACGATCGCGAGAGCCGGGATCTGCCGCACCGCGTGCGCTGCGTCCACGAACGCGGCGTGGCCGTGAAGCGCGCGCGCGTTGATCGCCACGTGAAGGAGCAAGAAAGCGCCGAGCGGGACGATCCCCGTCAGCGAGAAGGCTCTCTGCACGAGGAGCGCTCGACGGTCCGGCTCCGGGGAGGGGGCGTGCGCGGAGAGCGTGGTAATCATCCTATCGCATGGGGCCGCGGCGCCGGACAGGTCGTGCGGGCGCGTGCGTCATCGTCGTCGCGTGCGTCTCGGGTGCGTGCGCCGGGCAGCGCGCCGAGCCCGTGCCCGTCGCTGCGCTCTCGTCGTCGCCCGAGGCCGCGGCGGCGTTCTCGTCGATCCGCGAGGCCTGGGCCGACCCCGATCTCGCGACCCCCATAGAGCGCCGGGCCGCCCTCGAGCGCTTCCTCTCCCGCTTCCCGGGGGACGGCCGCGTGCCGTTCGCGCGGGTCGTGCTGGCCCTCGTGGCGATGGGGGAAGGGGACCACGCGACGGCCGACGCGCAGCTCGCGCTCACGGCCAACCTGCCCCCAGGCAGCACGCACGACCTCTGGACCGTCGCCGCCGCGCGCCGCCTTCGCCTGCACGACGACCCGGCAGGCGCGCTGTCGCTCCTGCGCCCCCTCGTCGGCAAGAACGTCGACCCGACGGTTCGATCGGTCTTCGAAGACGAGCTCGCGCTCGCCGCCCTCGCGATGCACAGCGACTCGGAAGACTACGAAGCCATTTCTTACATGGACGCGTGGCTCCGCTCGACCGCCGAGGAGGACAAGGCCCATGCCCTCAAGCGCGTGACCGAGCTCGTCGAGCGGCTGCCGAAGGAGGTCCTCGTCGGATCGCTGCAGGCCATGAGAGCCCGGCGCACGACCCTGGGCTACGGGGTCGACATCGAGCGCATCCTCGCGGCGCGCCTCGTCCAGATCGCGACGACGAGCGACGACGCCGAGCTCGCGCGCATCCTGCTCGACACCGACCCGGGCGTCATCTCGTCCGCCGGCGATGCGGGTACGCACCTCGGAGAGCTCGCGACGAGTCGCCGCGGGCTCAACGTCGTGCAAGGACGCACGGTGGGCCTCTTGCTGCCCACCGAGTCGCCGGCGCTGCGGGACGAGTCGGCGGACGTCCTTCGCGGTGTGATGTGGGCCCTCGGCATGCCGCGCGGGGTCCGCTCGTCGGCGCCGGTCGCTGCGACGGATGCGGGCGCGGGCGACGCCCCGGCGCCCTGCTCTGCCCTCGAGCCGGCACCCGACCTCGACGAACCGAGCCCCGAAGACGGGCTGCGCCTCGTCACGCGCGACGACGCCGGGAGCGCAGACCGCACCGAAGTGGCGCTCGACGAGCTCGTGGGCGACGGCGCCGCCGTCGTCGTCGCGGGGCTCGACGGACGCACCGCCGCACGAGCCCTCCAATGGGGCGAAGCGCACTCGGTCCCGGTCATCGTCCTGGTCTCTCCCGAGACGGCCAGCTCTCCCGAGACGGCCAGCGCCAAGTCCGCCCATGGCCCCGCGCGCGTCGACGCGGGGCGCCGTGGCTTCGCGTTCGTGCTCGGCGAGCCGCGCGCGAACGTGCTCGAGGCCCTCGGTCGCGGCGCGCCGCTCCTGCTCGGGTCGCGCGTGGCGCCCGTCGTCGACGCGAGCGAAGTCGCCTCGTACGCGCCGGAAGGGGAGACGTCGTCGGGCTTCGCGTTCGGGCCGCCCGTATCGTGTGACGTTCCCGCCGCGCGCGCCGGCGAACCCCGCTTTCCCCTCGCCATGTGGGGCGCCGACAGGACCCACGCCTGGCTCGTCAGCGGTTCGCCCGATTGCGCGAAAGATCTCGTCGGGGAGCTCTCCGGGGCCCATGCGCGCGGGGTCGTCGCGCTCACGCTCGAGGCTGCGGACCGCCCCGAACGCGCCGCTGGCCTCCGTGTGATCAGCGCGCGCGCGGGCGTCGTTCCCTCGGTCAGCTCGAACGATCCGCGCGAAAGCGAAGTGCGCCGCTTCGCCGGTGCGCTCGGGCGCGCGGGATGGTGGACCGCCCTCGGGCGCGACGCCGCGGTGCTCGCGCGGACCGCCCTGGCAAAGCTCCCGGTCGATTCCGTTAGCGAAGCCGCGGCCGTGGCGGCCAGGCGCACCGCCGCCCGCGACGACCTCGAGTCCGTTCGCGCTCGGCTTTGGACCACGGAAGCGGCCGGCTGGTCCCCGGACCACACGATGCGGCGGACGATATGCGCGGTCGACGCCACAAGCCGTTGACGGGTGCCGAACGTGTATGGAAACGTCCGCGTCGCCACCACGTGACTTTCCCTTCGCTTGCTTAGGAGCGGGGTGCCGATCCAAAGTACCGCCGCCATGGCTGCCCGGGTCCTTCGCGCCGCGATCGCAGCGAGCCTTGCGCTCGCGCTGTTCGTGCTCGCGCGTCCGGCCCACGCGGCGTCGGCGCCCTTCTGCGACGATCGTGGCGCGAGCGCCATCGCTCCGCCGCCCGTCCTCGAGGCGCCGGGCGACGCCATCCGCCGCGCGAGCGTCAGCTCGTGCGAAACCGACGACACCTTCGACGACGCGTCGATCGTGCCAGCCCGCCGCCTGCCGGCTCGCAGCCTCGTGGCTCCCGAGCCCGCGCTCGCGCCCCAGCGAGCGATCGTCGCCCCGCCCTCGAGCCACGTGCACCGCCTTCGACCCGCGCCCGTCGTCCGTCTGCCCGAGGGCACCGGCCTGCGCGTCGAGCGGCCGCCGCGCGGCTAGGCGGTCGCGCGGCCAAGCACCTTTTCACCCCGGCCCTCCGCCGGGCCGCGCGCCGTTCGCTGTTCTTCATCATCGGGGGAGGGCGCCAGTCGACTGCGCCGCGCGCGGGCTCCCGCGCGGGGCGCGGTCATTCACACGAAACCAGTCTTTCATTCTCATTGCCAAGGTGAGCTCCATGTCCAAGGAAAGCAACGAACCGCACGCGCCGCCGTCGGACGCCGCGGAGGGCACCCCGAGCGTCAGCACGGGCGTCGCCGTCGTCGGGTTCATTCTCTGCTTCATCGCCGGCGTCGCCCTCATGTGGGGCTTCGACCAGCGCCGCATCCACAACGGCGACATCTCCGCCGACAACTCGGCGGGACCGTCCGCAGGCGGCACCTGGGACGACAGCGATTCGCCCGTCCCCATCTCGAGCAAGGACCCCATGTGGGGCAAGCGCGAGGCGCCCGTCACGATCGTCGAGTACAGCGACTTCCAGTGCCCGTACTGCTCGCGCGTCGAGCCGACGCTCGATCAAGTGCGGCAGACGTACGGGCCCGACAAGGTCCGCGTCGTCTGGCGCAACAACCCGCTGCCGTTTCACCAGAACGCCAAGCCCGCCGCCGAAGCAGCCGCGGGCGTCTTTGCCCTCGGCGGCAGCGACGCGTTCTGGAAGTTTCACGACACGGCGTTCAAAAACCAGGGCCAGCTCAGCCCCGATAGCTACGAGAAGTGGGCCAAGGACGCCGGCGTGAAGGACATGGCGGCGTTCAAGGCCGGCGTCGACAGCCACAAGTGGGCCGACAAGGTCGACCAGGACCTCGCCGCGGGCAAGGCCGCCGGGGTGCAGGGCACGCCGTCGTTCTTCATCAACGGCGTCTTCATCAACGGCGCGCAGCCCTTCGACCAGTTCAAGACGACGATCGACCAGGAGCTGCAGAAGGCGCAAGCCAAGATCGCGGCCGGCACGGCGAAGAGCCGCGTCTACGTCGAGATGTCGAAGGAGAACAAGAAGAACGCGCCGGCCCCCGCCGCCAAGCAGGACGACGCCAACAAGGAAGACACGACCACCGTGTTCAAGGTCCCCGTCGGCACGAGCCCCGCGCTCGGCAGCTCGACGGCCCTCGTGACGATCGTCGAGTTCAGCGACTTTCAGTGCCCGTTCTGCTCGAAGGTCGAGCCGACGCTCAAGGCGCTGCGAGACAAGTACGGCGACAAGCTGCGCATCGTTTGGAAAAACGAGCCGCTCCCGTTCCACCCGGCAGCCGAGCCGGCCGCCGAGGCGGCGATGGAAGTCCGCGCCGAGAAGGGTGACAAGGGCTTCTGGGCCATCCACGACACCTTCTTCGGCAACCAGAAGGATCTGATGAGCGGTCAGGCCCCGAACATCGACGCGATCGTCAAGATGGCGAGCGACACGGGCACCAGCGCGGAGAAGATCAAGAAAGCCATCGCCGACAAGACCCACAAGAAGGACATCGCCGCGGATCAGGACCTCGGCGAGGACTTCCAGGCGAACGGCACGCCGCACTTCTTCGTCGACGGCCGCCGCCTCGTCGGCGCGCAGCCGCAGGAGAAGTTCGAGGCCATCATCGACGAAGAGATCAAGAAGGCGCAGGACCTCGTCGCGCACGGCACCAAGCCGACCGAGGTCTACGAAGTCCTCACGAAGGATGGCAAGGGTCCCCCCGAGCCCGAGAAGAAGGACGTCCCGAAGTCGCTTCCGACCAATGACCCCGCGCGCGGCAACCTGACCGCCAAGGTCGTCATCCACGAGTGGAGCGACTTTCAGTGCCCGTTCTGCGGTCGCGTCGAGCCGACCGTCGCGCAGGTCATGAAGGAGTACGGCGAGCGCATCAAGTTCGTGTGGCACGACATGCCGCTGCCGATGCACCCCGACGCACCGCTCGCGGCGCAGGCGGGCCGCGAGGCGTACGCGCAGAAGGGGCCGAGCGCCTTCTGGGCCATCCACGACAAGATGTTCACCAACCAGCAGAAGATCAAACGCGATGACCTCGACGGTTACGCGAAGGATCTGAACCTGAACCTCGACAAGTGGAAGGCCGCCCTCGACGGCAGCACCCACACCGCCGAGATCGAGGCCGACAAGAAGGCCGGCAACGACGACGGCATCAGCGGGACGCCGGCGTTCATCGTCGCGCCGATCAACGCGTCCAGCGGCTACTACGTCAACGGCGCGCAGAGCTTCGGCAAGTTCCGCAAAGTCATCGAGCGCGCGCTGGCCGAAGCCAAGTGAGCACGGCGCGACTTGCCTGCTCTCTCCCATCGATCGCGCGTGCCGGGTAGCACCGCGATCGGTTCCAAGGTGACCGCCGCCGCCGCGATTCTCATCGCGGCGTGCGGCGGGTCCACCGCTCGCTCCCCCTCGAACGCGCCGGCCGTCGCGCAGGTCGGTTCTGCGTCGCCCTCCGTGTCGCCGCCGCCGAGCGCCGCGCCGCCGGAGGACAGCGCTGGGGTGCCGATCGCGCCGGATGATCCGACGTGGGGACGCCGCGCAGCGCCCGTCACCATCGTCGAGTTCGCAGATTTTCAGTGTCCCTATTGCGCGCAGGCCGAGTCCACGGTCGCCCGCATTCGCGACATGTATGGTCCGGACGTCGTCCGGATCGTGTGGAAGAACTGTCCGCTGCCGTTTCACCAGAGTGCCCGTCCGCTCGCCGAAGCGGCCGCCGGGGTCCACGCGCTGGCCGGGGATGCCGCGTTCTGGAGCTTCGCGGGCGCCGCGTTCGCCGCACCGCTTCAGGGCGTCACGCTGGACAAAGAGCAGTACGCAGGCTGGGCCAAGCAAGCCGGCGTCAAGGACGTCGACGCGCTGCTGGCGGGCCTGAAGACCGATGAGTGGGCGACCAAGGTGGACGCCGATCTGGCCGAGGCAAGGGCCGTCGGTGTGCAAGGGACCCCAGCGTTCTTCGTCAACGGCGTGCGCCTCGTCGGCGCGCAGCCATTCGACACGTTTCGAGCCGTCATCGACCAGCAGCTCACCGCCGCGCGCGCGAAGGTCGCCGCCGGCGAGGCGCTCGAGCGAGTGTACGCGGTCCTCTCGAAAGAGAACGTCGCCGCGCAACCGCCCGACCACGAAGACGACGACGAAAAGCCGCAGGACACCAAGACCGTCTTCAACGTCCCCGTGGGCACGAGCCCCGTGCGGGGCCCCGCGACGGCGCTCGTGACGATCATCGAGTTCGCGGACTACCAGTGCGGCTTCTGCATCCACGCCGAAGAGGTCATGAAGGAGCTCCGGGCCGACTACGGCGACAAGCTCCGCTTCGTGTTCCGCAACGAGCCGCTGCCTTTCCACGATCGCGCGGAGCCGGCCGCCGAGGCCGCGCTCGAAGTGCGCGCCGCAAAGGGCGACGCGGCGTTCTGGGCCATGCATGATGCCCTCCTCGACGATTCGCCCAACCGCGACCTCGGCGACGACGCGCTGGCGCATCTGGCCGAGACCTTCGGCGCGAAGCCCGACAAAGTGCGGGCGGCCATCGGCAAGCATACCCACGCCGCCGACATCGACGCCGACGAGGAGACCGCGGACGACTTCCAGGTCGACGCGACACCGCACTTTTTCATCAACGGCCGCCGGCTCGTGGGTTCGCAGCCGAAGCCGGCGTTCGTCGCCATCATCGACGAGGAGATCGCGAAGGCGCAGGCGCTGCTCGCGGCGGGGACCAAGCCCACCGGCATCTACGACGCGATGGTCAAGAGCGGCGTCGGTGCGCCCGAGCCCGTGAGCGTCGACCTCAAAGACCTGCCGCTCGGCGACCCGGCCAAGGGCCCGGCGGGCGCCAAGGTCACGATCCACGAGTTCGCGGACTTCGAGTGCCCGTACTGCCAGCGCGCCGAGCCCACGCTGAAACAGGTCGCCGCCCGCTTCGGCGACAAGGTTCGCTTCGTCTGGCACGACCTGCCGCTGGCCATCCACGACGACGCGGTGCCCGCGGCTCGCGCGGCTCGCGAAGCACGTGCCCAGCGCGGCGACGCCGCCTTCTGGACGCTCCACGACCGCTTCTTCGCTCCGGGCGCGAGGCTCGATCGCGCGAGCCTCGACGAAGGCGCGCGCGCCCTCAAGCTCGACATGACCAAGTGGGCAGCGGCCCTCGACGGCGACGCGCACATGCCCGAGCTGCAAGCCGACCAGGCGGCAGCCGACGCCCTCGGCTTCCAGGGTACGCCAACGTTCCTCGTCGTGCCGGCGCACGCGAAGGCCGGTTACGTCGTGGTCGGCGCGCAACGCTACGCGAAGTTTCGCAAGCTGATCGATCGCGCGGTCTCCGAGGCGGGTCGTTGAAAGAGGTCGCGGTCGCCCTCGCGCTCGCGATCGTCGCCTTCGCCGCGCCCGCCTCGGCGGTAGAGCGTGAGCTCGGCACGGGGGTGGACCTCGGCGGCGCGATGCTCGTGCAGAGCGGAAAGAGCTCGCCCGACATCGGGCCCAGCGCCGGCGTGCACGCCACGTACGGCCTGAGCGACGCATTCAACCTGATGCTGGAGGGCGGCTGGTCTCTCCTGGCGCCCACGCCCCCGCGAGGCGCGAACCTCCCGAGGACGCTGCCGGCGTGGGCAGCCAACGCGGACGTGGGCGTCGTCTACGTGCTCGACGTCCTGCAGTGGGTGCCGTACGCGGGGCTCCTCGTCGGCGGCTACGACTTCTCCGGCGGGACGATCGCCGGATCGAAGCTCTACGTCGGCGCCGCGATCGCGCTCGGCCTGGACTTTCGTGTGCGCCCCCGCTGGACGGTGGGCGTCGCCGTGCGCCAGCACATGGTCACCGACACGACGGCGTACCCGAGCTTCACCCAGGCCTTCGTACGCCTCGAGTACGTCTGGGGCTGGTGAGCCTCGAGCCTACGGCTTGTTGAGGCCGAAGCCGTCGTGAAGGGCGCGGACGGCGAGCTCGGTGTACTTGGAGGCGACGAGGCAGCTCACGCGGATCTCACTCGTGGCGATCGCCTGGATGTTGATGCCCTCGTTCGCGAGCAGGCGGAACATCTTTGCCGCGATGCCGGCGTGCGATCGCATGCCGGATCCCACGATGGAGACTTTGACGACGTCCTCGTCGTAGCGGACTTCGCGCGCGCCGACGTTCTTCGCGATGGACTCGATCCAGGCCTTGGCGCGGGCCAAGTCCGTCTTGCCCAGCGTGAAGGTGATGGCGGCGCGCGGGTCGGCGTCGGTCGTGACATTCTGGACGATCATGTCGACGGAGATGTTTTTCTCCGCGATCTTCTCGAACAGGTCGGCCGCGATGCCGGGCCGGTCGTCGACGCCCACCACGTGCACGCGGGCTTCGTTCTTGTCGTAGGCGACGCCGCTGACGGTGGCGCCTTCGAGCGATGCGTCTTCGCCCGTCACCACCGTCCCTGGCTGATCGTTGAACGAGCTTCGCACGTGGATGGGCACGTTGTACTTCATCGCGATCTCCACGCTCCGGATCTGGAGCACCTTGGCGCCGAGCGACGCGAGCTCGAGCATCTCTTCGTACGAAATGCGATCGACCTTGCGGGCGGAGGGGCAAACGTTCGGGTCGGTCGTGTAGACGCCGTCGACGTCGGTGTAGATCTCGCACTCGTCGGCGCCGATGGCCGCGGCGACGGCGACCGCGCTCGTGTCCGACCCGCCCCGCCCGAGCGTGGTGAGATTGCCCTCCGCGTCGACCCCCTGGAACCCGGCGACGACGGCGATCTCGCCGCGGTCGAGCGCCTCGATGATCCGCGACGAGTCGATGGCCTTGATGCGCGCCTTGGTGAAGGCGTCGTCGGTGAGGATGCGCACCTGGTGGCCGAGCAGCGAGCGCGCCTTGCCGCCTTCGACCTGGATCGCCATCGCCGTCAGCGCGGCACTCACCTGCTCGCCCGTCGTCGCGATGGCGTCCATCTCGCGGGCGTCGGGGATCTTGGCCACCTCGTGCGCGAGGCCGAGCAGGCGGTTCGTCTCGCCGCTCATCGCGCTGACGATGAGCACGACGCGATGGCCGGCCCGCTGCGTCGCGAGCGCCCGGCGCGCCACGTTGCGAATGCGATCGATCGACCCGACCGACGTACCGCCGAATTTCTGAACGACGAGGGCCACGGATTTTGCGGGGGAATCGAAGCGGGCGCGGGCGGAGGCAGCCGCGAGGAAGCCACGCTTTAGCAGCGCTGACGGGCGCGTCAATGCAGTAAGGTCCGCTTGGGGGCGATGTGCGCCGCTCGGCGCCAGAGCTCATCTTCTCCGTGTCCTCGTACGCTGCGTATCTCGTCGAGACTTTCATCACGCTGCTGGCGGTGTGCGCGCTGGCCGTGGTCGTGCTCTGGGGGGCGAAGCGGATGGGGCTCGGCCGATCGAGCGGGCCGATCGAGCTGCTCGGTCACCTGCAGCTCGACGCCCGCCGGGCCGTGTACCTCGTACGCGTCGGCGCGCAGGTGTACGTCATCGGCATGAGCGAAAGCGGCATGCTGAAGCTCGGAGAGATCCCCGCGAGCGAACTGCCGGCGCAGGCGGCGCCGCGAGGCGGGGGCTTCGGGGACGTGCTCGCGCGCGTTCGAGGGGGGAGGGACGCGCCGTGATCCCCGTCGTCCTGTTGATGGCGTTGCCCGCGTCGCCCGCGGAGCCCGCGGCAGGGCTCGAAGACTTGCTCTCGCGGCCGATCGCGCTCGTCGCGGCGCTCGCCCTCGTGTCGTTGCTCCCGTTCGCCTTCATGACCGTGACGGCGTTCGTGAAGATCGCGACCGTCCTGCAGATCGTGCGCAGCGCCATCGGCGCTCAGGGCGTCCCGTCGAGCACCGTCATCATGGCGCTCGCCGGCGTGCTGACGGTCGTCGCGATGGCCCCCGTCGGCGACAAGATCGCCGCCCGCGCGGCGCCGTTGCTGGAACGCGGGACCCGCGACACCGTGACGCTCGTTCGCGAGGGCGTCGCGGCCGTGCGCGAACCCCTGCGGGAGTTTCTCCTGGCCAACGCGAGCGACGTCGAGCGCGCGCGCTTCCTCGACGTTGCGCGCAAGGCGCGAACTGCTTCCGGGGCTGCTACGGCCGATGTGGCCCCCGACGATTTGACTGTGCTGCTCCCCTCATTCGTCGTGACGGAGCTGGGAGAGGCCTTCGCGGTTGGCTTTCTCATTTACCTGCCCTTTCTCGTCATCGACCTGGTCGTCTCGAACGTTCTCCTCGCGCTCGGGATGCAGATGATGAGCCCCACGCAAGTGAGCATGCCGTTCAAGCTGCTTTTGTTCGTCGCGGTGGATGGGTGGGGGCTGCTGGCAAGGTCGTTGATCGAGGGGTACCGGTAAGGCGGGGGCGCGGGGAGGGATGGGGCGGGTGGGGAATTCGTTTTCACGGGGGCCATGAGCGCGGGCGCGTGCGTGGGTAGCGCGGGCGGGCGTGTGGGAAGGCGGGGTGGGGGCGCGGTAGCGGTGTACGGGCGGGTGACGAGCCGCAAGGGGCGAGCGGGAAGGGGAGATGGGCGCGTGCGTGAGTGACCGGGTGCCTCGGTTACGATTTAGACCGGGTGCCTGGGTGACGGATCGCTCTCCGTCTTGGAGCACGGTCCGGGACCAGGTGCCATCGAATCCGACCGTGACGGAGACATGGACCGAGCCATTCTGAGGCACTGTCCGGGTGCCGGGAGACACGACCCGGGTGCTTGGAGGACGGAGACCGAGGGGCTTGAGGCGGAGGCTGAGTCCCTAGGTGACGCAATCCGCGAGTATCCGAGTCGCGGTCCGGTGGGGTGTCGACGCAATCCGGGCCCCGAGCGGTCGTCATCGAAACGGCTCGATTCGTGGGTTGTTGTCGCGCATGAGGACGTAGCCGAGGAGAAGAGGTCCGTAGAAGATCTCCCACTCGTCTTCATCGGTCTGACGAAGGCCGATGGGTTGACTGGCGAGCGGAGTCCCGGCCAGGAGAAGTGCGCCCTTCCAAGAGAAGCGGCCCGCGCTGTCGGTCCGTCGCACGACGACATCGCTGCCGTACTCCGGCGCGCGTGGTTGCTCGGGCATCACGCGTCCCGAAGGCTCGTAGTGCTTCGCTGGCGGCGTTTGTCCGAGTGCTTCGTGGGGTCGCTCGTCGTTGTAGTCGCGGCGAAAGTGATCGAAGGCGCGTTGCTGATCGTCCATCGTCGCGCACGGCGGCGTCGCCGTGTGCTGCTTGAGCGTCTTGTGCATGCGCTCGTGGCGCCCGTTTTGCTGCGGTTTTCCGGGCTCGATTCGCTCCGGAACGATGCCGAGCTGGATCCACCACACGCTCAGACGCGATAGTCCGCCGAGCGCTTTGCTCGCGAAGGGGGGCCCGTTGTCGGAGCGGATCTTCTTGGGCAGCCCGAACTCGCGAAACGTCCGCTCAAGCTCGGCGCGAACCGGCGCTTCGTCGGTCTTGGCGAGCGTCTGGCACTTGAGCAGGTAGCGCGTCGCTGCGTCGGTCAATGTCAGCGGGTCGCAGCGAGTCTTGTCGCCGAGCTGGAAGTGTCCTTTGAAGTCGATGCACCATACATCGTTTGGCTCGGCGCATGGATCGAGAAGGTCCGGGCTTGGTGGGACCCGTAGCCGCGACCGTCGTGGGCGAATCAGCCCGCGCACCTTGAGGATCTCTCCGATCGTGCTCGGCGACGGCAGCTGCTCGTGGCCCAGGGCAACAAGACGCGCATGAAGCTTTTTTGGACCATCGTGAGGGTGGTCCTTGCGCATCGCCACGACACGGTCGGCGATGACATCCGCGGTCTTGTGCGGGCAGTGCCGCGCGACGGGTCTCGCGTCCTCCAGGCCGCCGGGACCCAACCGCTTATAGCGGTCGAGCCACTTGTACCCCTTTGCCCGGCTGATGCCGAAGCTCTCACAAAGGCGCGTGAAGTTACCGCGGGGGTCCTGTTGGACTGCCGCAATGAATCGAACTCGCTCGTCCACGGGGCTGATCGCTTTCCACGGCACGGGGCATGACCTCCATGGCCAGCATCCGAGCCGTTGTGCGATCCGTCACCCAAGTGGTTCAACCAGTGTCACCGGAGGACCCGGTCTGAAGTGTCACCGGAGGACCCGGTCTGAAGTGTCACCAGGGCACCCGGTCTGCACCCAACGCCTCTCATTCCGCGCCCGCCCGCGCCCGCGTTCGCGCCCGCGCCCGCGTTCACGCCCGCGTCCGCGCCCGCGCCCGCGCCCGCGTTCGCGCCCGCGCCCGCGCCCGCGCCCGCGTCCGCGCCCGCGCCCGCGCCCGCGTTCGCGCCCGCGCCTGCGTTCGCGCCCGTGCCGAAAACTTGATTCGTGCGTCGACGCGCGGCAGCTTGGGGCGCATGCGCAAGCACGTCTTCCCCATGGCGCTCGCCGCGCTCGCCGCGCTCGGCGCCTGCGGCGGCGCCACCCCGGCGTCCACGCCGGTCGCCGCCGCGCCCCCGCCGCCCGCAGCGAGCGTCGCCCCCGCGGCGCCGCCTCCGCCCGTTGTGGTGGTGGCTTCGCCAGCCGACCGCGCCGTGCCACGCGCCGCCGTCCACGCTGTCGTCAGCGACGGCCTCGGCGCCTTCCTCCAGCGCGTCGACCTCGACGACCAGCCCGTCGTGATGGGCGGCCGATTCCATGGGTTCCGCATCGCGGCCCTGCGCGACAGCGCGTCGTGGAGCGGCTTCTGGAGCGGCGTCGACTTGAAGCCTGGCGACGTCGTGACGAGCGTCAACGGCTTCCCGATCGAGCACCCGGAAGAAGCGCAGACGGCGTTCGAGTCGCTCGAGGTCGCGAGCGAGCTGCGCGTCACCTACGACCGCGCGGGCGAAAAGCGCGAGCTAATCTACGCGATCGTCGACCGCTGACGAGGGGCTGTCCCCTCAGTTCTCCTCGTCCTCCTCGTCGTCGGTCGTCGTTGGTTCGACGGGCATGCCTCGGGCGCGGAGGGCGGCGTCGACGTCGGTGGCGACGTCGAAGGGCTCGATCGGCGCTTGGCCTCGGGCGAGGGCCGCCGCGTCGCCTTTGGCCGCGAGCTCGCCGAAGATGCTCGCCTCCCGGTTCTTGGCGTGAGGTCCGCTGTAGTCGACCCAGAAGTAGCTCCGCGGCCGGATATCGACGTGGACGAACTGGCTCGTCGGATACACGCCGACGCCGACGAAGCCCTGGTCGCGCGCGAAGCGGGCCACTTCCTCGTCTGGGACGCCGGGGACGATGAGATCGACGGCGCGCCCCTTCCCGTGGTTGGAGTGCGAGCCTGGCTTGGGGACGCGATAGCCGGAGACGACGACGACCTCGGAGGCGCCGAAGTGCGTCTGGATCCGGTAGACGAGCGAAAGAGTGCGCGGATCGAGGGGGTGCTCTTCGCCCCCGCTCGCGCGCAGCAGGTGGGCGAGGCGGTCGAGATCCGCCGCAGCGAATCCACCCTCTTCCGCCATGGCCGGTACGGCGAGCGCGTCGCCGCGATTCATCGATCGCAGCGTGAGCATCGGTCGACCGCCGGCGTCGCACGCGACAGCCTTGGTCGACGGAGCGTGCCAGCCGACGAGCAGCTGCTTGCCGGACATGTACGCCATCGCCGCGAGGCTGCCCGGACGCACGCCGGGGGGCGGCGGCGGCGGCGGGGGGGGCGGGGGCGGCGCCGGGGCCGGACGGCGAGCGTGACGCGGCTGCGCCATCGCCGTCGCGGCCGACGCAACCGCGGCCACACATGCGAGCGCTCGCGCGAGTCGGGCCGTCCGCATCGGGTCCGCGCCCCCGCCGTCAGCGCTTGTACGCGATGGACCGCGCAAAGTCGAAGCGCACTTCGCCGCTGTCCAGACCTCGCGCGTGAAATGTCTCTCGATGAACGCGGTGGATGACGATCGTCCCTTCCGCGAACGCCCCGCGCTCGTCGACCAGGAAGGCCCCCGGTACCACGGCACGCGCGAGCCCGACGCTCTCGGGCTCCGCGTCGCCCGTCTCGTCGTCCGGCGCGAGCACGCACCGCACGCCCGATCCGGCGATAGGCTGGATGTCGGCGTACAAGAAGTCTCCCGCGCGCAGCGAGCTCACGGCCCACGCGAACGCGATCGGCGCGCCCGGCGGGAGCTCGGCCCCGCCGTGGCCGTCCTCGCCGACCAAGGTCACGTCGGTGGGATCCGCGGGCGCCGTCGCCGAGGCGTCGACCGGATCGAGATCGGGCCCTCCCGAGACGTGAAGGGCGTAGACCAGGCCGGCGGGGAAGAGGAACGGATCGGCCGCGCGTGCGTACACCACGCCGGTGACGACGTCGGTCACGTCTGGGAGCTGACGGGGCGCGAGGCGCGTCGGGACATCTCCGGTTTCGATCGAAACGGAGCCGACGTCGGCCAGCTCGATGAGGGACCACTCGGCGCTCTCGGACGGCACACGGATGGCCAGCGACGTCAGCGTCGCGCACGAGCCGCGGGGGGGAAGATCGAGCGACGCACCGATCGCCCGGAGGGCGCTTGACGTCGATGACGCCGCGACCCGGACGAAACGAGCGCTGGCTTCGGCTCGGGAGCCGCCCGTTGAGTCGAGCGTGCGCTCGACAAGGACGACGGCGTGGGTGGCCGCGCTCTCAGCATCCCCCGTGCCAGGCGCGCCCGAGACCGTTCCCGCGCAGCCCAGGACGGGCGCAACTGCGCAGAACAGTGGGAAAAGTGGACGACGACGGGGCACGCGCTTCACGACTTGTTAAGGCTAGTCGGCCGCCCAAACGGAGGCAAGGAAGGCCGCTAGACTGCCTCTCACGCAACCCATCGACCTCGACATCGTCATCTTCGCCGCTTTCGACCCGGAGCTCGCGCCCTTTCGGGCGGCCTTCGGACCGGCGCTCGTCGGGCGTTTCGGCCAATGTTCGGTGCTCGGGCGCGCCGTCGGCATAGGAATGCCGGCGGCGGCGGCGGGGGCTGCGGCGGCGCTCGCGGAGCTCCGTCCGCGCGCGGTCGTCCTCGTGGGCACCTGCGGCGCGTACCGCGGGACAGGGCTCGCCATCGGGGATGTGGCGGCTGTCGACGCCATGCGTGTAGCGGACTTCTCGGCCGTCCAGGGTCTCGCGCAGTTTCCCGCGCCCATGGCCACGACGCTCGCCGCGGACGCGGGCATTCGCCTCCGGCTCGTCGCGTGCGGAGCGCACCCGGCCCACGCGGCGACGACCCTCGCGATCACGGTGGACGACGCCACCGCAGCCCGCATCGCGCAAGGTACGGAGGCGCAGGTGGAGCACCTCGAAGCGTTCGGCGTCGCCACCGCGTGCGCTGCGAGCGGGGTACCCTTCGGCTGTGCGCTCGGCGTCGCCAACTTCGTGGGCTCCGGCGCGCGAGACGAATGGCGCGCCCATCACCACGCCGCGGCCGAAGCGGCCGCCCGAGTCGTCCTGCGCTGGCTCGAGACGAGCGCAGGCCAAACCACGCGAGACCGTGGCCTTCCCTGAAGCGCATTCGAGGGCAGTGATCGGCCCAGCCGCGCTCCGGTTCGCCCGCGTCCTCGTCCCGTGTGCCGCAGCCCTGGCCTGCACCCCGACCCCGGAAACCCCGCCCGACGCCGCCCCCGCGTCTGCACAGGCGCCCGCGCCCGCGTCCGCGCCCGCGTCCGCGCCCGCGCCCGCGCCCGCGCACGCGTCCGCGCCCGCGCCCGCGTCCGCGCCCGCGCCCGCGCCCGCGCCCGCGCCCGCGCTTGCGTCCGCGACCACGCTCGACGCCTCCTCCCCCTCCTGCCGCATCGTCCGCGGCCCCATCGAGCTTCCCCTGCGCTCCTCCGCCGCCCTCGCCCCCCGCGCCGGCATGCTTGACGCCATCTTCAACCAAGACGGTCACCCCCTCACCATCTCCTTTCCCGCCGGTCCTCCGCCGAAGATCGGCAGCGCTCGCGAGACCATCGACGCCGGCGCTGCCGTCGCGGCGCCCGTGGTGGACGTGCCCTGCGCGGTCGCGGACGACGTCACCTTCTGCCCCGATCGGTCCGGCGACGTGCACCGCGCACGGCGCGGCAGCGACGGAGATCGGGTCGTCGCGAACGGTCGTCCTCGTTCGCACGTGGCCGCGGCGGTCGTCGGCGGCATCCACGCGGTCCTCGCCTACCTCGCCAGCCGCCAGACGAGCGAAGGGTGGGTCACCGAGGCATGGATCGAGTCGGACGATGACCCGCCGGTTCGTCTGTCGGAGGACGGGAGCGGAGCGACGTCGGTCGCCCTGGCGCCGCGCGGCGGGAGCCTGCTCGCGCTCTCGGTCGACGCTCGGGCGGCGTTGACCGCGATGCACGCGCGCCCCATCGCGTACGACGGGCGCTTGCACCTCGGCGAGGACGCCGTGCTCTTCGTCGGGGGGCCGGGCGATCGACGGACGGCTGCGACGCTGGCCGTGCCGCCGACGGGGACCGTGTTCGGCCTCCTGCCGATCGCGCGCGGCGTCTCCGAGTTCGGCATGGCGCTCGTGACGATCGAGGACCCGCCCCGCGTCGACGAGCCGGTGAGCTGGTCGCTCTACGACAATGGGCTCGATCCCGCCCCGGTCGCCGCGGCGGTGCTTGGCGGTCGTCCGTGGGCACTGCGCGTCCGCCCGCAGTCGCCGGAACCCAAGGCCGCCCAAGTGCTCGAGCTTGGGACGCTCGGGGATGCGGGGCGCCCTCCGTTCACCTCCCGGGCCCTCGTCGCGACCGCGGCGGCCGCTACGCACGTTGACCTCGCCGTCGACGCGTTTGGGGCCGTCTGGGCGACTTGGGTCGACGCGGCCGGGAGCTGGCTGGAGCGGCTCGTGTGCCCTTGAAGTACTTGCCGCCGCTCGCCGAATGAACAACGATTCGCCGTATGAACCCGGACGGCGATCGGCTTCCCAGGCGTCGCGACGAAGCCCGCGCCCTCTTCCGCAACGCGATCCTCGACGCGGCCGAGGCGGTCTTCGCCGAGCGCGGCTTCCACGGGGCGCGCATCCAGGATATCGCCGAGCGCGCGCGCATCGCGGTGGGCACCGTCTACAACCACTTCGAGCAGAAGGACGACGTGCTCTCCGCCCTTCTCGAAGAGCGAACCGAGGGGTTGCTCGCGCAGCTCCGCGCCCGCGCGGAAGACCCGAAGGGGTTCGAGGCGCGCTTGGAGACGCGCATGAAGCGCCTCTTCGCCTACGTCGAGCAGCACCGGGCGTTTCTGGCGATCGCCAGCGAGCAGGGTCTGTTCGCGGGCGCGGCGGCTCCGGGGGCGCGCGTGACGCCACGCAACGCCCAGCAGATCGAAGCGTTTCGTCGCGAGCTGAGGTCGATCGTCGACGAGGGGCTCGCCTCGGGGGACATTGAGGGGCTCGACGCCGAGGACCTGGCGAGGTTTCTCGGGGGGACGATGCGCGCGTTCGTGCTCTCGTCGCTCGCGCAGCGCGAGGCAGCGACCGCGAGCCCGCAGGCGCTGGCGACGGTCGACTTGTTCCTGCACGGCGCCGCGCGGCGTCGGCGGCGTGCCCGCTGAAGGGCGCGCGTGCTAAAGGCCCTGCCGCCGATGTCCGTTACGCAAAGCCAGGGCGCCCTATCGCACGGCCACGAGGGGCCGATCCGCTCGTACTACGACGAGTTCTCGGGGCGCTACGAGGCCGAGCGGCGACCGAACCGGCCCGACGGGTATCACGCGCTCATCGACGATCTCGAAGTGGATCTCGTGCTGCGCTATGGCGCGCGCGGCGACGTGCTGGAGTGCGGGGTGGGGACGGGGCTGCTCCTCGAGCGGATCGCGCGGTTCGCACGATCGGCCAAGGGAGTGGATCTGTCGTCCGGGATGCTCGAGAAGGCGCGGGGACGCGGGCTCGACGTGCGGGTGGCGAGCGTCACGGACATTCCATTTCCCGCAGCGACGTTCGACGTGACGTGCTCGTTCAAGGTGCTCGCCCACGTGCCGGAGATCGGGCGTGCGCTCGCAGAGATGGCGCGAGTGACCCGCCCCGGGGGCGTCGTGCTGGCGGAGTTCTACAACCCGGTGAGCTTGAGGGGCCTCGTGAAGCGGTTCGGGCCGCCGGCGAGGATTTCGCACGCGACGCGCGAGAGTGCGGTGTACACGCGCTTCGATGCGCCGTGGGTGGTGCCGCGGCTGCTCCCGCCGAGCTTGAGCCTCGAAGGGGCGCGGGGGGTGCGCATCGTGACGCCGGCGGCGGGGGTCATGCGGGTCCCGGTGGTTCGCGATGTCGTGCGGCGCCTCGAGTGGGGGCTGGCGGACACGCGCGCTGCGTTCTTTGCGGGGTTTTACGTCGCGATTCTTCGCAAGCGGGCGGACTAAGAGTAGGCGCGGACGCGGGCGCATACGCGGGCGCGGGCGCGGGCGCGGGCGCACACGCAGGCGCGGGCGCGGGCGTACACGCGGGCGCACTCGCAGGCGCGGGCGCACACGCGGGCGCAGGCGCGGGCGCACACGCAGGCGCGGGCGCACGCACGCGGCAAAGCCTTCACCACGCGTACTGCTTGAAGAACGCCCACTCGAGCGTCGTGGCGCTCGGATAGCCTGCGCCCGTGCCGATGCAGTCGGTGCAGACCGTGGAGCCCGCCCACGCGTGATTCAGCCCGGTGAACGTGCAGAGCTCGACCTGTGCGTCGCTGGGGCAGCCCTCGTAGAGGTAGCACTGGCCGTTGTTGCCGTTCGAACCGGTCTCCTGGATCGTGGTGTACGTCGCCTGACAGCCGTTCCTGGCCGCCCAGAGCGTTGCTGACGCCGGGAAGCCGCTCTGCGCGGTGCCGTTCGGGTCGTCGCAACCGGACGAGATGAGTGCGTCCGAGGTCCCATGAAAGATGATGATCGGCATGTGCGCCGTGCATCCGCTCAAGCTCGCGATCGTGCCCCCCGAGTGCGGCGCCGCCGCCTTGATGTCGGTGCGATCGCAGGCGACGTGATGGGTGAAGTAGCCCCCCATCGAGAAACCCGTCGCGAACGTGTGCTTGGCATCGAGGCACTGGTCCTGGGTCACGTCGGCCTTGATGGCGTCCATGAACTCGAAGTCCACCGACCCGGTGGGATTGTTCGCGAAGTCGCCCGCGCCGCAGACCGCCGCGCCGTTGTCCGAGACGTTCCACGGATCGAGCGCCCCGGTGCCCGTGATGGAGGACACGCCCTGGCCGTCCGGGAATACGACGGCGATGCCGTCGCTGTCGGCCAAGGTCGAGTAATCGGTCATGTTGAACAGGTCCAACCCGTCCTGCGAGGCCCCGTGAAATACGTAGACGAAGGGCAGGGGCGTCGTCGCGCTGGCCGACTGCGGGAGATACGCGACGTACGTGCGACTCGTGCCGCCGACCGTCAGGGTCCGCGTGGTCTGGCCGCGCATGCCCGTGCGGGTTCCGCACTCGCCCCCGCCATCCGACGCGCCGATCGACCCGCCGCTGGCACCTGCCTCGCCTCCCGAGCCGCCCGTCGATCCCGAGCTCGTGGCGCCGCTTCCCGTGCCCGTCGATCCCGAGCTCGTGGCGCCGCTTCCCGTGCCGGCCGATCCGGAACCCGAGGCCGAACCGCCACTGCTGCTGCCTGCGGAGCCGCCGCTCGAGCCTCCCGGGCTCCCCGGGCCACCCGGTCCGGGGCTGGGCGAGCTGCCTCCCGAACAGTGGACCAGCAGAACGATCGCCGTCGGAACCAAGGCAAAGGGACGCGAAAGGTGCATGAGCTCTCCGGAGGCCGTCCCGAGCTCGCTCACGACACGGGCCGCCAGGGCGAGTCGGTGGCGCGCGCGAGGACGGGCCGGGACTGTCTCGCAGAGGTCCCTCTGCGTCATGTCCTCGCGGGGCCAAAAAATTGGCCGTCCAGTCCCCCGCGCGCGAGCTAGTCCGGGGACGCGTCGGTTGCTTGTGCGGGGCCCGCGTCGGGGAGTTGGAACGTGACGACGACGCGCAGGTAGTAGAGCGCGCACGTGTCGTTGAGCACGGTGATGGACGTGGTGGTGATGTCGGAGAATTCGTCGATGTTGCCCGCGCCGTTGACGTTGTTGACCTGGGCGTCCGTCTCGGCCGCCTCATACGGCGCGTAAGAGTAGACCGTGGCATTGGGCGGGATGCTTGCGGGCGGGAAGTAGAACGTCACGGACTCCATGGGAAAGTGCGGGGTCCATGTCCCCCCGTCCGGGGGGACGAGGGGCACCGATTCCCACCAGACGAAGTTGGAGTCCCTGGCGACGACTTCCCCGGTGCCGACGATCCCGCCGTCAGGGCCGAGGCCGATGCTCGCGGAGGTGGCGTCGCACGCGTGCGTGTAGCAGCCCTCGGTCGCGGAGGTCGTGAGGGCGAGGGCGCCGAGCGTGACGACGACGCTTGCGCTGCCGATGGCGAGGAACGTTCGCGCGCGCGGGACGGAGGTCATCGCTGCCCGCTTTCCCCTATCATCCGCCCGCACTCGTGTAACGCCCGATCGACGCTTTCCAGACGACGCGCGAGAGAGCGAACGTCAGGGCGGCGCCCGCCAGGGAGCCGACGAGCGATCGCAGCGGCAGGACGCCGAGCAGGGCGCGGGACGGGACGGTCGTCATGAGGGCCAGGGGGAGCACGAAGGTGAACGTGAAGCGCACGGCGCCGTGGAAGACGTCGATGGGCCAGCGCGCGGCGTCGAAGACGGCGTTGAACAGGTGGCTGAGGTTGTCGATCCGGACGACGTAGAACGCCGCGCTGACGGCGAGCAGCCAGAGCGAGTACAGCACCACGACAGCCGACAGCATGGTGACCGCCGCGAGCGCGACGGCCCCAGCGCTCGGCCCACGCCCGAGGGCGCGGAAACCCCACGCGAAGAGGACCAGGGCCGTCAGGACGTTGAGGGCTCGCCAGGGCTGGATGCGCGCCGTGGAGACGAGAAACTGCGCGTCGGCCGGTTTGAGCAGCACGAAGTCGAGGGTGCCCTTTCGGATGTGTTCGACGACGCTGATGAGGCTGGGGCTGATCGTGCCCTCGAGCACGCCCTCGAGAAACGTGAACCAGCCCATGACCATCAGCGCCTCGCCGAAGCGCCATCCCGCGACGCTCGGGCGCGCCGCGAACACCACGAGCAGGGGCACGATCGCCGTGGCCACCCAGAAGACCTCGACCACGCCGTCGAGCAAGAAGTCGGCGCGGTATTGCATCCCGAGCAAGACGGAGGCGCGTAGCTGCACGAGGAGCAGGCGGCCGTAGCGGGCGAGGGGGCGGCGCACAGTTCACCCGCCGTGCGCGCCGAAGCGCGCGATGCCGCGGCGCCAGAGGACGGCCGTGACGCCCGCGGTCGCCGCGACCCAGGCCCACTGGCGTATGAGCAGGGCCGCCGCCTCCTGGCGGCCGAGCGCGCCCGTCATGATGGCGACCGGAAAGCCGAGCTGGTAGCGAAACGGCAGCCAGTCGACGAGGGACTGGACCCTCGGCGAGAAGAGGTCGATGGGGATCGTGTAGCCGCTCAGCACGAAGTAAAGGACGAGCCACAGGTCCATCAGCTTGAGGCTCTGCTCGATGAAGAACGCCGAGCACCCCACGGCGAGGTTCACGAACAGCGTGATCGACCAGGCCCCCAGGAGCGACGCTGTCCAGAGCGCCCACAACGCGGGGTCCCTTGTCAGCCCACGCGGCTGGAGCACCGCGAGCGCCACGAGCGCCGCCGGGAGCGAGACGAGCGCGCGCATCGGGACCGCCGCGATGTTCTCGACAGTGTAGGCGGCGAGCGGGTGCACGGGGCGCAAGAGCCGCATCCCGAGGGTGCCCTGCCGCACGTCGACGTTCATCTCGTAGAAAGCCCAGCACCCCGTGAGCTGCCGCACGATGAATGCGCTGAGAAAATAGGCCGTGAAACCGGACTGGCCGTAGCGGCCGAGCGCTCCGCCGCCGCCTTCGCGCGCGACGGCCGTCCAGAGGGCCAGCATGACGAGGGGCATCGTCGTGGCGAGGACCCAGACGAACATCTCGGCCCGGTAGGCCACGGCCTCGGCGAGGCCGACGCGGAGCAGCGTGGGCAGGGCGCGCGCCGTGTTGCGAAGGCTCATGGCGGCGCCTCGCCCGTCGCGGCGCGCGGTCGGTTGCGTGCGAAAAGCTCACTCATCACCTCTTCGAGGGGAGGGCTTTGCACGGTCAGGTCGCTCACGGGGAGGTTCGCGAGCGCGCGCCCGACGACGGCGTTGACGGCCTCCTTGGGCACCTGCAGCACGCTCTCGCCCGCGCTGTGGCGCACGACGGTCGCGAGCGCGGCGAGGTCGGACTCGGCGACGGGGCGCGAGAACCGCAAGACGATCCGCCTGTCGGGGCGGATCCGGGTGACGAGGTCGCCGAGGGCGCCGTCGTAGAGGATGGCGCCGCGGTCGATGACGATGACGCGCGGGCAGAGCTGCGCCACGTCTTCCATATAGTGGCTCGTCAGGAGCAACGTGGCGCCGTGCTGCTCGTTGTATCGCTTCACGAAGTCGCGCACCGTCGCCTGCATCGAGACGTCCAGGCCGATGGTCGGCTCGTCGAGGAAAAGAACGCGCGGGCGGTGCACGAGGGCCGCCGCGAGCTCGCACTTCATCCGCTCGCCGAGCGAGAGCGTGCGCGACGGCCGCTTGACGAGGTCCTCGAGGCCGAGCAGGGCCGTGAGCTCGCGCATGGTGGCCTCGTACTGGGCGCGCGGCACGTCGTAGACGGCGCGATTGAGCTCGAAGGTCTCGCTGGGAGGCAGGTCCCACAGGAGCTGCTGCTTCTGCCCGAGGACAAGCATGATCTTCTTGAGAAAGGCGTCTTCGCGCCGCCTCGGCTCGTGGCCGTCGACGAGGACTTCGCCGCTCGTCGGGTGAAGCAGGCCGGAGAAGATCTTGAGCGCCGTCGTCTTTCCTGCGCCGTTCGGTCCGAGGAATCCGACGCGCTCACCAGGCTGGATGTCGAGGTCGATCCCGTCGACGGCGATGATCTTCTTGTACTCGCGGTGCAGCATCGATCGGAGCGCCGCGGCCACGCCCGGCGGCCGCTCGTGCACCGCGAACTCTTTGCGCAGCGCCCGCACGCGGAGGATGGAGGTCACGGCCCCCGCTCAGAACCGCCACCACAGGGCGGTCGCCGGCGCCAGCGTCACGCCGCTGACCTGCGCGTTCGTGCCCCCGTAGTCGCCGGTGATGTTCGCGAAGCTCGCGTCGAGCTCCACGGCGACGTGCACGTGCCGGAACCCGACCGCGGCGCCGACGACGGCGCCGCCCCAGAAGCGCGTCGCCGACAGGGGCACGGGAGACGCTCCGAGGGGGGTGCTCCCCGGTTCGCTCGTCGCCAGCTGGATGTTCACGTGCTCCCACCCCGCGCGAGGCCCAAACCACAGCGAATAGAGATCGCCCTCGCTGGAGTACCCGATCAAGACCGGTACGTCGGCCCCCCAGCCCGTGAGATCGTTCAGCGCGACGTTGGGCAGCACCTGCGCCGACCCGTGGTCGTACAGCGCGCCGGAGCCGCCGATGCCGACGCTCATCGTCCACGCGTCGGAGAGCTCGAACGAACGGCGCACGTCCGCGCGAACCGCGCGGCCGGTGTACATCAGGCCTCCCTCCGCCTGGACGCCGAACCCGACGCGGGCCCCGACGACTGGCGCGAGGCCGGGCGCGACCGACGCCGCGACGAGGGCGCCTCGCGCGAATGTGGGGTCCGTCGGGACGGAGCCCCCGCTCGCGGCGGCCTCGTTGGCCGCGCCGCGGATGGCCGTGCCCATGGCGCCCGGTGCGATCGTGCCGCTAAAGCCCCCCGCCACGCGCACTTCGCCGGCAGGCAGGACGCGCGCCGGGTGCAGCAGGGGAAGCCCTCCGCCGCAGGCCCAGCAAAGCCCCGCGAGCCCCGCCGCGAGGGCGGCGCGCCCGCTCACTTGCGGAAGCGCGACGGAAACGAGTCGACCGCGACGCGCTTCTTGAGCTCGTCGTCGTCGGGGTGCAGGCGGACCGCCCGCTCGAGCAGCAGCTTCTCCTCTTCGCGATGGTTCGGGTCGGGGATGCAGCACTCCACGGGGCACACGGCCTGGCACGCCTCGTGGTCGTAGAAGCCGACGCACTCGGTGCAAAGCTCCGGATCGATGACGTAGATCTCGTCCCCTTCGCTAATCGCCTCGTTGGGGCACTCCGGCTCGCAAGCGCCGCAGTTGATGCAATCGGAAGTGATATGTGTCGCCATGGTAGGGCCAGGGGAACGTAGGAAGGGGGCCGCTCAAAGTCAAACGCACGTGCTAGGGTGCCGCGCGTTATCGCCGATGGTCTCGCTGCGCGAATGTTGGGCGTCCCCCTTTAGACCGGTTCTCGTGGCATCGGCCATCCTCATGGGTGGCTGCGCTCCCAAGATCGGAGCCAAGTGCCTGGTCTCGTCCGATTGCGCGACCAACGGCTCGCGCGTATGCGACACGTCGCAGCCCGACGGGTATTGCACGATCTTCAACTGCACCGACGACTCCTGCCCGAACAACGCGGCGTGCGTCGTGATCGACCCGGGCGTCCCCGGCTGCTCGTACAACGACTACGGGATCCCGTCGCGGAGCAGCCGCACGCTCTGTCTCGCGACGTGCAACAGCGACTCGGACTGCCGCCAGGACAACGGCTACATCTGCGCGAGCCCGCTCGATGCGCCGTGGCGCGCGATCATCCTCGACAACAACCAATCGGAGAAGGTTTGCATCGTCGCGCCGACGGAGGGCACGGAAGACGCGGGCCTGGATCCGGCGCCCATCTGCATGCCCTCGCAGGTCGTTAGCTCCGCCGACGCCGCCTCGACCGATGGCGAGACAGCCACGGACGGTCAGCCTCCTCTCGACGCGCAGTTTTCGTTCGACGCGGAGATCGCCGAGGCGCAAGCGACGACCGACGCCGCCGAGAGCGGGCCCCCGGTGGATGCGGCGCCCGAAGCGCAGTCGATCGAAGGCGAGGACGCGGAGAGCGACGGGGGGCTGGAGACCGCCGACGGGGCGCCGGGCGCCGGGATCGACGCGGCGAGCAACACCTCACTCGATGGGGGGGCCGATGCCACCGTCGACGCCGCCGCGGACGCGTTCGCCGCGGATGCACCGGGCGGCGACTGAGGTCGGGCGGGCGGCCAGGCTCGCCCTGGCGCGCACGCTCGAGTCCCTCGCCGTCGTGGGCGCGCTCGCGTCCGTCGTGTTCTTCGCCCTGAGGCTGCTGCCGGGCGACCCCGCGCGGCTGGTGCTTGGTGATGAGGCGAGCGAAGGCGACTTGGCCCGCGTGCGCCGCGCGCTTCACCTCGACGAGCCGATCCTCGTCCAGTACGCGCGGTTTCTCCGTGGCATCGCGTCGGCGGATCTCGGCGACTCGTTCCGCAGGCCGGGGACGCCGGCCATGGCGCGCGTCGGCGAGGCGCTGCTTCCGACGGCGCAGCTCGCGGGCGTTGCGGTGGCAATGGGAGCTGTGGCGGGGCTGGCGGCCGCCGTGGCCGCGAGCGGGCCCTGGCTGGCCCCGCGTACGCGCGTGTGGATCGAGCGCGCCCTCATGGCCGTTGCGGCGGCACCCCTCGTTGCGGTCGCGCCGGTCCTCACCTGGGCGCTCGCCGCGCGAGCTCGGATCGTGCCGCTCCCCGGGGATCCGGACGCGGGACCGGCGGGGCTGCTCTTCGCCGGGGCGCTGTTGGCGTTCCCGTTGGGGGCGCACGTCGGCCGCATCGCGCGGCAGGCTCTCGTCGAAGTGTCCGAGGCGCCCTTCCTCCGCGTAGCGACGGCCAAGGGGGCCGGACCGGCGCGCGTCTGGCTGCTGCACGCGTTGCCCGTCGTCGCAGGTCCCGTGGTGACGATCGTGGCGACGCAGCTCGGCGCGCTGCTCGGCGGCGCAGTCGTGATCGAGCGGATGTTCGAGCGGCGGGGACTGGGCACCCTGATCCTCGAGGCCTACGCCTCCCGCGATCTGCCGGTGCTCGAGGGCGCCGTCGTCGCCGCAGGGCTGCTCTTCGTGGTGGCGCAGACTCTTGGCGCGGCGATCGAGGCGACCCTCGATCCCCGCACCCGAGCGGGGCCCTCATGACGGCTCGGCGGCGCGCATTGGAGCTCGTCCCCTTGGGCCTCGTCGTCGCGCTGAGCCTCCTCGGGGCGTCGATGGCGAGCGAACCAGCCGGGCGGCTCGCGCCCGCGAGGGCGTGGTGTGCACCCTCCGCGGAGAGGCTCCTCGGCTGCGGAGAGGCTGGCGTCGACCTGACGTCCCTGGTGTGCACCGCCGAGCTGCGCGCGGTCGTGCTGGCGGTGATCGTGGCGCTCGTTGGCTTCCTGGTCGGGACGCCGCTCGGGGCCGCGGCGGCGCTCGCCCGAGGTCGCGTCGAACAGGCGGTCGCCCGGGCGTGTGACCTGGTGCAAGCCTTCCCGACGTTCATCCTGGCGCTCGCGGTGCTGAGCGCGGTGCGGGCTCCCTCGCGCGTCCACATCGGTGCGGTGTTCGCCCTGACCGCGTGGGCGCCATTCGCGCGCCTCGCCCTGGCTCAGACGCGCGTGCTCCGGAGCGCGGCGTTCGTCGAGGCGGCGGTCGCGCTTGGACGGGGGCGCTCGGGCATTCTCGCCCATCACATCCTGCCAAACCTGCTCGGCGTCGTCGCCGTCCAGCTCGGATCGACGGCGGCCGCGGTCGTGGTGAGCGAGGCGGCGCTCGGGTTCGTGGGGTTCGGTCCGCGCGACGGCGTCTCGCTCGGCGGCGTGCTCGATCAAGGCGTGGTGGCGATGCTGCGCGCTCCGCATGTCCTCATCGTCGGCGCGGCGGCCGTCTTCGCGGCCAGCGCCGCGCTTCTCGCTGCCGGACGCGCGGTGCGCTGAAGGGCGAGGGGTTGCTGTCGGTCGAGCCCGTCCGACCGGAAACGCGTGCTAACAGACAGCGCGATGTTGGCGCCGCCGCCTCTGCCGCGCAGCCTCGAGGCGTCGTTCCGCGACCTCTCGTCCGAAAAGGCCCTCGTGCGCGCGGGAGCCGTTCGCGACGTCGTGAGCCACGCGTTGCGGAGCGATTCGACTCGCGCGCGGGCCATCCCCGCCCTCGAGCGCGCGCTGCAAGGCGACGTCGACTCCCGCGTCCGGGCCGCCGCCGCTGTCGCGCTCGCCGACGTTGCCGGGCGAGAGGCCCTCTCCACGCTCCTCGTGGCCGTCGAGGACGACGACGCCCACGTTCGCCAGATGGCCCTGACGGCCCTCGGAGAGATCGGCGACGTGCGCGCGGCTCCGAGGCTCGAGCGCGCCCTTCGCGACGAGCGCCCGGAGGTCCGCTACCAGGCGGTCATCGCGTATGCACGCGTCGCGCGTGACGACCCGTCCGGTGTCGGGGCGGCCCTCGCGCGCGCGCTCGACGACGGCGACCCGGCCGTTCGCTACATCGCCATGCGCGTCGCCGACGAGCAACGCGTCGACGGCGAGCCGTTGCGCGACGCCGCCGTGGTCGAGCGCGCCCGGGCGTTGCTTCAATCGACCGACGCCCGCCTCTCGGTCGCGGCCGCGTTGTATCTGGCCCGGCTCGGCGACGCCAAAGCCCTCGCCATCGTCCTCGAGGTCGTCGCGGACGTGCGCAGGACGCCGGAGCTCGAAGACGAGCAGGGTTGCATCGAGCTCTCGGGCGCGCTCCGTCTTCACGAGGCGATCCCCGGGCTCGAGAAGCGCGTGTGGGGTCCGCGCCGCGCGCTGCGGACGCTCCTCTCGTGGGGTGCGGGGGAGGGGTCGCGGTGCGCGTGGCACGCTCGCATCGCGCTGGCCCAGATGGATCACCCCAGGGCTCGCGCCGAGATCCTCGGGGACCTCGGATCGTGGCGGCGCGCGACCCGGGAGGCCGCCGTCGTTGCCGTCGGTCGAGCGCACATCGTCGAGGCGCGCGCCGCGCTGCAAGACCTCGGCGCTGCGGTCGACCGATCGCTGCTGACCGAGGCCCTCGAGGCCCTCACGGAGCCGACGGGCGAAAGCGCGCGCCGCGAGGTGCATTGAAATAGGTCGCGAATCGTCCCAGGATGGCCGAAGTGCGAAACCTCCATCGAGACGGACGAGCCCAGGGGACCAAGCGCGAGAAGCGTGGGAGCGATCCTGACGCCGCGCGCCACCGCCAATGGTTCGCGGGCCTCGTCGCGGCGATCGCCCTCGCCGTGGCGCTGCCCGTCGGATGCTCCAATGGAGAAGTGGTCGGCGCCAACGGACGTCCGGGCGGCGACGGCGGCGCCCCATCCGAGGCGGGCTTGGTGGCCCCGGCGAGCGACGCCGCCCAGTCTCAAGAAGACGCCGCGAGCGACGACTCCGGCGACGCGCAGATCCCCGTCGGCACCACGGGCAAGCCTTGCACGAGCGACAGCAGCTGCACTTCGGCCAACGGCGACACGTGCAGCAACGACTACGTGACCGGCACCGCGGTCGCGGGCATCGTCGCTTCGCCCCTTCCGGCGCCGCTCTGCCTGCTCCCGCCCACGCAGGACAACTGCGATCCAGCGCCTGCAAGCGATCCGTTCGGCGAGGTGCCGCACTTCTGCGACGGCCCCGACGACCCGAGCTCTCCCGGGATCTGCCTTCCGGACAATCCGCAGGAGCCGCTTCAGGGCATGGGCACCTGCCAGCCCAAGTGCACCTTCGACACCCTCGGCTCGGCGGAGGTCGGGTGTCCTTCGCCCGACACGTGCGTCTACTTGACGTTCCAGGAGGTGAGCGTCGGCAACGCTGTCGCCGTCGTCGGCTTCGGCTTCTGCCAGGGCACCTGCCAAAAGGACACCGACTGCCCGCAACAGCCGGGGAGCACCACCACGTGTCAGACGGACGTGGGCCTCTGCACCACCCAGCCCGTCGCCCGGACTCTTGCCATCGGCGCGGCGTGCACGTTCACCGACTTCAACTCCGGTGCGTGCAACTGCGATTCCGACCCGGACACGGGCCTCGGCTTTTGCACCACCGTGTGCGTGGTCGGCGGGACGCCCTGCCCGAGCGGGTGGGTCTGCGATTCGGGTGAACCGAGCACGGCGTCGGTCGCCAACGGGTTCGTCACGATTTCGGCGCAGAACCTTGGCCTCGCGGGGGTGTGCTTGCCGGCCTGCTCCGCGTCGAGCGTCGCCGCGATCGTGCCGGTTTCGATCGACGCCGGCAATGACGACGCCGAGGTCTCGGACGCGGCCGCCCTCGTCGACGCCATGGTCGCGGATGTCGGCACGTCTTCGCCGGCTCCGGACGCTGGAGCCGGCTTCGCGACGTGCCCGGGGCAGTCGACGTGCACCCCCGGGAACGTGGCTGGGACCGACTGCGTCCCGTGAGCTGAAGGCGTCACCAAATCGACGGCGGCTCGCACGGGGCCCCACGGTCGCAGAGCGGTCGCCGTCGTGGCATAGTCTTTCGCACTTGGCTTCCGATGGTCTTCGTGCTGGTCCGCACGTGCCGTGGCTGGGCGCGTCGGGGTTTCTGCGGGCGGTAACGGCGAGCGCCGCCGTCGCCGTTGGGTCCATGGGCGGGTGCGGGACGGTGACGAGCGTCGGCGGCGGGCCTTCCCCCCCAGCTGGCGATGCCGCAGCCGGGACCGGGAGCGGGTTTGGGGTGAGCGGCGACGCGAGCTCGTGCCAGGTGGGAGCCGTCGACACCTACGTGCCGGGGCTTTACCAGCCTGCGACGGGAGCTTGGCAGGGCGTGTGCGTCGCCAGCGGCCAGGATCTCATCGGGCAGTACTACGACGCGTGCTTCGGCAACGATGCCACCCCCGCCGCGTGCGGCGCATTCAAGGCGACGTCGTCGGAGACGGCCATGTGCGCCGCGTGCATCCTGACGCCGGTCTCGGCCACGCGCCTCGGGCCGATCATCGACTACGGCGGCTTCGTGGGGAGGAACACGGCGGGCTGCATCCAGCTCGCGGATCCCGACGGCATGCCATGCGCCACGGCCGTCCAGGCGCTGACGGGCTGCGAGCTGCAGGCTTGTCAAGCCAACTGCCCCGTCACGAGCGTGGCGTCGCTGCAGGCCTACTTGCAGTGCGCGGCGGATGCGGATTCCTCGGGGTGCGCGTCGTACTCGGCCATGGCCGCGTGCGGTCAGGCGCTCGACGGCGGGCCCGCGAGCATCTGCGACAGCGCCGCGTTCAAGGATTTCTACGACGCAGTCGTCCCCCTGTTCTGCGGGCAACGCGCCACCCTCGACGTCGACGCCGGCTCATCGCTCTATCCTCCGTTCACGGACGGCTCGGCGGCTACGGTCCAGGAGAACGACGCCGCCGCCGTGGATTCCGAGGGGAGCGCCGATTGACGCGAGAGCGACCTACCGGGCACGCCTTGCACGAGGGAGCCGGAGCCATGGACTTGCGCGACGACGACCCCGACGTCGCCCTTTTGCGCGTTCTCGACGACGAGGGCGTCGCCGACCCTTCCCGCGATCCAGGTCTGTCGGCGGACACGTTGCGCCGCGCGTACCGCGAGCTCTGTCGCCTGCGCCTCCTCGACGCACGGATGACGTCCCTGCAGCGTCAAGGGCGGATCAGCTTTTATGGATCGTGCGAAGGGCAGGAGGCCGTGCCCATCGCCACCGGCCTCGCCCTGCAAAACGGCACCCAGCCGGACTGGGTCTTCCCGGCGTTGCGCGAGCAGAGCATCATGCTGGTGCGCGGCTTTCCCCTGCGAGCCTTCGTCGCGCAGCTCTTCGGCAACGAAGGGGACGTCCTCAAGGGTCGCCAGATGCCGAGCCACCACTCCGGGCGCGCCGTGCATCAGGTGAGCTGGTCGTCGTGCATCGGGCCGCAGCTGCCGCAGGCGGTGGGCGCGGCGTGGGCGATGCGCGCCCGCAAGACCAGCGCCGCGGCGGTCGCGTTCCTCGGCGACGGCGCGACCAGCCAGGGAGACTTTCACGCCGCGATGAACTTCGCGGGCCTGTGGAAGGTGCCGTGCGTGCTCGTCTGCCAGAATAACCACTGGTCGATCAGCGTGCCGACGGAGAGGCAGACGGCGTCGCGGACGCTGGCGGTCAAGGCGCGCGCCTACGGCGTGCCGGGGGTGCGCGTCGACGGCAACGACCTTCTCGCCGTCTTCAAGGTCGTCTCCGAGGGGCTCTCCCGCGCGCGGTCGGGCGGTGGGGCCACGTTCATCGAGGCCGTGACGTACCGCATGGGCCCCCACTCGACGAGCGACGATCCGACGCGCTACCGCTCGAAGGCCGAGGTCGAAGCCTGGGCCCGGAAGGACCCGCTCGATCGGCTCCGAAAGCACCTCGTCCACCTCGGCCTGGTCACCGAGGCGAGCGACGATGCGCTCCGTCGCGAGCTCGCGGCGGAGATCGCGGCCGCCGTCGACTACGTCGAGCGACTCCCGGCTCCCGGTCGCGCTTCGCTCTTCGCCGACGTGTACGCCGAGATGCCCTGGCACCTGCGGGAACAGCTCGAAAGCTTGAAAAAAATCGACGCGCCGCCTACGTGAGAGCGTAAGGGAGCGCGGCTACGAGAGAGCTAGAGGCTCTCTCCTCGCGCCGCTCCTTCGGAGCAAGGACGACCAAGATGGCGGACAAGACGTACGACGTGATCGTCATCGGCGGTGGACCGGGTGGTTACCCGTGCGCCATTCGCCTCGGGCAGCTAAAGCAAAAGGTCCTCTGCGTCGAGAAAGAGGAGGTCGGCGGCGTCTGCTTGAACTGGGGCTGCGTCCCGAGCAAAGCCATCATCGCGACGAGCCATACGTTCGAGAAGGTTCGGAACGGCGCGTCCTACGGTCTGCTCACGGACAACCCGCGCATCGACTCGGACAAGCTGCAAGACTGGAAGGACGGGATCGTCAAGAAGCTGACGACGGGCGTCCGCGGCCTCTTCAAGGGCAACGGTGTCGAGCTGCTCTACGGCGAGGCGCGCGTCACGGGGCCGAAGACCGTCTCCGTCAAGACGCGCGAAGGGACCGTCGAGACGATCACCGCCACGAAGGCCATCGTCATCGGCACCGGGTCGTCGACGATCGAGATCCCGAGCTTCAAGTTCGACGGTCGTCAGATCATCGGCGCCAAGGAGGCCGTCAGCCTGCGCACGGTGCCGCGGAGGCTCCTCGTCATCGGCGGGGGCATCATCGGCATGGAGCTCGGCGGAGCGTACCAGAACCTCGGCAGCGAGCTCACGGTCGTCGAGGCGTTGCCGACGGTGCTGACGGGCGTCGACGCCGACGTCGCCGCCGTGGTCGAGCGCAACTACGTGAAGCACGGGGCCAAGATCTTCAAGGGCGCCAAGGCCCTGGGCTACGAGCGGCAGTCCGACGGATCGATCGCCGTTCGCGTCGACGTCGCAGGCACCATCCAGACGATGGTGACCGACGTCGTCCTCGTCGCCATCGGGATGCGGCCGAACGGCGCCGGGGTCGGGCTCGAGGAGATCGGCGTCAAGGTGGAGAAGGGCTTTGTTCCCACCGATTCCACGGGCCAGACCAACGTCCCTGGCATCTACGCGATCGGCGATTGCTCGAGCATGCCGATGCTGGCGCACAAGGCGACCAAAGAGGGAGAGATCGTCGCGGAGGTCATTGCCGGGCACAAGGCCGCGAAAGACTGGGTGGCCATCACGGCCGCGATCTTCACCTCCCCGGAGATCGCGACGGTGGGCCTCGGCGAGCAGCAGGCGAAGGACAAGGGCATCGACGTCCGAGTCGGCAAGTTCCCGTTCTCGGCGCTCGGTCGCGCGATGGCCGTCAACGAGACCGAGGGCTTCATCAAGGTCGTCGCGGACCGTGGGACGAAGGAGATCCTCGGCGTGCACATCGTCGGGCCGTCGGCGACGGATCTCATCAGCGAGGGGGCCCTGGCGCTCGAGATGCACGCGTTCCTCGAAGACGTCGGCCTCACGATCCATCCGCATCCCACCCTGGGCGAAGGGATGATGGAGGCCAGCCAGAACGCGTTGGGCCACGCCATCCACATCCTGAACCGATAAATGCGCGGGTTCTAGGCGAGAACGGCGCGCAAGAGATCGTCTGCGGTGATCGCGAGCTGCGTCAGGGCTTGCGTGCGGCCTTCTTCGACGGCCAGAAGAACGAGCTCGTTGATCCCGCCGATGACCGCAGCGGCCATTGCGGGGGAGAGCTTGCGCAGTCCTGGTTTGTCCTTGCGGCCCTGGTCGACGAGGCGCCGGAGCTGGTCGGCGAAGCGATTCTGTACGGTGCGGCGCACCTTGAGGGCCTCGGGCCCCGCGCCGTAGATGTCCATCATGAGGGCCCGCGTGAGGCCGGGCCTCGACTCGAGCGCGAAGAGATACGCGTATGTCGCCGCGCGGCTGCGCTTCTCCCAGGGCATGTCGCGGGACGCCGCGTTCACGATCGTCTGGATCAAGAACTCGCTTGCGGTGACGTAGCACGCGATAAAGCACGCTTGCTTGTCGGTGAAGTGCTCGTAAAAGGTGCGCTTCGAGACCCGCGCGTGCTTCGCGATGTCCGCGATCGTCGCGGCCTGGTACCCCTTCTCGGCGAGGACGCCCGCCATCCCTTCGAGAATCCTGATGCGGTGGGTCTCGGCCGCGTCCCCCTCGGTGGGGAGGGTGGTGTCGGCGCCGGAAGGACCTTGCATTTGGTACTGCATGGTACCACACTCCTGTTGGTACCAGACGGTACCACTCCGGCGTCCCGAGCGGGCCGGACCGATTCCCACTGCAGCCCCGGAGGCCATCCCGTGTCGCACGTCGCCCCTTCGCACGTTCACGTCGCCATCGTCGGCAGCGGCTTCGGCGGGCTCGGCACCGCCATTCGCCTCAAGCAGGAGGGGATCCACGACTTCGCGATCTTCGAGCGCGCCGACGACGTCGGGGGGACCTGGCGCGACAACACCTATCCTGGCTGCGCGTGCGACGTGCCCTCGCACCTCTACTCGTTCTCCTTCGCCCCCAATCCCACCTGGAGCCGCCGGTTCTCCCCGCAGCCGGAGATCTTCGAGTATCTGAAAGGATGCGCGGCGAGATACGGAATCGTGCCGCACGTGCGCTTGGGGCACGCGGTCATCGGCACGGCGTGGGACGAGGGCGAGAAGCGCTGGCGCATCGAGACGTCCAAGGGGGTCTTCACGGCGAACGTTCTCGTCGGCGCCGCGGGCGGGCTGAGCACGCCGTCCATCCCTTCGCTCAAGGGGCTCGAGCGCTTCGAGGGCAAGGTGTTCCACTCCGCGGCCTGGGACCACGACGCGGATCTCACCGGGCGGGACGTGGCCGTCATCGGCAACGGCGCTTCGGCGATCCAGTTCGTCCCCGAGATCCAGCCCAAGGTGGGCCGGATGGCCTCGTTCCAGCGCACGCCCGCCTGGATCCTGCCGCGATCGAACCGCGCGATCGGTGAGGGGGCAAAGTCGTTCTTCCGTTCGTTCCCGCCGGCGCAGCTCGCCGCGCGCGGCGCCGTCTATGCGACCACGGAGCTCTTCGGCCTCGGCTTCCGCCATCCCGCGCTGATGAAGCCCCTGCAGCGTCTCGCCGTCAGCTACATCGAACGCGAAGTGCGCGATCCGGTGCTGCGCGCCAAGCTTTTGCCCCACTACACCCTGGGCTGCAAGCGCATCCTCTTCTCGACGAAGTATTACCGCGCGCTGACGCAGCCGAACGTGGAGCTCGTCACCGACGCGATCCGCGAGGTGACGGCGCGGGGGATCGTGACGGCCGACGGCCGCGAGCGCTCCTTCGACGCGATCATCTTCGGGACGGGGTTCGAGGTCACCAATACGCCGTTCGCGCAGGGCGTCAGGGGTCGAGGCGGCAAGACGCTGGCGGAGACTTGGGACGGCAGCCCGCGCGCGCACCTGGGGACGAGCATCGCCGGCTACCCCAACCTCTTCGTGATTCTCGGGCCCAACACGGGGCTCGGTCACACGTCGGTCGTGTACATGATCGAGAGTCAGATCGAACACGTCGTAAGCGCCGTGCTGTACATGCGAAAGCACGGGGTGACGGCGGTCGAGCCCACGGCGGAGGCGCAGGCCGCCTTCCTCGCGGACGTCGACCGGCGGCTGGGGCCCACGGTGTGGAACTCGGGGGGCTGCGCGAGCTGGTACATCGACCGTACCGGGCGAAACTCTACCCTCTGGCCCGATGCAACGTGGCGCTACCGCCGCCGCGTCCAGCGCTTCGAGCCGACCGAGTATCTGCTCTCCAGGGTCCCGGGCCGCTCCGCATCGACGTCCGCGCCCAAGGCGGCAGAGCGACAGGTCCCGGGGCCGCCCCGCGCTACCGCCGGCCCTTGAAGCCCATCATGTTCTGAACGACCGTCTCGCTCTGCTCGGCGACCTCGGCCTCCTCGCGCGCCCGATCCGCGCAGTCCTCGCATAGCTTCTTCGTCTTGCCCCCGACCTTCACGCTCACGAGAGCGTCGGCCTCGTCCCCGCACGACTTGCAGATCGCCATCGCCACGCCTCCTTCGATGGGGGCAGGCGTTCGTCTCCCCTGCCGGTACAGGCCCCCATTGTAGAGCTGCGCGGCCCCGGAATCGAGCGCATGGTAGATTCACAAGACCGGGCGGGAATCGACATGGGCATCTTCGATCGCATGGGGAAGGTCATCCAGAGCAACCTCAATGCGCTCCTCGACAAGACGGAGGACGACCGTAAGCTCGTCGATCTCAACCTCGACGAGATGGACTCGCAGATCAAAGCGGGTCAGCGCGAAGTCGTTCAGGCGCTCGGCGCCGAGAAGCAGCTCCAGAGGCGCTCGACCGAGCTCGCGGCCGAGGTCGAGAAATGGGACAAGCGGGCCGAACTCGCGCTCAAGGGCGGCGACGAGGCTCTCGCGCGCGAGGCGCTCAAGCAGAAGAAGCGCGCGTCGGGCGAGCTCGAGACGGCCACCCGTGCACGCACCCAGCAAGCCGACCTGGCCGCACGGATGAAGGGCGACCTCGAGCGCATGCGCGACAAGCTGAGCGAGCTTCGCATGAAGCGAGGGACGCTCGTCGCGCGGGCGACGCAGGCTCGCTCGGGCGCGGGGGCCGAACAGCTCGGAGCCAAGGGCGGCACCAGCGCGTTCGAGAACTTCCGCCGGATGGAGGAGAAGGTCGAGGGCCGCGAGGCCGAGGGATCCGCGATGGCGGAGGTCGAAGAGGCCCTCGGCAAGGGTGCGAAGAACGACGACCTCGAAGCCAAGTTTCGCCAGCTCGAGCGTCAGGCAGGGTCGAGCAGCGACGTGGAGGACGACCTCGCGGCTCTCAAGAAGCGCATCCGCGTAGAGTAACCGGCTCCGTGGAACGCCACATCGTCGTCGCCTTTCGCATGCCGCCGGCGGGGATGCCGGCGGGGCCCGAAGGCGGCTACCTGGCCCGCGCCCGGTCGATGTGTTCGCGCGGCGAGGCGCTCGGGGGGCGGCTTGTCGCGTGGAGCGCCGGGCTCCTCGCCATTGCCTGGGACGACGATTCCATCGAGGAAGCCGTCACGCTGGCCACGACGGTGGGTGAGCTCGCCCCGTCGGCCGAACGTGCGTGGTCGGGAGGGATCTCGGAGGGCGAGCTCGAGCCGCTGGCTCCTGACGGCCAGCGGATGCACCTGGCCTGGGGCGAGGCGCTGCTGGCCGCGACGGGCCTCGCGAGGGTCGCGCGGGCGGGCGAAGTACTGGTCGACGGCGAGGTGCGGGCGCTTCGCGCCGGGCAGCTCGCGCTCATCGGCGCGCGGTCGTCTACGGACGCAGGCCGGCGGGTGCGTGGCTGGCGCCTCGATCTCGGCCGCCCCTGGAAGCGAGGCTCGGCGGAGGGCGACTGGGCCGACTCCGCGAACCGCGCCATCGCCGAGAGCATCCCCGGGACGAGTCCCGACGATCGCCCGTCCGACACGCGCTTCCTCGAAGAGGTCTCGACGGCGCAGGTGCTCGAGATCATCGAGGCGGCGGGTCCGCAGTCGGGCGCCCAGAGCGATACGATCGAAGGCTCGAAGCCGCAGGGCCCCACGCTCGCCGACCGGGTCCGGGCCCTGTCCGCTGGCGACAAGGGCGGCGACCCCGTGGTGACGCTCACGGAGCTGCGCCGAGCGCGCAGCCAGATCGCGGACGGCCCCGCGGCGTCGCGCTGCCAGACTTCGCTCGCGCTCGCGATGGCGCTCTCCATCGCGGGGCGGCCGGAGGAGGCCTTGCTCGATGCCCTCGACGCGCTCGCGTCCGCGCGCGAGACCAAGGAACCCAAGGCGGTCGGGGCGTGCATCGCGCTCCTGTCGCGGCTCTATGCGAGCGCCGGGTTCCCCGACGCAGCGTCCAAGCTCAGGCTGGACGCGCGATGACGCAGCGACCCGGACGTTGACAGGCGTGGACGGGCGTCCCATCTTCACCGTGCGCGAGGTGAACCCCGCGCCCGTGTCACGGCGCATTGCCGTGCCCGGAAACACCCGCACGGGCGCGATGAGCCCCGGCGAGGAGGTCAGCAGTCATGCATCCTGGAATGTTCGCGTGGTGGAACGCGCGCAGGCGCGCAGCGTGTGGCGAGTGGGCGTACGGCGGAGGCCAAGGGGGCGAGTGCGGCCCGGCTTCGTGTGGTCCAGGCGACGGGGGCTCTTGGCGAGGGGACGGTCATCACGGGCACGGTCATCACGGTCCGGACCATCCCTTCGGGCATGGCCACGGGGGTTCCGGCGGTGGTGACGAGTTCGGCGGTGGGTTCGGCGTCAGGCGCCCGCTGCGATTCCTTGCCTACAAGCTCGAGCTCAGCGAAAAACAGGTCAGCGAGCTCGCCGCGGTCCTCAGCGAGTTGAAAACCGAGCGTGCCCAGTCCTCGGTGGATCTGCGGCGCACGACGTCCGCGCTCGCCGACGCGGTCGCCGCCGACGTCTTCGACGAGGCCAAGGCCAAAGGGGCCGCCGAGGAGCGCACGCGGAGCACCGAGCGCGTGCAGCAGGCGGTCGCCCGTGCGCTGTCGCGCATCCATGCGCTGCTCGAACCGGAGCAGCGCGCGCGGCTCGCTTACCTGCTCCGGACAGGCGCGCTCAGCATCTGACGCCGCGGCGGCGGACGCGTCTTGTCGCCCGCGAGACGCGTCCGCGAGCCCGTCGTGGCCTCAAGACACGCGGCGGGCCTCCGCGCGGAGGCGATCGAGCGCCCTCCGGACGCAATCGGGATCACCGGCGTGCAGGATATGGCCGCCCGGGACCACCTCGAGGTGGGCTCCCGGGAGCAGCCGCGCGAGTGCCTGGGCGTTGGCCATCGGCAGCAAGGAGTCGTCGTCGCCGGTCAGGATGACCGTCGGGCACTGGAGGCGTGCCAGGCGGCGCCCCGTCGAGTGTCCGAGGATCGAGCCGAAGTGGGCGAGGTAGATGCGGAGCGGCGTGGGCTCCGCGAGAAGCGCTTCGGGCCAGCCGGCCAGAAGCTCCTTGGCCCGCATGAAGTCCTTGCGCGAGAGGAGCAGGCGCGCAAACGATTGGTGGACGCCCGCCTGTGGCCGGAGACGGCCGCTGAACGGCAGCGACATGAAGCGCACGAGATCGCGCGCGCGCGGCATCCGCATGTGGGGAAAGCCAGCGCTGGTCGCCACGAGCACCAGGCCCGCGACGCGCGACGGGTGCCGCAGCGCCACGTGCTGGGCGATCATTCCGCCGAGGGAGATGCCGACGACGTATGCTCGCGCGATGCCCGCGTGCTCGAGCACCGCGGCGACGTCGTCCGCCATCGATCCCATCGAGTACGGCGGCCAATGCGGCCGGTCGCTACGGCCGACGCCGCGGTTGTCGACGGTCACGACCCTCCAGGGATCCGGCCCCTTCGTGAGCGTCTCGGGGACGTCGAACCAGAAACGCGACGACAGGCCCAGGCCCTGAATCAGCACGACCGATGGCCCGGTCTCGCCGCGCGTCTCGTAGTGAATGCGCGCCCTGCCGGCGCCGATCGCGAACGGCATGGTCTCCCGGGCTCTCGCCGACTATCTCACGAGCGCGATCCCATATGGTAGACCCCTTCGCACGAGGCCCTTGAGGTGAAGTTCGTCGACTCTTGCGAAGTAATGGCTGTCGCCGGCGACGGAGGCAAGGGGTGCGTCGCATTCCGCCGCGAGCGCTACATCCCGCACGGGGGGCCTTCGGGAGGCGACGGAGGCAAAGGGGGTGACATCGTCTTCGAGGGAGACGACGGCAAGACCACACTGCTCGACGTGGCGCTGACGCGCCGCCTCGTGGCCGAGGGCGGCGAGCCGGGTCGAGGCAAAGACCAGTACGGCAAGGGCGGCCGCGATCTCGTCGTGCAGGTGCCCGTCGGGACGCAGGGGTTCGACGCGGAGACGAGCGCGCTGCTCTTCGACGTCGATGCGGTGAGCAAGCGCGTCGTCGTCGTGCGCGGGGGCCGGGGCGGGCGGGGCAACATTCACTTCGCGTCGTCGTTCGATCGCGCGCCGCGCCGGGCGGAGCCGGGCGAGCCGGGGCAGGAGCGTCGGCTGCGGCTGGAGCTCAAGGTCTTGGCCGACGTCGGCCTCCTGGGTTTCCCGAACGTGGGCAAGAGCACGTTCATTCGTGCGATCTCGCGTGCCCGACCCAAGGTGGCCGACTACCCGTTCACGACCCTCGTGCCCCACCTCGGGGTCGTGGCCCTCGACACGGACGGGAGCCCGGCCCCCACGGCGCGCCGCGGACAGCACATCGGGGCAAGCTTCGTGGTGGCCGACATCCCGGGCCTCGTTCCGGGAGCTGCATCGGGGGCGGGCCTCGGCGTCCGTTTTCTCAAGCACGTCGAACGAACGCGCGCGCTCTTGCACCTCGTGACGCTCGATCCGGGCGAGGGCCGCGACCCGGTGAAGGACTTCGACGTCATCAACGCGGAGCTGGCCGTGTTCGACCCGCAGCTCGCTGCCCGACCGCAAGTGGTCGCCATGAGCAAAGGCGACCTGCCGGAGGTCCGCGAGGCGTGGACGAAGGCGAAGAAAAAGTTCGCCCGCCGCAAGATCGACCTGAAGCTCGTGTCGGCCGCGACGGGGGAGGGCGTGCGCGACCTCGTGCTCACCCTCCACGCGCTCGTGAAGAAGCCGTGAGCGACAAGACCGAGCAGCCCACGCCGCGCCGCCTCCGGAGAGCGCGCGAAGAGGGCGACAGCGGGGCGAGCGCGTACGCGTCCCACGCCGTGGCCTTCGTGGCGGCCCTCGCCGTGGCTCCCGCCGCAGCCGTCGCCCTCGCGTCGCACGCCTCGGCGGACTTGCGCGCGGCCCTCGGGAACGCGGCGCAGCGGGGAGGATGGTCCCTCGTCGTTGCCCACTTCGATCGCGTGGGCCTTGCAACCCAGGCCGTGACCCTCACGATGCCCGTCCTCGCCGCGGCCGGTCTCGCCGGAGCGGCCGCGCAGCTCGTGCAGACGGGAGGCGTGATCGCGGCCTCGCGACTGGCCCCGAGGCTCGACCGCATCGATCCGGCCGAGGGTCTGGCGAGGCTCTTCTCCGGGGCGCGCCTGTTCGCGGTGCTGCGCGCCATCGTTGCGGGCGTCGTGCTCAGCCTGCTCGCCTACCGCGAGTTGGCGGATCGCGCGATCGACTTCGCCCGGACCGCGGGACGGCCCGCCTGGATCGGCGCAGCGGCCACCGCCGCGAGCGAGCGGTTCGCCTGGCGCGCGGCCCTGCTCGGGTTGATTCTGGCGGCCGTCGACGTGCTCGTCCTGAGGCGGACTTGGATCGAGAGGCTCAAGATGACGAAGGCCGAAGTGCGCCGCGATCACAAGGACGCGGAGGGAGATCCGTCCGTGAAGGCCGCTCGCGAGCGCGCGTACCGCGAGCTCCTCGCGCAGGCCGCGATCGCAAACGTGCGCCGCGCGACCGTCGTCGTCGTCAACCCGACCCACCTCGCCTGCGCGCTCCGGTACGGGACGGGAAAGGACGAGGAGCCCGCCGACGAAGCCCCCGTCGTGGTGGCGAGCGGCGAGGGGGATCTGGCGGCGCGCATCGTCGATGCAGCGCGCGCATACGGCGTCCCCGTCGTGCGGGACGTGCCGCTGGCTCGGGCTCTGATCGAGCTGCAGATCGGCGATGCCATTCCGGAGGCCCTCTACGAAGCGGTCGCCGAGATCCTGCGCGACATTGCCGAGAGCGAGCAGCGCTAGGTCAGTCCACGCGGCCTGCGCCCAGCGGAAGGTGCTCGCGGGTCAGGTTGCGAAGGGGGGGATCGCCGCCGACGACGTGGAGGTCGTCCTCGACGCGTACCCCGCCGAGCGGGGCGATGGCGTCGACCGCGTGCCAGTCGACGCCGGCGCCCGCGGGGGCGGCGCGTAGGGGCTCGAGCAGGTCGGCGATGAAGTAGATCCCGGGCTCGATGGTGAACACCTGTCCCACGGTCACGTCCGTCGTGTTGCGCAAGAACGCGTTGTCCGGGCGCGGGGCGCGCATCGCGCACCCCACGTCGTGGGTCTGAAGGCCCAGGGAGTGGCCGAGGCCGTGGGGAAAGAACGCGTGCGTGACGCCGCTCGCCACGGCTTCGTCGAGCGAGGTCGTCACGAGGCCCGCCTCTTTGAGGACGACCGCCGTCTGCCGGTGAGCTTCGTCGTGCAGGGCCTCGTAGGAGGCGCCGACGCGGACCGCGCCGCACAGGCGCCGCTGCATGGCATCGACGCCCGAGACGAGCTGTTCGAACGCGGCCGCGGCCAACCCACGCCCCTTGACCCAGGTGCGCGTTACGTCGGCGCAGTAGCCGCGGCACGTCGCTCCGGCGTCGACGAGCAACGACTCCGCGTCGCGCTTCGCCGCGAGCCGGCCATAGGCGACATGGTGAAGCGTCGCCGCATGCGATCCAACGGCGACGATGTTCTTGTACGGCGTCTCCCAGTCGTCCTGGGCGGTCGCGCGCAAGTACGTGAGGTGCAGATCCAGCTCGGACCGATCGGATTGGCGGAACGTTTCCCTTAGCGCGTCGTGCCCGGCGCGCGCCCGGCGGTTGGCCTCGGCGAGACACGCGATCTCGTACGGCGTCTTGATCGTGCGCAAGGCGTCCAGGGCGGCCACGAGCTCCGTCGGGTTGGCCGCGGAGGGCTCGACGCCCCAGGCCGCGAGACCGGCGCTGTCGCCGACGAATGCCGTGTGCGCGCCCCCGCCCACGAAGGAACGGACCTCGGCCGCGTCTTCGAACGGCCGGACGTCGAACGCGTCTTCGAACGCGGAAGTCTCGGCTTGCGGCGGCTTCTCCCAGAAGCTTCTCTCGAGGCGCCGCAGGAGCGTCGGGCGCGCGCCGGGGCGCACCACGAGGGCGCAGTCCGCCTCGGCCAGGGGCACCCAGTGCTGCCAGTGAGGCACGGGGCGGAGCGGCCAGTACTGATCGTCGAACGCGCTGCGCTTCGCCAAGGAGCCCGAGTGGATCACGACGGCGTCGACCGCGTGATGCGCCATGACGGACTCGTAGCGCCTCCGGAGACCGGCGACGTGGTCGAGGTAGAGGCGGTCGAGGGCTTGCGGCGCCGTCACTGACGCACAGTCTAGGGCCTGTCGGGATACAGTGCCGCGATCATGATCGTCGCCGACCTGGTGCGCACCATGGAAGACATCGCTCCGACGCGCTTCGCGGCGGATTGGGACAACGTCGGCCTCCTGGTGGGCGACCCGCTCGCCTCCTTGACGCGCGTGCTGCTCGCCATCGACTGCACGCCCGACGTCCTGGCCGAGGCGCACGCCGAGCGGTGCGAAGCGATCGTGTCGTACCATCCGCCGATCTTCGCGCCTCAGAAGCGGTTCGTCGCCGGCGACGTCGCGTACGCGGCGGCCCGCGCGGGGATCGCGATCCACGCGCCGCACACAGCGCTCGACGCGGCCGACGGCGGCACGAACGACGTGCTCGCGGACGCGGTCGGGATGTTCGATCGCCATCCCCTGCGCGTCCTGGCGCCGGACCGTCAGCTCAAGCTCGTGACCTTCGTGCCGGCCGATCGCGCCGCCGCGTTGAGCGAGGCGCTCTTCGCCGCCGGCGCCGGGATCATCGGGCGGTATTCGTCGTGCAGCTTTCGCTCGCCGGGCACCGGGACGTTCTTTGGCCAGGAGGGCACGAACCCCGCCGTCGGAGTCCCCGGGCGGCTCGAGGAGGTCTC
>Ga0302325_10002128_pt1 | contig 48852 bp, 43 predicted proteins | sample Palsa_T0_2_FD_201948 | JGI IMG/M metagenome (GOLD analysis project Ga0302325, IMG submission 201948) | Peat permafrost microbial communities from Stordalen Mire near Abisko, Sweden - Palsa_T0_2 | ecosystem: Environmental > Terrestrial > Soil > Palsa > Peat permafrost | place: Sweden: Abisko...
TGATCCCGGCCTTTATGCCCCCTGTTCAGCTGGACTGGAATACACCGGCCGCCCGTAGGAGGAAGCCACCAATTCTGCTTTTCACCCATACCCAGGATGGCAAGGGAGTACAGAACGGAAACACCGAGGCGCACTACGCTCTTTCTTTTGCGCTCTTCTCAAAGGACAACGACTAGCGAGCGAATTGGCGAAGAGTTCGAATGTTCGATTAATTATGGCTGGCGCAACACCACCCGATTTGCAACACCTGCTGGGAGCGCGTTATCAGAGGCAATCCTTGCGGTGATGGTCTGGCAGGTCGGTGAGGAGGGATGTGAGTCATGGCTTTCTGCACACAATGCGGCACGCAGCTCGATCAGAGCGCTCAATTTTGCAGCTCCTGCGGAGCACCTACCGGACTTGGCGGTACGCGGGCGCCGGCACCAAGTGCGGCGAAACCGAATACCAGTCCCACCGTCAAACTACTCGTCATCGGACTCAGCGCCCTCCTGGTCTTGGTACTCGCTGGCGGCGGATCGATCGTTTACTTCCTGTATCGAGGGCATCAACAGGTACAGCAGATTACGCAGGCCGCCGCCGATCCGGCCGCGTTGTTGGGCGCACTTCAGAAATCATTGCCAAACAATCAGCCTTTGCCGTCCGCGCCAAACGCGACTTCATCGGCGGCGTCAACCGCGCCGGCGGCCCAAGGCTCCGCCAATGCGTTGGACGAAAGGCACGTAAGCGCCGCAGATGGCCAGTGCGCCCTATTCACCAAGGAAGAATTGACGAAGGTCCTTGGTGATGAATTCACACACGCTGACGCCGACGCAACCGGTTGTACGTACAAGGGAGAGGCGCCGCGGCTGATCGTGCGGACCGAGTCAAGCTGGAAGGGCGGCCACAAGCTCGTGAAGGAGAAGAGCGACGCCTATGCAGGCATGCGCCAGTCCATGCTCAACCAGCATTACAGCAGGGCAGATATTGCGTCCCACGTTTTCCCCATAAGCCCTTTTCCAGGCGTCGGTGACGAGGCCTGGGTGGACCTCGTCAATATCGTGACCGCGAGGAAGGGTGATGCCGGCATTGTCATGGATCTGCGTTACTACCATGATTCCGATGAACTCACCAAAATGCTAACCAACACGGCGCTTCTGCGCTTGCAGCCGAAAGACTCCGCTGCCGCTGGTGCGAGCCAACCGACTCCCTGACAAGCAGAGGAGAAAACTGATATGAAGCGCACTATGAACAAGCTCGTTGTCGTCTTGGTTGCCATCGAAATGTGCGGGGTCTCGGCGGCGCAATCTCCTTCTGGTTGGCGAAGGCTGATCGATCCCGCTAATCCGCCCAAACCGCTCTGCCAAGGTATGGCTCCGCAGGGGTGGGGCTCGAGCCATTTGGAAGGCAATATTGCCAAAGGCATTGCCCGGGTCGGCGATTACTCGCTCCAAGGTAAAAACTTCACGTTTGTCGGAGTCAAAAGTTTAGCGCCCACACCATTCCAGGTCTTGGAAGACAGTCCGACTCGGTATTGGATCGCCTATCAGGGGAAAGATGGATACATCCCCGACTATGAGCGATCATATCGCTACCATTGGTACGTCGTAGTCCCTGCGAAGGGTACCGTGTGCGTAATGGAAGTGTTCTTTAACGATCCGGCACTTACTCAGGAGGCGAAATCAATAGCCTTGTCCCTGAAAGGGACAACGTCATGAGAAGTGACGCACCAGTGTTAGACCAAGGGCGATGTTGTAATCGCAATGGACTTGAGTTAACCATGAGTCCGAAGAGCTAACTAACTAAGGTGATGACAAATTCGGCACTGACGCGGTTCGACAGCGATACTTCCGCGCCAACGACACCTCCGCCTGCTGACTAAAGAGAGTTCCCATGCTCGCCGATTCCAGAGTAACGGCATTAACGTGGATACTGACCTCGTGCGTCCTGTTTATCAGCTCACCTGTCCTACTCGCTGCGACTCCGGAGCCAGACGATCCCTGCACGCTACTCTCCTTACAGGTAGCGACGACGGTCCTTCATGGGCCGGCCAAGCTATCAGGCTACCAGCAGCCCGGCCTTTGCTTTTGGCAGCGAGTCGACGACCGTTTTTATTCAATTAAATTCCAGTACCTGAATTTCGACGTGGGGGTTAAGGCCAACCCCCCTTCAGAGGGCTTCTATAAAAAGCCATACCAGGTTGTCAAAGATCTCGGTGAGTCGGCGTTTTGGATCTCCGAGCCGGGAAACTACCAACTTTGGGTCACCACCAAGCGGACCGCATTCATGATTGTGATCTCCAAATCCCCAAGCTCCGGACCCGGCGCCGGCGCTTTTAACCCAATCGATGACCTGCCGGGCTGCACCGCAGCCGCCGCCGACATAGTCCGTAAACTGCCGAATTTCCATGCGCCACCAAATTAAGGACTTGCCTATGATCGCAACCAGAGGTCCCCAACAATTCGCCGCGCTCGCGATCTTTTCGTGGCTGCTTGGGAGCAACCCCGCTTTCGCCGATGATGTAATAGCACATCCCTGCGCGCTACTGAGCGACCGGACAGCGTCTACTGCCACGCATCAGGCGATGGCGGTCTCGGAGCAAACTACCCGTATGGGCGTCGGTCAGTGCGGGTGGACGCCGGGTGGAAAGTCGATGATGGATCTCGTGAGCTTGCCGCGTGCGCTAACGATCCAGCTTAATGTGCATAAGAAAGACACCGCCGAGTATTGGGATCATCTTAGTGACAAGTTTGCAAAGCCAAGCGAGGTGGGCGGGACCGCTGTCCCGGGACTAGGAGATCATTCCATCTGGAAGCCAGAAGAGCGGCAATCAGTGCTGGTGGTACAGAAGGGCGACTACGATGTAGATCTCACTTTCCAGGTGTGGACCCCCCAGACACCGCCAATTACTCTTGCGCAGGCGACAACTATCGCTCAAGAAGCGCTTTCGCACCTTCCCTGATCGGTTGACTTGTCCGTGCGAAATTGGGTAACCGTCGCGAACGGCTGAGCCTCCGTGTCCAAGCGCGCTCAACTCACCAGCAGGCCGCCGAGTGAACTTACCTGCTGATCGAGTCGTTTTCGTTGCCGGAGTCGTCGCGGCATCGCTTGTCACGGACCACCGGCGCCAGCACAGGCCCACACCAGAGCACAGCCAACACGGGCATGGATTTGGTCATCGACCCCAAAGCAATTGCGGTGGCGCAGTGGTGTGCCGCAAGGGGTCGGCAACTTCTGCCGGGCATCGCTAGCCCCGGGTTTCCGCTGACTGGCTCTGCTTGGGACGCCGGTCGGCGCTACAATGCCGGCCGCAGAATTGCGAGTCACACGCGTCATTGGGGGGAAGCGTCAATGCACAACCAAACCGCATGATTTCCGATCATGGGGAGTGCACTGATCGCAGCGCTGTGCGCCTGCAGCAAGCATCCCCAGGGCAATCCGCATCGCCCATCCAGAGCGCCGCGAAGCGCGCCGGCGCCACTCTCGCCGTTGCGGGTCAGCTCATCATCGGCGAGGACCCGGACGCGATCCGCGTCTATCTGTTTCCCAATACGTGCCTATCCGGTTCGGTTCTCTCTGTACGGTCAGTTAGTGCCTTTCAATTTTGAATTTTAGGCGGTATTCCGCATGTCCGAATAGGGTTTGAGTGCCAATTACCGGTCGGCGACCCATATCGTTATAGTTGTTAAGATTTATGTACTCAGTACATGATGCGCTGGTACAGGCCTCGCTGGTCCCTGGACCCGCGGTGTTGACCTTCAACGACTCCCCGTTCGAATCCGTATCAGGCACGGGGAAGGGAGCCGTGAGATTATCACTCGTATCTCCCAGGGCTCGCTTCAAGATGAACTCAGCAGGTTGGTAAGGCAGCCCGAAATCCAGGACCTGCGGAATGGCCAAGGGCTGGCCGATAGGAACGATTAGGTACCTAACATGCGCGCTTATCAGCTTCGGGTCCCAGTCAGATTCCGCGTGTTGGACCGTCAACGAGACCTTTCCTGGATAGGGTTCTATCTCCCCCTTCACTGGAACCCGAAAATAGGCAGCGGAAAAAACGTTCAAACCGGGCAGCGACGCGAATGTTTTGAGACCGGGCGCAAGCCTGTTGCCAATGTCCGTAGGCGTTCCGTCAACAGGTTTATATTTGACATTGGCGCCAACTTCCACACCCTGACTGAGCAGGCCACTCGTGACGTATTCCAAGGGGGTGGTTAGGCCCTCGTCGGTTTCTATCGCTTTCGCAGCCATGTGACCCGGGAAGACGCAGCTTAGACAGCCGGTAAGGTTGGTAATCGCCGTTGCACTGACCTTATGAAAGCTGATGGAATACCCTTGTCTAACCAAGGGTGAATCAGCATACAGCACTGGGACCGAATCTTCCCAGACCGTGAATTTGGTTCCCCTGCCCTCGAATTCTCCAATGAGCGGCCTTTTCGTAGTTGGGTCGTCGTGTTTGTTGACATACAAAGTCAGAGTTCCGGAGATTTCTATCCAGTACTCCCACCAAAGCTTGGGGCCCTTTTCAGCTTGGGCGTGCATGGTACCGCGGAAGTCTCCGGTCCATTTGGTGCACACCGCATCAACAACCCCGTTTGCGACTGTCGCAGCAACATGAGCACCAATGGTTGCGATAGTGAGCCCCAGCCCAATTCTAGACGGGGCCGGCGTTTCTGTTACGATAGGAGATGGGATCGGCTCCCCCGGCCACGTGCCGGAAGGATTGTCCTCCGCCCAGGCCGAGTAGTTCTTAAAGATTTCCTGGGCCTTCGCGTATTCGTGTTGCATCTCTTGTATTCCCTCCGTTATCTCCTGTGCCTCCTTGTTGGCTAGTACAGCGTGTTCACCTAGCGGAGCAGCCGTGGGTAGGTCGGCTTCGGTGCCCAGATACTGAAAAAGCAAATTAAATCCAACAGTGAGCGGAGTACCCAAGAGAGAAAGATAGGATCCTGCATATTCGAAAATTTCAGCTGCTTGTTTTACGTTTTCGCAGGTGTCGGCCGAATTTTCGGGGTCCGCGGCCGCGGATACGAGGTAGTACCTGACAGCCACCAGATCTCCGGCGGCTCTGCCATTCACGATCGTTGCCGCTTTCAGGAATGGGCTACGCGCCTTCACGCGCTTCACGCTGAGGTCCGCCTGCTCATCCCAAGATTGCAACTGATTTAAAGTCTCGGCAAAACGTTGCGTCAGATCCGGGCGGGTCTGAATCTGGCCTCCGACATAAAGCAACAGGTCAGCAAAAGTCGGGGATATATCGCGGGTCAGACTGCCCGGAGTTGACGGTGCCCAAAGCTTCTTCGCCTTAGCGATAATTGCTCGTAACTGGGCAATTTGATTGTCAACGGGAGCGATGCTCCCGCCACTTGACGCGCTATCGCTCATATTTAGGCGTTGTCCTTCCTGCACGAGAGCGTCCGCTGTCTGTAGGATCTGCTGCGCGCGCTCGATGGTTTTCCGTACGATATCGTCCATTCCCACGTGAAAGCTCGTTTCTGTGGTAACTCCGCCGAGCGCGGCCTGCGCCCGATACGTGCCGGGAGTAGTGGTGTTTTTGTACTGAATGGAAAATAGGCCGTTGGCATCCGGAGAAACGTCCTGACTGAACACAGCGCCAGTGGGGGGCTTAATGGTAATCGTCACTGGTGTCGAACCCGCCCGCACAACGGTGCCGAGAATACTCACCGACATTCCGGGCACCATGTGGTCAGGCTTGGCAGTTAGCTCGATTTCTGCGGCATTGTGCGGTGCTGAAACCTGCGGCAACTGTGCGGTTGCAACTCCTGTCCCGAGAGATACCCATATCAGACTTAGAGCTAGTATTCGTTTCATGGATGACTGCCACTCGATGTCATAAAGCGTGGAGGATTTTTCGTAGCGACTCATGAGGAGGCGCGACCGACGGCGGTCGAGTTTTCGACTGTGGACTGTAACAACTAAAAAGCGAGTATAGTCGTGTTCATGAGCAACACGATTGTCTTGTCGAAAATGGCAGCAGAGGAACTGGCCCAGCGAGCGAGCAGTCATTTCCATCGCGACCAGACCGAACGGCTTTTGACTTCCGCCCGCGCAGCCGTAGCCCTGGAATCCCCAGGCCGCCGAGGCCCAATTCCTTGAGAGACGCGAGCAGCTCGAACGGAAACGCATCGTCGGACCAGTACTTGTTGATGATCGGCTGGACCTTGCCCTCCATGTACGTGCGCACTTTCGTCACGACGGCCTTCTCGTCGTCGCTGAGCACCTCCACGAGCTGGTAGAAGTCGCTGTTTGGCGCGGGAAGCGGTTTCGCGTCGCTTGATCGAGGCATAGCTCCAATAGCTCGTTTACTGGCGGGTCTTGCTAATTCGCGTGCCGCAGGAGTCGTTCTGTGCCGGGGTGCGCTTCTGGGGGGCAGCCGCGCTTGCGCCGCCTGACGTCGCAGCCACGTCGACATACGCGATGCCGCTGAGGTTTCCGAGCGCGATCTGCAGTGTCTGCCGGTTGGTGCCGTCGAGGTTCGCGCTGTAGATCGATCCGCCGAGATCGGTCACGAACATGCGGCCGCCCCTGGGTTCGAGCGCTAGGCCGATGCCTTCCATCAGATGGTCGAACCCGATCTCCGGCGCGCCGCGCTTGCCCGCCGAGACGTCGAGAGGCGCGCGATTCACCGTGTTGCCACGCGGCGGGTCGCCGCGGTCGGTCCGATATAGCATGCGAGCACCCGGATCGATGTCGAGGTCGACTGGCTCGGGCAGCCCGTCGTACAGCAACTCGACGTCGCTACGGTTAGCCGCTGTCTCGCCCTCCGGCATGGTAATCCTGACTTCATCCTCGCAGCTGGTGACGATCGCACCGATGAAGATCTTTTCGAGCGGACCCCAAGTAATGCATGGACGGTCCATATTGGTCCCGGGCCCACGCGGGCCTCCTTCGTCGTGGCTGATCTGCGGGTTTCGCGCGGGGTGTTGGAATTGTTGGCCACAGCCGGAGCCGCAGGTTGACGGAGGTCAAGGCGCGCTCCGGTAGCTAGCTTGAGTGTGGATCAGCTGAGCTAGAAAAGTAGCGGTACGCCTCACTCTTCCGAGCCGACTCCTCACGGCCAGGTCAATGCTGTACCCGGTGAGGCGCTTATGTTCGAAAGCGTGGACCAAGATCTGGGTATCGGGCGACGGGAGCCCGAATCAAATGGTGAGCCGCGGTGAGTTGCGCTGAATTTGCACCGAATCGAATGGATGTCATGTTCTTGCTTTAAGCAATTGATTTATATGGGGCGTGTCGGGATCGAACCGACGACCTGCGGATTAAAAGTCCGATGCTCTACCGACTGAGCTAACGCCCCAACGCTGTTGAGAACGGCCGCTGCGCGACCGCGCCGGCGCGGGGCGTGGATCATACTACAGGCTCCGGTAGTGGGTCGGATCGGGGAGCCCGGCGGCCTCAAAACCTGCGCGCCGCAGGCGACAGGAGTCGCAGCGTCCGCAGGCCAGCCCTTCGGCATCCGCCTGATAGCAGGACACGGTCTGCGCGAAATCCACGCCCAGCCGCGTCCCCTCGCGAATGATTTCGGCCTTGGTCCAAGTGATCAGCGGCGTGTGAACGCGACACGCCCTGCCCTCCACCGCGGCTTTGGTGGCGAACGCTGCGAGAGCCTCGAAAGCTTTGATGAATTCCGGCCTGCAATCGGGGTAACCGCTCGAATCAAGTACATTGACCCCTATGAACAGGTCCTGTGCGTCGAGCACCTCGCCCCACGCAAGTGCCAGCGACAGCATAATGGTGTTACGCGCCGGTACGTAAGTGATGGGTATTCCGGCGGTCGGCTGCTCCGGCACCTCAAGCGCGGGATCCGTCAGGGCAGAGCCGCCGATACCCGCGAGGTCGACACGCATGATCCGGTGCTCGCGCGCTGCGCCGCTCTTCGCTATCAGCCGCGCCGCCTCGAGCTCGGCTGAGTGCCGCTGTCCATAGTCGACCGACAGCGCGTAGCAGATAAATCCCCGCTGGCGGGCAATCGCCAGCGCGGTGGCCGAATCGAGGCCTCCGGACAGCAACACCACGGCGGCAGGTTGATTCGGGCTCACGGCCGCTACTTTCCCGGCACGTTGCCCCACAGGTACTTGTGGAGCTGGACCTGGAAGCGCACGGGCAGATGATCCTCAAGAATCCAGTCGGCTAGTTCGCGCGCGGGGAGCTGCTCGTGACTTGGCGAGAACAGCACCGTGCAGCGCTGCGGCAGCGCCAGCTCGCGCATCTTGTCACGACTCCATTCGTAATCGCTGCGCCCGCAGATTACGAACTTGACCAGATCGCGTGCACCCAGGAGCGGCAGCTCCTGGTAGCGGTTGCGGGGCTCCTCTCCCGAGCCCGGTGTCTTCACGTCTACGACCTTGATCACCCGCTCATCGACGCCGTCCAAGGGCATCGCGCCGCTGGTCTCAAGCGAGACCCGCAGCCCGGCATCGCAGAGCATGCCAAGCAGCGCCGCGCAGCCCTTCTGCGCGAGTGGTTCGCCGCCGGTCACGCACACGTACGGTGTCGCGAATTCGAGTACCCGCGCCACGATCGCCTCGGCCTCCCACCACTCCCCGCCGTGGAATGCGTAGGCGGTATCGCAGTACTGGCATCGCAGCGGGCAGCCGGTGAGTCGCACGAACGCGGTGGGCACGCCCGCAGTGTCGGCTTCCCCCTGCAGGGAGTAGAAGATCTCGGTGATTTTCAGGCGCGTCACGCTCGCTGTGCGCTCCTGGTCAAAGCCACTCCCCGATCGCGCGGTCTACTGCGACGTGGAATTCGGCGATGGCGGCTGCGGACCCGCCGGTGGCTGGGATCCGGGGGACTGTCCGGGGATGCGCTTCAGCCGCTCGGCGGCGAGCCTCGCCGCGTCGGTCCCGGGATACTTGCGTGTTACGTCGCTGAAGGTTAAGCGCGCGGCCGGATACTGCTTCTGGTCGAACTGCGTGTAGCCGAGTTTCAGCAGCGCGTCGGGTGCCTTGCGCGAATCCGGCCATTTGCGCAGCACGGTGCGGAACGCGTTGCTCGCCGCATCGTAGTCGTGGTTCACGTAGTAAGCCTCGCCAAGCCAGTACTGGGCATTGTCCGCGAGCGTACTCGTCGGGTAGGTGCCCAGAAAGTCCTTAAATCCGGTGATCGCCACCGAAAGGCTACCCGCTTTCAGCGCATCGAACGCCTGGCCGTAGACGGCCTGCTCGGTCGATGAGGGCCCATTGCTTGCTGCCGCCCCGCCTGCCTGGTCCGCGCCTGCGGTCGCACCAGCGGCGTTGCCGCCGGCGGAGCTCCCGGCCGGTCCGCCAGCCGCCGTGATGCGCCGGTCGAGATCGGCGTACAGGTCACGCTGCTGCTTGTTGAGCGCCTCGTAATTGTGCTCGAGCTCCTCGATACGACCGCGCAGCTCGCGCAGGGTGTTTTGCGTCTCATCCATGCGCTGCGCAACCTCGGCGTCATTCGCAACGATGTGCTCCATGCGTGCCACGCGCGCATCGAGCTCGTTGAGCTTCACCTGCATGGGATCCTGGTCCGGCGTGCTGGCGCACCCGGCGACCAGCAGCGGCAACAGCAAGGCAAGCTTTCTCACGATAGCCTGTTCCTTTGGTCTTTATGGCCGCTTCGCTGGTGCGACCGGCGCCACCGCCAGGTACACGATCTCCACGCGGCGATTCTTCGCCCACGCTGCTTCATCATGTCCGGGCACAGCCGGGCGCTCCTCACCGTAACTCACCGTGGAGATCTGCCGGTCAGCCGCCCCCTGCAGCAGCAGCGCGCGACGCACTGCCTGAGCGCGTCGCTCGCCCAAGCCGATGTTGTATTCGCGCGAGCCGCGCTCGTCGGTATGCCCCTCGAGGCGCACCCGCGTTGCGGCGTTGGCGGCCAGGTACTTGGCGTGCGCTGCGACCACGTCCGTTCCCTCGCCCTTGATCTCGCTGCTGTCGAAATCGAAGTATACGGTCCGTTTGGCGAGCAAGCCCGCCTGCGGTCCGGCGGCTTCATCGTCCATGCCCCGCCCGCTCGCGTTCGGGTTCATGGCGCCCTCGCCCTGCGCACCCTCATCCGCGCTCGGGGCCACGGGCGCGGGCTTAGGGGGCTTGCTCGCGCAGGCCGTAAGACCTAAGGACAGGGCAACCAACAGCACGATGATGGGTCGATGCATAAATACGTTCTCCGTCACTCGCTCGAAATCGTCAGGGGCTAAATGGGCCCCACGCCGGCTCACGCACTTCACCCTGCGGAGCCTTGAGCCTAAGTCCCGTCAGGCCATCGATGGACACGGTCGCCAGCGATCCACCGTTGGCATCACGCTCCGAATACATGAGTGTAGCCCCATTCGGCGCGAAACTCGGCGATTCGTCGAGGTGCCCGTGCGAAAGCACGCGCACCGAGCCGCTGCCGAGATCCTGTACCACTATGCGGTAGTTGCCGTTATCCACGCTCACCATGGCCAGTTGCGTGCCATCCGCCGACACGCGTGGCCGCGCGCTGTAGTTACTACCGAAGGTGATGCGCTTCGGGCGTGCGCCCGGCTGTACGCCGATCTGGTAGATCTGCGGGGAGCCAGCGCGGTCGGAGGTGAAATACAGCGAGCGCCCGTCAGGGGCCCACTCTGGCTCGGTGTCGATCGCCGGGTCATCGGTAATGCGTGTCAGCTCCTGGGTGCCGAGGTCGAGCACATAGATGTCCGGATTGCCGCCGCTGCCGCCGAGCGTCAGCGCCAGCTTGCGCCCGTCGGGCGACCAGGCCGGTGCCCCGTTGACGCCGGCGCGCGCGGACACCTCGCGCCGCTCACCCGAGCGCACCAGCTGCACGTACACGGCGGCGTGTTTGGTCTCGAAGGACACGTACGCGAGCCACTGGCCGTCCGGGGACCACGCCGGTGACATCAGCGGCAAACGCGACTCGAGGATCAGGTGCTGATTGACTCCGTCGGCGTCCGCGACGATCAAACGGTAAGTCTGCGCAGGGGGCGTGCCCTCGACCGCAACGTAGGCGATGCGGGTGGCAAAGGCTCCACGCACGCCAAGTATCTTCTGATAGACGACATCGCTCACCCGGTGTGCGGCATTGCGCAGCGCGCTGGGCGCTCCGACGAAGCGCTGGCTCGCGAGCTTCGCGCCCGTGAGCGTATTCACCAGGTCGAAATCCACCGCCAGGGATCCGTCATCGAGCGCCGTCAGCCGTCCGACCACCACGTAGTCGCTGCCAGCCGTCTTCCAGTTGCTGATCGCAACCTCCTCCGCGTGCGTCGGAGTTGCCGGCAATTGTTCGCGCGGCAGCGCGCGGAAGCGTCCGCTGCCTTCCAGGTCGTGCTGGATGACATCCGCCACGTCGAGTCCGCCATCGGCGGGCACGGCACGCGCGAACGGCACGATCGCGATCGGCACCGGGTCGCGCACGCCGGAGGTAATCTCGATCTTCAGCTCCGCGCGTGCGGCCGGTGCTGCGAGCATGGCGAGCTGCAGCAGGGCGAGTGCGGCAAGCGCCGCATGTGCTGCGCAATTGGGGCCCCTGGCTGCTTCGTGCATGCGCATCAATCCGGCTTGAAGTCGATCTTGAGATTGCGGTCGAAGAGCGCGGGATCGGGCGGCGGTGGCAGGGGTGAGGCGCGGTACACCGCCGCCTGGATTGACTCGCGTACCGCCTGATCGCCGTTGCAATCTCCAATGCTCACCTGGGTCACTTCCCCTCCGGGTACCTGCGTCACGTATAACATGCATTCTATTCCGGGGCGCGCCGTCGGCGGGCGCAGCCATGCGCGCGTGATCTTGGCGGCGATCTGCGCCTCCCAGTTCGCAAGCGCCGGACCCGCCCGAGCGCTCGTCTGGGCCTCCGCCGCGAGGCTACGCTGCAGGTCGGCCTCGCGTTCACTCGCCTCGCGCGCCTCTGCCTTACGTTGCTCCTCTACCTTGCGCTGCTCCTCTGCGGCCCGCTTCTGCGCCTCGGCTGCCTGACGTGCCTTGCTCAGCTCCTCAGCCTGCTTGCGCGCCGCCTCATCCGCGGCCTTTTGCTGCGCGGCTGCTTCTGCCTGCTCGCGCTGCGCCAGCTCCTCTGGCGAGGGCTGCGGCGGTCCGGCCGACTCCGTCGGCGGCTGCGCCGGCGGCAAAGGCTCGACCTCCTGCGGCGGCGCCGGTGGCGGAGGCTGGGGCGGGCTCGGTTGCAGCGCACCGCGTACCGCGCGCGCGTCCACTACCTGCGCCTCGATCGCCAGTGTCGGGGCCGGGCGTGGCGGCTTGCGGTAGAGCAGCCACCCGTACACAAGTAGCCCCAGCAGCGCGGCGTGCAGCAGCACCGACAGTGTAATCGATACCCAGCGGTCACTGGCCTGTTGCATCCGGCCGCATCAGCTCCCCGGGCGGGCGGGTTTGGGCAACGGCTCGGTGATGAATCCCACCTTGCGCGCCCCGGCGCTCTGCAGCACGACCATCGCCTCTACCACGCGCCCGTAAGCGACTGCGCTGTCGGCCTTGACCAGCACCTGGATGTCAGGATTGCGCTTGAGCGCTGTCGTGGCACGCGCGGCTATGGTCTGTTCATCCAGCGGTATCTCCGGGTTGCCGCCGATGTTCATATACAGGCGCCCCTGGCGATCGACGGACAACACCAGCGGTTGGACGGTCTGGGCCTCCAGAGGTTCCGCCCCGGCTTTGGGCAGGTCAACCTTCACGCCCTGCGTGAGGAGCGGCGCTGTGATCATGAATATGATCAACAACACCAGCATGACGTCGATGTACGGGACGACGTTGATCTCGCCCATCAGGCGCCGTCCGCGTGAGGTCTGTGCCATCAGCTAACGCTCCGCACCCGCTGCCGTGTTGCCGCCGCGCGCCGCGTGTCGCTGTAGGATCGTGGAGAACTCCTCGATGAAGGCATCGAAGCGCATCTCCAGGCGCGTCACCTGATCGGCAAAGCGGTTGTAGGCGATTACTGCGGGGATGGCGGCGAACAGACCGATGGCGGTGGTCACCAGTGCCTCCGAGATGCCCGGGGCGACCATGGCGAGGGTTGCCTGCTGGACATTACCGAGCGAGGCGAACGCGCTCATGATCCCCCAAACGGTGCCGAACAGGCCCACGTACGGGCTAGTGCTGCCCACAGTCGCGAGCGTCTCAAGGTTGTGCTCGAGGCGATCGATCTCCTTCAGCTGCGCCACGCGCATGGCGCGCCGCGAGCCCTCCAGCAACTGATCGGCACCCGTGGCGCTCTGGCGCAGGCGTGCGAACTCGCGGAATCCGAACTCGAAAATGCCCGCCATGCCGGTCGCACCACCGCGCGACTCGATGGCGCGATACAGCTGCGAGAGGTCATCGCCCGACCAGAAGCGCCCCTCGAAGCGATCCGCCTCGCGGCGCGCGCGGCCGATGATGCGGTGCTTGCGGAAGATGATGGCCCAGGAAGTCAGCGATGCGATCAACAACAGGCCGATTACGATCTGCACCGGCACGCTGGCTTGCACGATCAGGCGCAGAATTGATAACTGTTCACCCACGTTGTGCCTCCGCTGCCACAGCGTCCAGCAGGAACTGCGGCAGGCGTTTGGGTCGCAGACTGCGCGCATCCACGCACGCGACGCGCACGTCGGCATCGACCAGGAGGCCGGGCCGGGCCACCGCGGCGCTGCGGCGGTAGATATGCTGCGCGAAGCGCAGCGATGCGGAGCCTTCCGGGCGCGGCTCGCAGGTGATCTCGAGCTCATCGTCGAGGCGCGCGGGTGCGCGGTAGTCCACGTGGATGCTCACCACGGCGAACAGGATCCCGCAGTTGTGCATCAGCTCCTGCTGCGAGTGTCCACACCGGCGCAGCCACTCGGTGCGCGAGCGCTCGAGAAAGCGCAGGTAGTTGGCGTAGTAGACGATCGCCCCACCGTCGGTATCCTCCCAGTAGACGCGCGCCGGCCAGGAAAAGGCGTTCACCGCTCGCCCTCAAACAGCGGCAGCGTCGTCGCGCGCTCCGGGGGCTTGATGCCGAAATGCAGGTAGGAGGCGCGCGTTGCCATGCGCCCGCGCGCGGTACGCACCAGGAAGCCCTGCTGGATCAGGAACGGCTCGGTAACGTCCTCGAGGGTGCCACGCTCCTCGCCGAGCGCTGCGGCGAGACTGTCGATTCCCACCGGGCCGCCGTCGAATCGCTCGATGATCGCCGTCAGGAGCTTGCGGTCGAGCGTGTCGAATCCCGAGGCATCAACCTCCAGCATGTCGAGTGCCTTGTCGGCGATCGCCTCGTCGATGCGCCCGTCGGCGCGCACTTGCGCGTAGTCACGCACCCGCCGCAGCAAGCGGTTGGTGATCCGCGGCGTGCCGCGCGAGCGCTGGGCGATGCGGCGCGCGCCGCCCTCATCGATCTGCACCTCGAGAATGGCGGCCGAGCGCTTTACGATGCGCTCGAGGTCCTCCACATCGTAGAACTCCAGCCGCTGCACGATGCCGAAGCGGTCGCGCAGCGGGGAGGTCAGAAGCCCCGCGCGGGTGGTCGCACCGACCAGGGTGAACGGTGGCAGGTTTAGCTTGATCGAGCGCGCGCCGGGTCCCTCGCCGATCATGATGTCGAGCTGGTAGTCCTCCATTGCCGGGTACAGTACCTCCTCGACGATCGGGGCGAGCCGGTGGATCTCATCGACGAACAGCACATCGCGCGCCTGCAGGTTAGTAAGCAGTGCGGCGAGGTCCCCGGGGCGCTCCAGGACCGGACCTGAGGTCTGGCGCAGGTTCGCGCCGAGCTCGGCGGCAATGATATGCGCGAGTGTCGTCTTGCCCAGGCCCGGCGGCCCGAAAATCAGCACGTGATCAAGTGCTTCGGCGCGCCCCCGGGCGGCGCTGATGAAGATCTCGAGCTGCGTCTTGGCCTGCGTCTGGCCGATATAGTCGGCAAGCCGGCGGGGCCGTATAGCGCGCTCGGCCGCCTCCTCCTCGACGCCCGCCATGCCACTGATAATGCGTTCTTCCGTCACGGTTAGCCGGTCTACTCCTGCGCCGCGCCCTGCAGGGCCCGGCGGATCAGTTCCTCGGTGGAATGTGTACCGGGACCGACCGCTTTGAGCAAGCGCGAGGCTTCCGCGGGGCGGTAACCGAGGGCGATGAGCGCGCCGTACGCCTCGCTCTCAGCACTCGCCCCGGGCGAGCTGGCGGCCGTGCCGCCCGGCGCGGGCGCAGACACCCGGTCGCGCATCTCCACGATGAGACGCTCGGCGGTCTTGCGCCCGACGCCCGGTACGCGCGTGAGGGCGGCCACGTCCTCGCGCTGCACGCACTCGGCAAACGCCTCGACGCTGATCCCCGAGAGCAGGGCGAGCGCGATCTTAGGCCCCACCCCCGACACCTTGATCAGGCTGCGGAACAGCCGGCGCTCCTCTTCGGTGCCGAATGCATACAGTACATGTGCGTCCTCGCGCACCACCAGGTGGGTGAGCAGGCTCACCTCTGCCCCGATCGCCGGCAGGCGAAAGAAGGTCGACATGGGAGCCTCCAGCTCGTAGCCGAGGCCACCGACCTCGACGGTGAGTTGCGGTGGGGTCTTGGAGGCGATCCTGCCGCGCAGCGAGCCGATCATCGGCTCAGGCCCGCGAGCATCGCTGTAGTGCGTCCTGTGCCAGTACGCGCGCCCGGCGTGCATGCGCGTGGCACACTGCGAGCGCGAGCGCATCGGCTGCGTCCGCTCCGGGACGCTCGACCAGCGCGAGCAGCACGCGGATCATGTGCGCCACCTGGAATTTCTCCGCAGCGCCCGAGCCCACGACGGCGAGCTTGACCGCCCGCGGTGCGTACTCGAACACCGGGATCCCGGCCGGGATGGCGCACAGCGCAGCCCCGCGCGCCTGCCCGAGCTTCAGTGCGCTGTCGGGGTTGCGACTAACGAAGACGCGCTCGATGGCCACCTCCGCGGGCGCGTGCTCGGATAAGAGCCCCCGCAGTCCCTCGAAGATCAACCGCAGCCGCGCCCCCGAGGCAGCCCCCGCGACGTTCAGGCAACCGTGCGCCACCGGCAGCAACTGATTACCCCGGCACTCGATCACCCCGAAACCGGTGCGCCGCGAGCCCGGGTCGAGCCCAAGGATGCGCACGCTGACGGCCAACGTAACCGGGGCGGCGGCGGTAGGATCAAACGCGCGCCAGGACCTCGTCCGATATCTCGACATTCGAATATACGTCCCGTACCTCGTCCAGTCCTTCGAGCGCTCGCAGCAGCTGCATCATGGCTTCGGCGGTCTCGCCCGAGAGCTCAAGCGAGATCGCCGCTCGCTTGGTCACCTCGGCGGTCGCAGGGACGAAGCCGTGGTCCGTCAGCATCGCGCGCACGGCTGCGAACTCTCTCGGGTCGGCCAGCACCTCTACCGAGGTGTCGGCGCTCGGCACCACGTCCTCGGCGCCGGCCCGCAGCGCCACCTTCATGAGCTGCTCCCCATCCGTGCCCGGTGGGTAGGTCATCAGGCCCACGATGTTGAACAGATAGCTGACCGAGCCCTCCGCTCCCAGCTGACCACCGTGCTGCGCGAACGCCCGGCGCACCTGCGCACGCGCGCGGCTGCGATCGCAGGTCACACACTCGACCACCACCGCCGCCCCTCCCGGGCCGTAGCCCTCGTAGCGCACGCATTCCGCTCCCTCCCGCGGGATCGCCTGAGAGCGGCCGTGTCGGGCGGCCTGGACACCCCTGCGGCGCTGGATGTTAGCCCATTTGCTGTGTCCTGCCATGCGCAAAAACCACGCGCGCGGCACGGCGCCGCTGCTCAAAAAAGCAGCGCGTATGATAGCGGTAAAGGCCCACGGGCGACACGCTCAAAAGACGTGGAAACCAGCCAACAATGCCCTCCCCGGGTGCGCGACGCCATTATCGCCGCGCGCACCGCGTTCGAGCGCGCGAGCTCGCGCGCGCCGCCCGAACTCGCCTATGCCAGCGAGGCGGCCGAGATCATGGGTGGGCTCACCGACAGCACCGAGCTCGCGCACGCGTTACTCGCGCGCCCGATTATCGAACGCGACAGCCTGAGTGCTGCGCGCTGCGCGGACATCGTCGGCCAACAAGCGACCGACACCGCGCTTGCGCTGCAGCGTCTCGGCACGCTCGGACTGCCACGCGACTGGTCCCCGGCGCAGGGACTCGATACGCGCCAGACCGAGACGCTGCGCAAGATGCTGCTCGCGGTGGTGAGCGACCCGCGCCTGGTGCTGGCGCGGATCGCAGAGGAGCTGGTCACGCTGCGTCACGCGCGCGCCCTGCCCGCCCTCGAGCGTGAGCGGCGTGCGCTGGAAGCGCGCGCCGTCTACGCGCCACTGGCGAATCGCCTGGGCGTATGGCAGCTGAAATGGGAGCTCGAGGATCTCGCCTTCCGCTATCTGGAGCCTGAGGAGTACCGGCGCGTGGCGGCTGCCCTCAACGAGCGGCGCGCGGACCGCGAGCACTACATCGAAGAGCTGTGCGCGGAGCTGCGCGCGCAGCTGCGCGGCGTCGGGGTCGCGGCCGAGGTCTACGGGCGCCCAAAACACATCTACAGCATCTATCGCAAGATGCAGCGCAAGCAGCTCGCCTTCGAGCAGCTGTTCGACGTGCGCGCGGTACGCGTCGTGGTCGCCACGATGCCCGAGTGCTACGCGGCGCTTGGCATCGTGCACGGTCGCTGGCCGTACGTGCCCGGCGAGTTCGATGACTACATCGCAACACCCAAGGGCAACGGTTACCGCTCGATTCACACCGCCGTGATCGGACCGCAGGCGAAAAGCGTCGAGGTGCAGATCCGCACGCGCGAGATGCACGAGCACTCCGAGCTCGGCGTCGCGGCGCACTGGAGCTACAAGGAGGGCAGCGCGGGCGATGCCCAGTACCAGCGCAAGATCGAGTGGGTTCGCCGCCTGCTCGAGCCCCACGATGGCGCCGCCCACCCGGACGCCGATCGCGATCTCATCGAAGGCATGCGCACCGAGCTCTTCGGAGATCGCGTGTACGTGCTCACCCCCAAGGGCGAGGTGATCGACCTGGCGCGTGGCGCAACCCCCTTGGACTTCGCCTACGGCGTGCACACCTCGCTCGGGCATCGCTGCCGCGGCGCCAAGGCAAACGGTCGCATCGTGCCGCTCACCCACACACTTGCCAATGGCGAGATCGTGGAGATCATCACCGGCAAACACGACGCGCCGAGTCGCGACTGGCTCGCCCCCGAGCAGGGGTACCTGGTCTCGGCACGCAACCGCGGCAAGGTGCGCGCCTGGTTCCGCAAGCAGGATATCGGCGAGAACCGCAGCGCCGGCGCGCGGCTGGCCGAGCGCGAGCTCGCGCGCATCGGCGTAGGCGCTGCGCAGCTTATCGCTCTTGCCGCGGAGCTGAAGGCGCGTGACGTCGAGCAACTGCATCAGCTGCTCGGGGAAGGCGAGATCACCGTGACGCAGCTCATGCAGGCCGCGACGCGGCTGTTCCAGCCGGCACCGGCGCCACCGGTGCGCGCGGTGCGGCCGGCCGCATCGCGACGCCGCGCATCTCCGGTGCAGATCGAAGGGGTGGGAGATCTGCCGACGACGCTGGCACGCTGCTGTGCGCCGCTGCGTCCGCAGCCGATCAGCGGCTACGTAGCCGTAGGGCGCGGGGTCACCGTGCATCGCAGCGATTGCGCGAGTCTGCTGCGCATGAGCGCCCGCAAACCCGAGCGCATGCTGAAGGTCGAGTGGAGCGGCGCGGACAGCGGTGCGCTCAACGTGGATCTCAACGTCAGCGCCTACGACCGGCGCGGCCTGTTGCGCGACCTGACGGACGTGCTGGCGGTCGAGCGCCTGAGCATCGATGCGGTCATCTCCCGCACCGACCACGACACGGACATCGCCTACTTCACCCTCACCGTCGCGGTCGATGACTTCGAGCAGCTCGCGCGCGTGCTGCGCCGCCTCACCGCCGTACCGAATGTGATCGAAGCGCGGCGCCGCCTGTAGGGCCGCTCAACGATTGATCGAGTCAATCGAGCGTTTGTCCGCCGACAGCGCCGCCTCGTGCACCGCTTCCGAAAGCGTCGGGTGGGCGTGGATCGTACGCTGCAGGTCCTCGCTGCTCGCCGAGTACTCCATCGCCAGCACCGCTTCCGCTATGAGCTCCCCGGCGAGCGGACCCACGATGTGCACGCCGAGAATCTCGTCATCGTCGCGCGCGGCGATCAGCTTGGCAAAGCCTGCGGCCTGCTCCATCGCGCGTGCCCGGCCGCTGGCGAGAAACGGAAACACGCCGGTTTTATACTCGCGACCGCTCGCCTTGACCTGTTCCTCCGTGAGCCCCACCCAGGCGATCTCCGGGGCGGTGTAGATGACCGAGGGGATCACCTTGTAGTTCATCTCGCCATAACGTCCCGCGATCAGGTCGGCGACCATGACGCCCTCCTCCTTGCCCTTGTGTGCGAGCATCGGACCGCGTACGCAATCTCCGATCGCCCAGACGTTCTCGACGCCCGTGCGGCAGTGCTCGTCCACCTTGATGAATCCACGCTCATCGAGCTGTACGCCGGTATCGGCCGCGAACAGATCCTTCGTGTACGGCCTCCGACCGACCGCCACCACGAGCCGATCGACACTGATGCGCTGCTCCCCCTTCGCATCGGAATAGCTGACCTCGACCACCCCGCCGGCGACCTTCGCGCCGCTCACCTTGGCGCCGAGGCGTATGTCGAGCCCCTGCTTCTTGAACTGGCGCAGCGCTTCCTTGGCGAGCTGCTGGTCGGCAAACGCCAGGAAATCCGGCAGCGCCTCCAGCACCACGACCTCCGCACCCAGGCGCTGCCAGACACTCCCGAGTTCCAGCCCGATGACGCCCGCACCGATGACACCCAGGCGCTTGGGCACCGCCTCGAGATCTAGCGCGCCCCAGGAATCGACGATCTGGGGCGCAGTGAAGGGTACCGAGCGCAACTCGATCGGCTGGGATCCGGAGGCGAGCACCACGTGCCGCGCGGTCAGCACCCGGCGCGTGCCGTCGTGCGCGGTGAACTCGACCTTGCCCCCGCCGAGGAAGCGCCCGTGGCCCTGCAGTCCGGTCACGCCCGCTGACTTGAACAGCGCGACGATCCCCTGCGTCATGCCGCGCACAATGCCGCTCTTGCGCTTCTGCATCTGTGCCACATCCAGCTGCGCCCCCGACACCTTGATGCCGTGCAGCGCGAACTCATGCTGCAAGCGGTGGTAGAGCTCGGTGGACTCCAGCAGGGCCTTGGAGGGAATGCAGCCCGCGTTCAGGCAGGTGCCGCCGAAGGCGGCCGCGCCGTCGCGGTTCTTCCACTCATCTATACAGGCGACGCTTAGTTTGTTCTGTGCCGCGCGGATCGCAGCCGGGTAGCCCGCCGGGCCAGCCCCGATCACGACGACGTCGAAGGAATCGCTTGTCATACAGGTCCCTGTGGATGGCGAAGGTTCTTGCGGAAGATCTTGAAAAATAACACAAGATAATCAGGTAGCTAGGAGGTAAGTGCCTGTCACAAATCGGGAACATTACTGTCATAGACTGCCGCTGTTTTCAATGCGAAGAGTATTAGAAACCATGAGCAGCATTGCCGCCGACATCGTTCCCGCCCCCGCCTCGCGACCGAGGCTCGATCGACGGCCGAGCCGCACGACCATCGCGGTGTTCCTGTTGCTGCTCGTGATCGGTATCGGCTACACGGGCTTTTCCCTGGTGAGCGACATCAGCGGCGCGACGCCGCAGCGCATGGCGCTGCTGCCGTTTCTACTGCTGGGTGTGGCGCTGTTAATCGCCCTCGGGTTCGAGTTCGTCAACGGCTTCCACGATACCGCCAACGCCGTGGCGACGGTGATTTATACCCATTCGCTCCCACCACACGTCGCCGTGATGTACTCGGGGGCCCTCAATTTTTTCGGCGTGCTGGTCTCCAGCGGTGCGGTCGCCTTCGGCATCATCTCGCTGCTGCCGGTGGAATTGATCCTGCAGGTCGGTTCCAGCGCCGGCTTCGCCATGGTGTTTGCTCTGCTGATCGCCGCGATCATCTGGAATCTTGGCACCTGGTGGCTCGGCTTGCCGGCATCCTCCTCGCACACGCTGATTGGATCGATCATCGGGGTCGGGGTCGCCAACGCGCTCATGCACGGGCGCGACGGCACCAGCGGTGTGGACTGGGGCCAGGCGACCAAGGTGGGCTACTCGTTGCTGCTCTCGCCGCTGGTCGGCTTCGTATGCGCGGCGGGGCTGCTGCTCATTCTCAAGGCGCTGGTGAAGAACCGCGCTCTATATAGCGAGCCGAAGGCCAACGCCGCCCCGCCATGGTGGATCCGCGGCATCCTCATTCTGACCTGCGGAGGGGTGTCATTCGCGCACGGCTCCAACGACGGCCAGAAAGGCATGGGCCTGATCATGCTGATCCTGATCGGCACCGTGCCGATAGCCTATGCGCTCAACCGTGCCATGCCCGCTTCCCAGATGGGGCCATTCATCGCGGTGGCGAACACCACGGAGCAGGCGCTGGATAAGTACACCACGAGAGGCGCGGGCGATGCGCGCGGGGTGCTCTCGAACTACGTGCGTACCCACACCTGGAACGATGAGGTCCTGCCGGCCCTCGCGACCATTACCGCGAGCATCGGCGATCAGGTGAAGGAGAGCGGCACCCTCGCCAAGGTGCCACCGAATGCGGTCGCCAACGTGCGCAACGACATGTACCTCACCTCAGAAGCGGTGCGGGTGTTCGACAAGGATGCCCACGCCCCGGCGCTGGACGCCGATACCCGTGCGGATCTTGATGCGTTCAAGAAGCAGATCGACGCGGCGACCAAATTCATCCCGCTGTGGGTGAAGGTGGCGGTCGCGATCGCCCTCGGGCTGGGCACCATGGTGGGCTGGAAGCGCATCGTCGTGACCATCGGCGAGAAGATCGGCAAGACCCATCTCACCTACGCGCAGGGCGCCTGCGCGGAGCTCGTGGCGATGAGCACGATCGCCGCGGCCGACATGTTCGGGCTGCCGGTGTCGACCACGCACGTGCTGTCCTCGGGAGTGGCCGGCACCATGGCCGCCAATCACTCGGGCCTACAGATGGGTACGCTGCGCAACCTGCTGATGGCGTGGGTGCTGACGCTGCCGGTCGCGATCCTCTTGGCGGGCGGGCTCTACTGGGTTTTCCGCCACGTGTTCTAACGGGCGCCGCGCGCTTCAGATCCCGAGCAGCATGCGCCCCGGGTCCTCGAGGGCGTCCTTGATCGCCACCAGGAACTGCACTGCCTCGCGGCCATCAATAATGCGGTGATCGTAGGTCACCGCGAGATACATCATCGGCCGCACCGCGACCTGGCCGTCCACCACGATCGGCCGCTCCTGGATCTTGTGCATGCCGAGAATGGCGCTCTGCGGCGCGTTCACGATGGGCGTTGACATGAGTGAGCCGAACACCCCGCCATTGGTGATGGTGAAGGTGCCGCCGGTCAGATCCTCGATGGCGAGGGCTCCCTCGCGCGCCTTGCGCGCGTACTCCGCCACTTCCTTCTCAAGCGCAGCGAAGCCCTTGGTATCCGCATCGCGCACGACCGGAACGATCAGGCCGCGCTCGGTGGAAACGGCGACGCCGATGTCGTAGTACTCGTGGTAGAGAATGTCGTTGCCGTCGACCGAGGCGTTCACGACCGGGAATCTCTTCAACGCCTCGATCGCAGCCTTGACGAAGAAGGACATGAAGCCGAGCTTCACGCCGTGCGCCTTCTCGAAGCGCTCCTTGTGGCGCGAGCGCAGCTCCTGCACCGCGCTCAGGTCGACCTCGTTGAAGGTCGTGAGGAGTGCCTGGGTCGACTGCGCCTCGATCAGGCGTTGCGCGATCCGCGCCCGCAGCCGCGTCATCGGCACGCGCTGCTCGGCGCGCGCGCCGACAGGCGTCGGAGCGCGCGCAGCCGCGGGAACTGCGACCAAAGATGGGACGCTGGCGGGGGCGGCGCGTGCGGGGGCTTCCCCGGGCTTTTTCCCGAGGTAGCCGACGACATCGGACTTCGTCAGCCGGCCGTCGCGACCGGAGGCCGGGATTGAGCCCGGATCGAGGTGGTTCTCCTCGACCAGCCGACGCACCGAAGGGCTGAGCTTGCCTGGATCCTTCGCGCTCTCGGCAGGGGCCACGGCGGGGGCGGCCCTGGGTGCAGCGGAAGGCTTCGCGGCCGGTGCGGCTTGCGCTGGAGTCGCCGTCGCAGCTGCGCCCTCTTCGATCACGGCCAGCACCTGCCCGCTCTTCACGACCGTACCGCTGGCCACCTTCAGCTCGCGCACCACGCCGTTGGCGGGCGCGGGCACCTCGAGCACGACCTTGTCGGTCTCGAGATCAGCGAGATTCTCGTCACGACGGATGACATCTCCCGGGTGCTTGTGCCAGGCCACGAGCGTCGCATCGGCGACGGACTCCGGAAGCTGTGGAACGCGGATCTCGGTGCTCATGAGCGCTTTCGTATCGGGACCATGGGCGCTGTGGCGGGCGTGTCGGCGGCAGCCGCCGCAGCGGCGGCCGCGACCGCCGGCAGCACGGCGGTGAGCCGCGTGGTCTCGCGCGCGGACTCCTCGGTGGTATTCGAATGCAGCGCCGCGGCGACCAGCGTCTGCTGCTCGATCTCGTGGATCTTGCCGATGCCGGTCGCGGGCGCCGCCGAGGGCGGACGCCCGGCGTACAGCACCGGACGGCGGCCGATCACCAGCTCCTGCAGGCGGTGGCGGATCTGGTACCAGGCGCCCTGGTTCTGAGGCTCCTCCTGGCACCACACGACCTCGCGCACATTGGGGTAGCGGTTGAGCATCGCCTGATATTCCTCGGTCGGAAATGGATACAGCTGCTCGATACGCACCAGCGCCACATCGCGCAAGGCTTCCTTGCGGCGCGCCCTCAGCAGGTCGAAATAGACCTTGCCACTGCAGAAGACCACCCGCCGCACGTCCTCGGCCGCCAGCTCGTCAATCTCGCCGATGACGCGCGCAAAGTAGCCGCGCGTCAGATCCTCGAGCGCCGACACCGACAGCTCATGGCGCAGCAGGCTCTTGGGCGTCATGACAATCAGCGGCTTGCGGAAGGACTGGCGCATCTGCCGGCGCAGCATGTGGAACATCTGTGCCGGCGTCGAAGGCACGCACACCTGCATGTTGTTCTCCGCGCACAGCTGCAGGAAGCGCTCAAGTCGCGCCGAGGAGTGCTCAGGTCCGGCACCCTCATAACCGTGCGGCAGCAGCAATACCAGCCCGCAGAAGCGCTCCCACTTAGCTTCGCCGGAAGAGATGAACTGATCGATGATCACCTGGGCGCCGTTGGCGAAGTCGCCGTACTGGGCCTCCCACACGACCAGCGAGTGCGGGTCGGTCGTCGCGTAGCCGTACTCGAAGCCCATGACCGCCTCTTCCGAGAGCACCGAGTCGATCAGCTGCACGCGCGGCTGCGGATCGGCAATGTGCTGCAGCGGTATCCAGGTCGCATCGCTGTTCTGCTCGTGCAGCACGGCGTGCCGGTGAAAGAAGGTGCCGCGCCCGCTGTCCTGCCCGGTAATGCGCACGTTGAAGCCGTCGCTGAGCAGCGCCGCGTACGCCAGGGTCTCGGCGCAGCCCCAGTCGAGCGGCAGCTCGCCCTGCACCATCCTCCTGCGGTTCGCCATCAGCTGCGCGACCCGCGGATGGAGCGTGAATCCCTGCGGCAAAGTGGTGATGCGCTCGCCCAGGGATCGCAGCCGCGCCAGGTCCACCCCCGTCGGCACACGCTCGGTCCAGTCCACCTGCGCGTACGCGCTCCAGTCCACGGTGTACTTGTTGCCGATCATGCCGAGCGAGGCACGTGCCTGCGGGCGTCCCTCGTCGAGCCCGGCGCGGTACTGCTCGAGCATCGCCTGCGCATCCGATTCGCTCAGCACGCCAGCGGCGATGAGTCGATCGGCGTACAGCCGCCGCGCCGTCGGGTGCTCGCGGATGATGCGGTACATCACCGGCTGCGTGGCGGCCGGCTCGTCGGCCTCGTTGTGGCCGTGGCGGCGGTAGCACACCAGATCGATCACCACGTCCTTGCGGAAGCGCATGCGGTACTTCAGCGCCAGACGCGTGACGAATACCACCGCCTCCGGATCGTCAGCGTTCACATGGAAGATCGGTGCTTCCACCATCTTGGCCACGTCGCTGCAATACGTGGTCGAGCGCGCATCGCACGCCTCCGAGGTCGTGAAACCGATCTGGTTGTTGATGATGACGTGCAGCGTGCCGCCGGTGAAGAAACCGCGCGCCTGACTGAGCTGCAGCGTCTCCATCACCACGCCCTGGCCGGCGAAGGAGGCATCGCCGTGAATCAGAAGCGCCAGCACGCGCTGCGCGCGCTCATTGCCGCGGCACTCCTGGCGTGCGCGCACCGAGCCCTCGACCACCGGGTCGACGACCTCCAGGTGCGAGGGATTGAACGCCAGCACCGTGTGCACGTTGCCGTGTGCGGTACGCAGATCTGCCGAGAAGCCCTTGTGGTACTTGACGTCGCCCGAGCCCTTGAGTCGGCTCAGGTCGTAGGCGCCTTCGAACTCCGAGAACAGTTCCGCGGGTGACTTGCCGAGCAGGTTCACCAGCACGTTGAGACGGCCGCGGTGCGCCATGCCGATGACCACCTCCTCGATGTCATCGTTGCCGGCGCACTGGATGAGATCATCGAGGAGCGGAATCAGTGCATCACCGCCTTCGAGGGAGAAGCGCTTCTGGCCGACGTACTTGGTGTGCAGGTAGCGCTCCAGACCCTCCGCGGCGGTCAGCTGCCAGAGGATGTTGCGCTGCTCCTCGGCACTGAAGCGCTGTTGCAGTCGTCCCTGCTGAAACTCGTCCTGCAGCCACAGCCGCTCCTCGGAATCGGATATGTGCGCGAACTCAGCGCCGACGGTACCGGCGTAGATGTCTTGCAGCTGCGCCAGGATGTCCCGCAGCGTCATGCGCTTGGGCACAGCGTTCGTGTGGCTGCCGGTGAAGAACTGCGTGTCGAGGTCTGTAGGACTCAGCCCGAAGTAATCCAGATCGAGCACGTGCGGGCGCGGCCGCGGCATCAGCCCCAAGGGATCAATGGTGGCTAAGAGATGGCCGCGGTTGATCCACACCTGGATGAGCCGCGCAACCGCGGCCTGTTTGGCGTTGGCGGCCGGGGCAGGCGGTGCCGTGTCCGCTGCCCGCCCCGCCAGCGCGCGCGCGGCGATCGCATCGCGCACCGGGGCATGCGCGCGTTCGCTCGCCCCCTGCGGCGCGAGCTGCGCAAAATAGCTGCGCCAGTCATCCGCTACGCTCGCCGGGTCACGCAGGTACTGTTCGTACAGGCGGTCAAGGAACTCGGCGTTGGCGCCGTACAGGGCCGTAGGTTCGAGCATGGGGAGAAAAGGTCCGGCAGGACAGTAGTTTAGCGCAAAGCCGCCGGCGGCGCCGAACCCCCCGGCGCGAGGCTCGCTAGCCGGCGTTCAGCAGCCGCAGCTCATGGACGATGAGCGCGCCGTAGAGGGCCAGCAGTGTGTACAGCAGCAGACCCACCGGCACGACCCCGAAGGCCCGCAGGCGCGCCAGCAGCGTGAGCAGCACGACCCCGAAGGCGGTGAGGAAGATCTTCACCACCGCGAACCTCAGGGCGGATCCGGCAACCAGGGGCGCCATCAGGGGGTTGGCCTCGTAAGCCCCGTGCTCAAGCAGCATCAAGGTGAGGAACGCATCCGTGCACGAGAGCGCCACGATCACGACTGCGACCGCCAGCCATTGCGGATGATGCCAGTCCAGCGCCGTCACGGCGCGCTCGCCGTCGCGGCGCGGCAGGCGCCGCCGCGGGCTGAGATTACCGCGCAGCAGCCCGCGCAGAACGCCGCGCCGGCGATCACCGCGGCGCCGCTCGGCGCGCGGCCCGGACACCTCGCCGGATCCCTTGTCCTCGAGCTGCGTGGACACGTTGTTCTTTTTTCCGTTCTGCCAATTGGCGCTAACGAGGATTCTAGCAATGTACGTTGAGGGGGCCGCTCCGGCCTGCGTCACAACACGCCCCGCCATTTCCAGTTATGACAGCCCTCTTATGACAGCGCCATCGCCCCCGCTATCTATATGATGACGCCCGATGTCCGCTCCGAGCCCGTCTTCTGCCGTCGCGCACGACGACGGCCTGCCGCTGCCGCGCCGTTACTGGGCGATCATCGCGATCGCGCTCGCGATCGCGATGTCAGTTCTCGACAGCACTATCGCCAATGTCGCCCTGCCGACCATCGGGCGCGATCTGCACGTGAGCCCCGCGGCTTCCATCTGGGTCATCAACGCGTATCAGCTGACGATCGTCGTGCTGCTCCTGCCGCTCTCCTCCCTCGGCGAGATCGTGGGCTACCGGCGCGTGTCGCAGACCGGACTGGCGGTATTTACGCTCGGCTCGCTCGCCTGCGCCTTCGCGCCCAGCCTCCTGGCCCTCAGCATGGCGCGTGTCCTGCAGGGCATGGGCGCGGCGGCTGTCATGAGCGTCAGCCCGGCGCTGGTGCGTTTCACCTACCCCCACAGCCAGCTCGGCCGTGCCGTGGGGATCAACGCCTTCGTCGTGGCGACCTCCGCCGCCCTCGGCCCGACCATCGCCTCCGCCGTGCTCGCGGTCGCGCACTGGCGCTGGCTGTTCGGCATCAACATCCCGCTCGGCATCATCGCCTTCAGCATCGCGTGGTTCGCGCTCCCGGAGAACGAGCCGACGCGGCGGGCATTCAACCTGCCGGGCGCCTCGTTGTACGGTGGCACCTGCGCGCTGCTGCTGATTGGCCTGCAGTCCCTCGCCCATCACGCCTCAACGGCGCTGGCGACATTGCAGCTGGCATGCGGGTGCGTGCTGGGCGTACTGCTGGTGCGCCACGAGCGGCCCCGCAGCGCGCCGATCCTGCCGTTCGATCTGCTGCGCAATCGGGTGTTCTCGCTCTCGGTCGTGACATCGATATGCTCGTTCATGGCGCAGTCGACCGCACTCGTCGCACTGCCGTTCGAGATTCAGCGGCTCGGACACAGTGCCGTGCAGACCGGGCTACTCATGACCCCCTGGCCGCTGGCGCTCGCGGTCGCAGCGCCGGTTGCCGGGCGACTCGCCGACCGCCATGCCGCAGGACTGCTGGGGGGCCTGGGACTGCTCGTCATGGCGATCGGTCTGGCGCTCCTCGGGTTGCTGCCGCCGGCGGCAGGCAGTCTCGCGTTCATCTGGCGGATGAGCCTATGCGGTCTGGGCTTTGGCTTCTTCCAGGCACCCAACAACCGTACGATCCTCGCCAGCGCACCGCGCGCGCGCAGCGGCGCCGCAGGCGGTATGCTCAGTTCTGCGCGCCTGGCGGGACAGACCCTCGGTGCCACAGGGGTTGCGATCCTGTTCCGCGCTTATGGCGAGGCAGGTTCGCACTTCGCGTTGTACGTGGCGGCGTCCCTTGCGCTCATCGGCGCGGTTTTCAGCACCGTACGTCTGAGGGGCAATGTCCGCGAGAAGCTCCCTTGAGTGACACGGCATCGGGTGCGCCACCGGCTGCAAGCCCCATCAGGCCGCCGTTCACGCACGCCACCGCCCTCGCCAAGGTCAGGATGGCGGAGGATGCGTGGAACACCCGCGACCCGCAGCGCGTAGCGCTCGCGTACACCGAGGACTCGCAGTGGCGCAACCGCGCCGAATTCCTCCAGGGATGCGCCGCCATACAGCAGTTCCTGCAGCGCAAGTGGAGCCGCGAGCTGGATTACCGACTCATCAAGGAGCTCTGGACCTTTGGCGAGGAGCGCATCGCGGTACGCTTCGCGTACGAGTGGCACGATGATTCGGGTAACTGGTACCGCTCCTACGGCAACGAGAACTGGCAGTTCGCCGCCAGCGGACTGATGTGCCGGCGCATCGCCTCCATCAACGATCTGCCGATCGCGGAAGCTGAGCGAAAATACCGCTGGAGCGCCCCGGGAGCGAGGCCCAAGGATCACCCGTCGCTGAGTGAGCTGGGTCTTTGAGGTGCGCTATCCTGCCAGGGACTCCTTGAACAGAACCAGCATCCGGCTCCAGGCCTTTTCCGCCTGGTCGTGGTTGTAGACCTGCGAGTCCGGCGGACACCAGCCGTGCATGGTGCCCGCGTACACCTCGATCTCGGCGGGTACCTTCGTCTTGGCGAACTGCGCGCGCAGCACGTCCTTCGCCTCCGGCTGCTTCGCATCGTCGTTCGCGGCGATGGCGAACAGGTAATGCGCCTTGATCTTCGGGATCAGCAGGTGCGGACTGTCGGGGTTGTCGGTGACCAGGCCGCCGCCGTGGAACGATGCGCCGGCCCCGATACGATCGGGAAATGCCGCAGCGGTGCGCATGGTGAAGGGTCCGCCCATGCAGTATCCCGTGGTGCCCATTTTGTGCTTCTTGCTCACCGGCTTCTGCCCATCAAGCCAGCCGACGAAGGCCGTGGCATCCGTCTGCGCCGTCGCCGCCGAGAGCGTATGCATGAGTCCCATCAGCGCATCCCGCGTGGCCGGATCCTGGAAATCAGGGTGCTCGGGCGCGGTCGGCGCATGCTTGCTTCGGTAGAAGGGATTGACGACCAGGACCGCATAGCCGGATTCGGCCAGTCGCTTGCCCATCTGCCGAAACGCGGGCCGCAGGCCGAAGATGTCCGGCCACACGAGGATCCCGGGATGCGAGCCCGTCGCCGGATGCACGAAGTAGGCGTCCGCGGTGCCATCCGGTGTACGGATGTCGACCTCCGACTCCACGACCGCCAGCTGCGCAGCTGCGGGGGCGGGCGAGAGCACGCTGACGAGGCCTGCGCCGGCACCGAGCAATGCAAAGCGCCGCCGCGAGAGCCCAGGGCCGCGCAGCTGGTACTGCACCATGTCATCCAGAGAGTCGTTGTCGCACATAATCCCTCCGACTCGCACGAATACTGCGCCTGCTGTCGCTCGCGCTGCAAGCAGCTGCATGGCTGCGACTCCACAGAACGCGCGCGAGGGAATAGACTGCCGGCCTGCACCGTCCGGCCTTCAGGGAGAAAAAGAACATGTCACGCCTCAAGGTACTCGCATTCGCATGGGCGCCGGCCCTCGCCGTGGTAATGGTTGTCGCGCCACGCGCCGGGCGCGCCGACGTCACGATCCAGGAGCAGACCAGTTTCGATTTCAGCGTGATCCAGGCACACGGCAGCAACACCGAGTACACCACCGCGGACAAGCAGCGACGCGACACGGAACTGAGCTGCGAGGGATTCATGTCGCTGCTGTGCGCCAACGCCCAGTCCGGCAACATCATCCGCCTGGATCGCGAGGTGCAGTGGCAGCTCGAGCCGAAGAAGAAGGAGTATCGGGAAACGCCGTTCCTGACCGCGGCGCAGCGCCAGGCCGCCCTGCAGCAGGCACAGGCCGAGATGGACAAGATGAAGCAATGCCCGGCCGTGCAGCAGAAAGGCTCGCAGGCCCCGGACACCTCTAAGTGCGAAATGAGTCCGCCGAAGTTCGACATCAAGCAGCCCGGCACGCACGCAACCATCGCCGGCCACGACAGCCAGCTCACCCAGCTGGCCCTCACCCAGAGCTGCACCAACAAGCAAACCGGTGACAGCTGCGATTTCCTGTTCATGTTCGATAGCTGGCTGACTCAGGATCAGATCGCCGGGCTGGAGGACCGCAAGGCGTTCGCGCTGGCGTACGCGCAGAAGCTCGGGCTGGACGAGCACGGCGGTGCGGGCGTCGCCATCCCGGCGCAGATGCGTCAGTTCATCGCCCCCTATGCGGAGGCAATGAAGCAGCTCGGCGGCAAGGCCACCGATATCAAGGGTTACCCGCTCAAGACCACCGTGCGCATCGCCTTCGGCGGCGAGCATTGCGCGGCTGCGAAGAACTCGCAGAGCTCAGGCGGTTTCGGCAACGGCAACGGCAACACCAACAGCAACGTCGTGGGTGATGCCAGTCAGGCGGGCGCCAGCGCCGGCACCGGTGCTGCGGCCGGCGCGGCTGGTTCGAGTGCCGGCAGCGCGGCCGCCAACGCCGCCGGCAACGGCGCGGGGGGTTCGGTCCTCGGCTCCGCCGCCAGTGCGTTCAGCAACAAGCTGGTGAGCGGCCTGTTCGCGAAGAAGAACAACACCAGCACCAGCGGCGCCTCCGGCACCAGCACCGCGACCGCCGGCGGCGCAAGTGCACTGCCGCCTGGAATGACTCAGGCCGGCTCGTTCACCACTGAAACCACCTCGATCACGCAGGGACCGATACCCGGATCGCAGTTCGACATCCCCGCCGGCTGGAAGCTCGACCAGCCGCCCCCGAGCAAGGCGCACGAGTTCACCTGTCCGAAGGCCGGCACCTGAGCCTGCTGCGCTTCCACGCACGCGCTTTCGGGAGACTGTCGGTGTCTGCCGACGCCATGCATGAGGAGCGCTGCGACGTCGCTTGACCATTAATCGTTTGTCGCCGGGACGGCCGCTACGTAGGGTCACGGGGTCTGAACTTCGACATGGAGTTGACTTATGACCAGGTACTCGGCCGCATGGCTCATTGCCGCAGCGGGTAGCGTGGGATGGTGTCCGCTGGGAAGCGCCGCCAGCCCATCTTTCGCACACTCGGCCTCATTGAGCCAAAGCCCTCTCGTCATGCGTCTGAGCAAAGACGAGTTCCGTATCGCCTTCGGCCTCGCGGCCGCCGGATGTGCCTCCAATGGCTGCAACGGCGTGATCCGTTACCGAGTCGACTGGAAGACCGACGACGGCACGGTAAGGTCCGAATTGCGGCGCGTGAGCTACAGCGTCTTACCCCACTACACTCGTGCGATTACCGTCGATCGTCAGTACTTTGATACCGCCGAGGGCGCGCACACCACCGCCATCATCAAGGTGAGCGTCGGCAGCATCACCTGCCTCGAGGGTGTGCAACCGAGTGCGGAGCAGCTGGCCGCCATCAATCGCTGAAGTGCGCTCCGCCGCGCGCGACTAGAACGGCTCGCGCAAACAGGAACCGCGCATTGGGCGCTGCCGCGCCAGGCGGATTCAAACTGCTACGGTGCGATTTCGAGCGGCGTATCCCAAGGCCGCATTGCTGGCATTGAAAATGGCCGCGCGCAGCGCACCGGGCGGCTGTGCGTCGCCGGCCAGCCGTGACGTCATACGCGACACTGGGTAGCTTATCCCTACCGCCGGCTCACTGCGGCGCACGTCCGCAGTTTCGCGAACTGTTACGTCTTTGAAACCGCCTCTGCACTACTCCGTAACCGGGCCGCCCGTACACTCGTAGGCTTGCTTCCGGACATCCATAGCCGCGGAGATCACTCCATGAGATCGACTCCACGCACCATCGTCATAGTAGGCGCAGGTTTCTCCGGCACGACGGTCGCCACCACACTCTTACGCAGCGAACACCGCGAGCCGCTGCGCATCGTGCTGATGGACCGCGCCCAGATGGCGCGCGGACTTGCGTACAGCAAACTGAAGTACCCTTATCTGCTCAACGTGCCGGCCGGTCGCATGTCCGCGAACGCCGCGGACGCCGGCGAATTCCTCGCCTTTGCCCGCAAACGTGACGCTAACGTTACCGCCGAGGACTTCCTGCCGCGCGAACTCTATGGGGACTACCTCGAGTCCGCTCTGGCGAGCGCCGAATCGGCATGCGCGCCGCACGTCGAACTCAAGCGCACTTACGGACTGGCGATCGCGATCGAAAGAGTGCCCAGAAGCGCCGTCGTGCGGGTACATCTGGCCGACGGGCGCAGCCTTAACGCCGATGCCGTCGTGCTCGCGCTCGGCAATCCGCCGCCGGCTGATCTGCCCGGGAGCGAGGCGCTGCGCGGCTCGGCGCGCTACATCGCGGATCCCTGGGCAGCGCCGCCGCAGTTTCGGGCGGGCGAGACGCTGCTGGTGGCCGGTACTGGCCTTACGATGGCTGACACCGTGCTCGCAGGAACGCGCGCGGCCCGCGGCAAGGCGCTGGTTCACGCCATCTCACGCCATGGCCTGATCCCGCCACCGCAGAGGCCCCTGCGGCGCGTCCCCGAGCAGCCGGATACGGCACGACTGCTGCACGCCGCGTCGATTTCGCTGCCGCGCCTGGTAAGCGCGGTGCGCGCGCTGGCAGAGGAAGTCGAGCTCCAAGGCGAGGACTGGCGCGAGAGCATTGCCTGCGTTCGGGAAGTTGCGCCAGCCCTCTGGCAGCGCCTGAAGCTGCCCGAGCGGCGCAGGTTCCTTCGCCACGTGCGCTCATATTGGGACGTACACCGGCACCGCCTCGCGCACAGTACCTGGTCCGATCTGCACGAGCTGCGCCGTGCCGGTCAGCTGCAGCTGCACGCCGGGCGCATTCTGAACCTCGAGCCCGCCGGCAAACAGGTACGCATCACCTGCCGTGCGCGCGGCGCGGGACATGCCGGCACGCTCATGGTCGATCGCGTCATCAACTGCACCGGTCCGGACTACGACGTCGGCCGCACGCGCGAGCGGCTGTTGCGCTCCCTGCTGGCGCAGGGCGTGGCGCTGCGCGACCCGCTCGGTCAGGGGCTCGTGACCGATGAGCTTGGCGCGCTGATCAACGCCACTGGGCGCGCGGCCACAAACATCTTCTACGTCGGGCCCATGCTGCGCGCGAGCTTCTGGGAGAGCACCGCCGTCGCGGAGCTGCGCGTACACGCCATGCGGCTGGCGCAGCACCTGAGCGAGGAGCCCGACGCAGCCAGGATCACAGGCTCCAGTGAACGGGTGGCGCTGTTCGTGCCGCCGCACGCGGACGCCGCCGCGCTGCGGTTGCCCTCCCACTGAATTGACCCTGACGACGGCGTAACCCCTCGATCCAGCCCGTGCCTTGGAAAAAAGGGCACCCGCCGCATCAGTGCCCCCGGCCTGATTGGCGTCCTGCTCGTTGCCGTGCCGGTACAAGCTGGATGCGACCACGCAGATCGCCCCGGCGTCCCAGCGCTCGCTGAACTCGTAATCGAGCGCCAGCCGGCCCGTATCGCGCGCAGCCAGAGAAATCCGCTCTCCAGTCGTGATGAGGATGTGGCCCTCGAGGTGGGCGGTGCCGTTGCACGCTGCATTGACGACGAAGGTCGGCTGGAAGATAGCATCCACGAAGCGGTGCAAGCCCCAACGCGAATCCTGCTCACACACTGGCGACCTCACCGTGTTGAGCCCGCCGATCTTCTTCTCGAGAGCCGAGCTGGCGAGCAGGGTGTCGATGCTTCGCACGCGCCTGCCATGCTGTAAGCTGACGCTGTCTACCGGACGTACGCGACAGCTGCAGCACAACGGATCGATTCGATGGCTGACCTACCGGGCGTGCGATCCTCCGCCACCGACAGCGGAGAGGTCTTCACTAAAGATAGCCTCTTCTCCGAGATTGAGCGCATGGGCGCCGCCTTCTGGCGTGGGCGCGAGCGTAATTACCTGCTGTTACTGTCGGGCGCACTCATCGTCGTGCTGTCGGCGACCGCCTATGCGCAGATCAGGCTGAACGCGTGGAACAAGCCCTTCTACGATGCTCTGACGCACAAGGACTGGGCGGTCTTCATCGAGCAGCTGATCGTGTTCGCCGAGCTGGCCGGCGTGCTGCTGGTCCTCAACGTTGCGCAGATGTGGCTCAACCAAACCTCGAAGGTCGTGCTGCGCCAGGGTCTGGTGCATGAGCTGCTGAACGAATGGCTGCAGCCGCTACGCGCGTTCCGCCTGTCGAATGCGGGCTGGATCGGCGTCAATCCGGACCAGCGCCTGCACGCCGATGCGCAGCATCTGACCGATCTGACGACCGACCTCGGCATCGGCCTGCTGCAGGCGACGCTGCTGCTGCTGTGCTTCATCGGCGTGCTGTGGATCCTGTCGCGACAGATGATCGTGCCCCTCGGCGGCCACGAGATCCAGATCCCCGGGTACATGGTGTGGTGGGCACTGATCTATGCAGGGACGGCATCACTGTTCACCTGGTGGGTGGGTCGTCCCCTGGTGAAGCTGGATGCCGAACGCTACGCACGCGAGGCAGACCTGCGTTTTGCCCTGGTACGGGCCAACGAGGAGATCGAGGGCATCACGATCTTCGGCGGCGAGGCCGATGAGAAAGAGCATCTGAACCGGGTGTTCGAAACCGTGCTCGAGATCTCGCGGCGCATCGTAGGCGCACTGACGCGGCTTACCTGGGTCACGGCCGGCTATGGGTGGCTCATGATCGTTGCCCCGATCCTGGTTGCCGCACCAAGCTATATGTCGGACCGCATGACCTTCGGGGAGCTGATGATGACAGTCGGCGCATTCACCCAGGTACAGTCCTCGCTGCGCTGGTTCGTCGACAACTTCTCCAATCTCGCGGACTGGCGTGCCACGCTTGTGCGTGTGTCCAACTTCCGCAACGCGGTGATGACCATGGATCGCATGGGCCAAACGGCAAGCCACATCGAGCTGCAGGAAACCGACACCCCATCGATCCGCCTTGACGATCTGTGCATCGCAGCTCCGGCCGGTGCCATCAGGCTGAGCGAGACGCACCTGGAGCTCAAGCCCGGTGAACGGCTGCTCATCGCCGGCGAACGGGGCTCCGCCAGAACCTTGCTGTTCCAGGCGATCATCGGCATCTGGCCCTGGGGACGCGGGCGCATCACGCGCCCGCCGCGCGGGCCTGTTCTGTTCCTGCCTTCGCGCGCTTACGTGCCCCCCGGGGCCCTGCGTGCCGCGCTCGCCTACCCACACTCGGCGAACGTCTATGACGCCAAGGACATCAGCGCGGCGCTCGCGCAAGTCGGCCTCGGTCGGCTCGCCGAGCAGCTCGATACTGTGGAGCGCTGGGACCGGCGTTTGAACGAGGATGAGAAGCAGTGTCTGGCCTTCGCCCGCGTGATACTGCAGCGTCCGCGGTGGCTGGTGCTGGACGGTGTGCTGGACCTGCTCGATCCGGCCTCGCGCAGGCGTATCGAAGCGCTGCTCCGCGGCGCGCTGCGCGAGGTCGGCCTCATCAGCATCGGCGAGGACACGAACCGCGGCGGTCCCTTCACCCACAAATTGGATCTCCTCCCCGATCCGCACGGACCTGCCTTCCAGCCGCCCGAGCAGCCGGCCGCTGTCGCTCAACAGGCTTGAACGCACCCATGCCGAAGCGCACCAAGATCAGGTCCCGCTCCGCCACGGCAGCTCGCGTCAAGCGGCTCTCCGATCAAGAGCTGCTGGATCTGGTGCAGCGCCAAACGTTTCGCTACTTCTGGGACGGCGCCCACCCGGTGAGCGGCCTGGCCTTCGACCGGCGCACGCGGCGCGCTGCTGACCGCGATGGCCCCGTGGCCAGTGGCGCCTCGGGATTTGCCGCACTGGTGCTGATCATTGCCTGCGAACGCGGCTGGGTGGCGCGCGAACAGGTGCTGGCACGCTTCGCGGCGATGCTCGACTGCCTCGAGAAAGCCACCTGCTACCACGGGATGTACCCGCATTTCATGCGCGGCGACACCGGTGCCACCATCCCCTTCAGTCGCAAGGACGACGGCGGGGACATCGTCGAGACGGCCTTGCTCTTGCAGGGGCTGCTGTGTGCGCGCGCGTACTTCGATCGCGCGGCGCCAGCCGAAGCGCGCCTGCGGGCGCGCATCACCACTGTCTGGCAGGAGGCGGAATGGGACTGGTACACGCAGGCAGAACGTCCGGTTCTGACCTGGCACTGGAGCCCCACCAATGGCTTCGCCTTGAACCATGACGTGCGCGGCTGGAACGAGTGCCTAATCACCTACGTGCTCGCCGCCTCTGCGCCGCGCCATGCCGTAGCAGCAGAGGCGTATCACGCAGGCTGGGCGGTCAACCGTGAGTTCCTCAATCGGCGCAGCTTCGAAGGCATCGAGCTTCCGCTCGGCCCGGATTGGGGCGGACCGCTGTTCTTCGCGCATTATTCCTTCTGCGGCCTCGATCCGCGCGGATTGAGCGATGCGTACGCGGACTACTGGCAGCAGAACGTGAACCACACGCTCATCAACTACGCGTACTGCGTGCGTAACCCGCATCGCTACAAGGGCTACGGCCCGGATTGCTGGGGGTTGAGCGCGGGGGACAGCCTCGAGGGCTACGAGGCGCACGCGCCCACCAACGATCGCAGCGTCATCACGCCCGCTGCCGCGCTCTCGAGCTTCCCCTACGCTCCGCAACAGGCGATGTGCGCGCTGCGCCATTTCTTCGACCAGCTCGGTGACTGCATCTGGGGTCGCTTTGGCTTCGTGGATGGCTTCAGCGCGCAACACGAGTGGTACGCCGAGAGCTTCATCGGCATCAGCCAGGGACCGAGCATCATCATGATCGAGAACTACCGCAGCGGCCTCATCTGGAAGCTGTTCATGGGGATTCCGGAGATCCAGGCGGGATTGAAGAAGCTCGGTTTCCGCAGTCCGCACCTCGCTTGATCTGGCCCGTGACGCAGCTGCAGCCATGGATCGAAGCGCAGGCGCGCTTTGCCGCACGCGCAATGCTCGGCGCCATTTCCGCGACGCAGCTGGTCATGGGGCGCACCGGTTTCGGGCAGCGTGTGATACCGCGCCCAGGCTCGGTCCTGGCATCTCCGGTGTGTGCCCGCTACGACCCTGAGCCTGACTATTTCTTTCACTGGTTCCGAGATTCCGCAATCGTCATCGACGCGCTGCGCGTGGCGCTGACCGAGAGCTACGTCGGAGGCGAGGCGCTGAGCCGCTTCGGCGAGTTCGTGCACTTCAGCCACACGCTGCTGTCGGTGGATGGGCGGGAGTTCCTCCAACGCAGCAACTTCAGAAGCACCGTGCAGCCCGCCTTCCGTGAGTACCTGCGGCCGGACGCTGAAATCGCCGCTCTTTCAGGCGAATCGGTATTGGCAGACGTGCGTGTCAACGCCGACGGCACACCCGATATCACCCGCTGGTCGCGCCCACAGGCAGATGGACCTGCAATGCGCAGCATTGCGCTGGCGCGCTGGTTGCGCGAGCTTCCGCAACTCGATGCGTCGCTCCGCAGCGTGGTGCGCGAAGTCATCGCAGCCGATCTGTCCTTCACGCTCTCGCAATTACCTCGCAACTCGTTTGATATCTGGGAAGAGCAATGCGGCGAGCACTACTACACACGGCTGGTGCAGAGTGAAGCGTGCACGCAGGGCGCCGCATGCTTCGCGAAATCAGGCGATGAGTCGCGCGCCCAGACATGCAGCGCCGCAGCACAGGTAAACGTACCCCGGCTGGCCGCCTTTTGGGACCGCAGCGCCGGCTTCTACCGCTCGCGCATGGCGGTAACCCACGCAGCGCCAGGGAAAGAACTGGATATGGCGGTCATCCTCGCGACGCTGCATGCCGGACGTGCGCTTGGTGCGCACAGCGTGCTCGACCCGAAGGTACAGGCTACGCTGACGGCGCTTGAGGAGCTCTTCGAGGCCGAATACCTCATCAACCGCAGCCGTCCCTCGGAGCGCGGCCCGGCCATGGGACGCTACGCCAACGACAGGTATTACAGTGGCGGCGCGTATTACTTCGCGACCCTTGCCGCGGCGGAATTTTATTTCAGGCTGGCAGCTGCGCTCGGCGGCGGGGCCGAACTGATGGTCGTCGAAGAGAATCGCCGTTTTCGCGAACGTCTCGGGATCGGGCAGTCCAACGGCGATCCCTCAGCGCAGGCGAAGCTCGCCGTGGGGCGCGGCGATGCGTTCATGCGCTGCGTTCAGGCCTACACGCCGCCCGGTGGAGAGCTCTCGGAACAGTTCGATCAGTCGAGCGGAGCCCAGACATCCGCCCGGCAGTTGTCCTGGAGCTATGCCGCGTTCGTCACCGCAGCGGCAAGCCGCAGGCGGGCTCACAAGTTGATGCCATGAGTCCGTCAAGCCCTCCGCCAGGCGCGACTGGTTCCCGCGTACGGATGCGGCAACCGGCGCACCGCGCGTGTTCCCGCGTCAGACGAAACATCGTAGACTACAGGTTCGCAGCTGCCGCCTCGGCGCCGACCAGACCTGAGGGGACTGAAGGCGCCACACGCTGCACCCAGGAGCCACACCGGAACGGCGAGTCGCCGTGGTTAAGACTTCTCAGCTATGAGAATTCTCGTTGTCGAAGACGAACCGGATACCTCTCGGTACGTCTGCAACGGCCTGGCCGAGGCCGGTCATGCCGTGACATGCAGCGCTAACGGCCTGGACGGACTGCATCAGGCACTCAATGAGAGCTGGGACCTGATCATCGTCGATCGGCTGCTACCGGGCGGGGTCGACGGTTTGTCGATCATCAGCAAGCTGCGCGACCTTGGGAAGCGTACCCCCGCACTGATCGTGAGCGCCCTGACCAGCACCGACGAGCGCGTGCGCGGTTTGCGACATGGCGGCGATGACTATATTTCCAAGCCCTTTGCGTTCGCGGAACTGCTGGCGCGTGTCGAAGCGCTGTTGCGCCGGGCGCATCCCACCCATGTGACCCGGCAACTGCAGGTCGCAGATCTGACGCTCGATACCGGCACGTTTCAGGTTGCTCGCGGCGCGATCCCGATCGCCCTGCAACCACGCGAGCTGCGCCTGCTCGCCTACCTCATGCGCAACGAAGGCCAGGTCGTCACACGCACGATGCTGCTCGAAGCAGTCTGGGACTGTCACTTCGATCCGCAGACCAACGTCATCGACGTTCAGATCAGCCGTCTGCGCAGCAAGGTGGACAAGGGATTTTCGCCTGCGTTGATTCATACCATTCGCGGCGTCGGATACCTCCTGGGCGAGCGGACATAGCCGCAGTCCCGCAACAGGTGGTGGCGTTTCATGCCCGTGCGCACACTCGATAACTCCATCGCGACCAGACTCGCGCTCGGTAACGGTGCGTTGCTCGTAGTCCTGATCCTGGTGACCTCGGGGGTCTTTTATTTCGGTACCGTCGGCGTGCTCGACCGCAGCATGGACGGCAAAATTATCTCGATTTCCAATCGCCTGCATGACACGTATGGGGCCCAGCCCACCGCCGAGCTGGTTCGGGAGATCAACAACGAGCTCACCGACGGCATTGACAGCGACACTGAGATATTTCTGGTCAGCTCGCCGTCCGGGCAGCGCGTGGTGGGCAATCTGTCGACGTGGCCACCCGCCGATACGCCCACGGGACGGTTGGTGAACCGCGAGGTGATCCGGGACGGCCGGCCCTCGTCCGCGCGCCTGATCGTGCGGCCGCTGCCGAATGGCGGACTACTTTACGTCGGGCGCGACCTGAGCGAGCAACGAGCGATCCGCGCTCTGGTCTGGCATGCACTGGAGGCGGCAGCGGCGGTCTCGCTGGTGCTGGTGGTGATCGGGGCCTGGCTCCTGCGTCATCAGATCGAGCGCCGCATCAGCGGGATTCGCAGCACCGCCCGTGAAATCGAGGCCGGAAATCTCGACCGGCGCATCTCGATCTCGGGCGATGACGAGTTCGCTCGCCTCGGCCTCGACATCAACCGCATGCTCGACCGAATCGAGCAGCTCATGAACGGCGTCCGGCATGTCTCGAATGCGATCGCGCACGACCTGCGAACCCCATTGGGCCGCGTGCGAGCGCGACTGGACGAAGCGCTCAGGCGCGAAACGACCGTGGCCGAGCTGACTGACGCAGCACGCACGGCGATCGATGGGATCGACGATTTGATTCTGGTGTTCAACAAGCTCCTGCAGATCGCCGAGGCGGAGTCGGGGATGCGCGCCGAGCACATGGGGCTCGTCGACCTGAATCGTATCGTTCACGACATGGGCGAGTTATATGACGCGGCAGCCGAGGAGCGCAGCGTGCGATTGTCGGTCGGCGGGCAATCCGCGGTCTGGACTCACGGTGATCATGATCTTCTGGCCAGCGCCGTCGGCAGTCTCATCGACAACGCCATCAAGTACGCCGGTCCGGGTGCCAGCGTCGAGCTGACCGCGCGATCGGAGGCGCAGCGAGTGTGCATTCTGGTGCGCGATAACGGTCCGGGGGTAGCACCTGCCGAGCTGCCAAGACTGACCGAGCGGTTTTATCGCGTGGACCGCGCGCGCAGTCAGCCCGGCAATGGTCTTGGCCTTGCGATCGTATCGGCAATCGCCAAGTTGCACGGCGGAGAGTTGCAACTCTTCGACGCCGGGCCAGGACTTTGTGCGTCCATCCTGCTGCCGCGCCCATCAGCTTCACCGCTCGAGCGTGCGCCTGAGGCCACTACCGCGCCACCGCCTGCTGCCCTGGCTCACCTTTCCCATCGGTAATCTTCGCGCAAGGTGCCGGAAAGCACCGCGCTCGTAACATGCTAGAGCGTGACCGGCCGAGCCGGTCGGGCTCATGCGAGCTCTCAGGCCGTACGGGCCGTTGCGCAGGGCGCGAGTGAGCAGCGTTTCCCAATCCTAACGGTGACTTCTCCACCGGAAGCCCTGCCACTGGCACGACAGTCCGGTGAGCGTTAACTGCTCAGGCCATCACTCATGCACGTTCCTGCTCGCTCCCGTCTCACGCTGGCACTCGCTGCCGTGGGAGCGCTGACAGGCTGCGCCGTGGGACCCAACTTCCACCAGCCGCAGGCACCGCACGATGCCGGATTCACCACCACACCGCTGCGAGGGACCACCGCCTCGGCGGAGGTGCCCGGCGGGGAGGCCCAGCGCTTTGTGCCGGGGCAGGATGTGGCCTTCAACTGGTGGCAGTCCTTTGGCAGTCCCGCTGTGAATACCCTGGTCGAGCAGGCGTTCGCTGCCAATCCGACCGTTGCGGCCGCGCAGGCTTCCTTGCGCCAGGCACAGGAGCAGGTCTACGCGCAACGCGGTTACTTCTATCCCAGCGTCGCGGCTGATTATGCCTTCGAGCGCCAGAAGGTGTCCGGCAACACCGCAACTTCCTCAGCGCCCGGTGTGCAGGGTAACGGACAGATCCTGCAGCCGAACGGGCCTGCCCAGCCGCTCACTTACAACTATCATACCGCCGAGCTGACCGTGGGCTTTACGCCGGATGTATTCGGCAGCAACCGCCGCAAAGTTGAGTCCTTGGCTGCGCAGGCGCAGATGCAGCGTTTCGAGCTGGAGGCCACTTACCTCACGCTGGCCTCGAATGTCGTCGCGGCGGCAATCCAGGAAGCCTCGACCCGCGCGCAGATCGAGGCGATCAAGGACATCATCGATTCCAACGAGAAGTCCCTGCAGGTATTGCTCGACAAGTACCAGCAAGGCTACGCGATGCGGGTTGACGTGGCCGCTCAGGAAGCCGCGCTTGCCCAGGCCAGGGCACTCCTGCCGCCGCTCGAAAAGCAGTTCGAGCAGACACGTGATCTGCTGCGCACCCTGGTCGGCAAGCTCCCGAACCAGGAGCTCGAGGAGACCTTCGAGCTGAGCTCGCTGAAGCTGCCGCAGGACCTGCCGTTGAGCCTCCCGTCCCGGATCATCGAGCAGCGCCCTGACGTGCGCGCCGCCGCCGAGCAACTGCGCTCGGCCAACGCGCAAGTCGGTGTGGCGATCGCGGCCATGCTGCCGCAATTCTCAATCACCGGCGCTGTGGGCGGCGGGGCCAACGAATTTCCCTGGATGTTCCGCGACGGTGGACCCTTCTGGGACCTTATAGGTGGCGTCACGCAACCCGTGTTTGCCGGTGGCACGTTGCTGCACACCAAGCGCGCTGCGGATCAGGCGCTGCTGCAGGCCGCTGCGCAGTACCAGCAGACCGTGCTCACGGCCTACCAGAATGTCGCTGATACGCTGCACGCGCTGCTTGCGGATGCTGATGAGCTAGCCGCGGCGCACGCCGTCGAACGCGCCGCGAAGGTCACACTCGATCTGACCCGTGAGCAGATGCAGGACGGCTTCACCGACTACCTGGCGGGCCTCGCCGCGCAGATCGCCTATCAGCAGGCCCTGCTCAGCCTGGTGCAGGCTCAGTCCACGCGCTTCGGCGATACCGCGGCGCTGTACCAGGCGCTTGGCGGTGGCTGGTGGAACCGACCGGCGGATCTGACCGCGGCGGCTGTCCCCGGCAACTGACGCTCATGAGCCCCGCTAAGCTCGCACGGCAATTGATCAGGCGGCCTCTCCTGCGAGTCACGGCCGCGACCGGCGCGACAGCCATGCTCATCGTGCTTGCCTACCTGGGGCTGCACCATGCGACCGGGAACGCTGCCGAGGCCGATGGCGCACGGCCCAGTGCCGCCCCGGCGCCTGCCGGCGACACCGTGGAACTTACGGCATTGCAGCTCGCTGCAATCAGGGTCGCACCGATCGGTGATCACGAGTTCGCGTACCACAAGCAGGCGGTGGGGCTCATCGATTTCAACCAGGACCTGAACGTACAGGTATTCACCCCTTATCAGGGCCGGATCATTCAAACGTACGCCGATCTTGGCGACCTGGTGAAGAAAGGCCAGCTGCTGTTCAGCATCGAGAGCCCAGACTTCCTCGCGGCGGAGTCAAATCTGATCGGTGCGGCGGCGACGCTCGAGCAAACCAGCAGCGCCTTGCAGCGAGCCGTCAAGCTCTATGCGGCGCATGGCATCGATCAGAACGACTATGAGACTGCAGTGGCAAACCAACAGACCGCCGAGGGCGCGCTGAAGGCGGCACGCCACGCGGTCGCGATTTTCGGCAAGAGCGAGGCGGAAATCGATCACATCGTTGCCAAACGACAGGTTGAGCCCGCACTGCTCGTCAAAAGTCCGATCAGCGGCCGCATCACCGCACGTAACGCCGCGCCTGGCTTGCTCGAGCAGCCGGGAAACGCACCTGCCCCTTACTCGGTGGCTGACCTGAGAACCAAGTGGATGGTGGCAAATGTGCTCGAAAGCGACGCCCCGCTCTACCGCCTGGGTCAACCGATCCAGGCCTCGGTGATGGCTTATCCCGGCAGGCTCTTCCAGGGAGCGCTCTCCAGACTCGGTCGCTCGCTCGATCCGAATACGCACCGCATCGTGGTGCGCTGCGAGATCGCAGATCCGCGCGATGAGCTGATTCCGGGGATGCTCGCGAACTTTGCGATTCAGGTGCAGCAGCCGGTCAAGTCCCTCGCCATACCGATGAACGGAGTGGTGCGCAACGGCGATGGCAGCTTTGCGGCGTGGATCACCACCGATCGTCGCCGCTTCAGTCAACGCATCCTCAAGCTGGGTGAACCCCTTGACGGACAATACCCGGTCTTGGCAGGTCTCAAGCGCGGGGAGCTGGCGATCACCGACGGCGCGGTGTTTGTCAGCAACATTCTCTACGCACCCCCGACGGATTGAGCGGGCGTCAATCGCTGCTGCGCGGGTAAACGTTCATCATGCTCAAAGGCATCATCGCGGCGTGCTTGAGTCGCCGGGCGATCGTCCTGTTCGGCCTGCTCGCCTTCGCCGTAGCGGGCCTATATGCCTTCAAGATAATCAACATCGAGTCCTACCCGAATCCGACCCCGGTCATCCTCGAGATTACGGCCGAGGGCCCGGGTCTTTCGGCCGAGGAGATCGAACGCTATTACACCATCCCCATGGAAATCGGCCTGTATGCGACGCCGGGGGTGCAGGTGATCCGCTCCACCTCGTTCTACGGCCTGGCCTTCATCCGCGTGGTATTCAAGTGGGGAGTCGACTACGACTTCGCCTTCGCCCAGGCGACCCTGGCACTGCAGGAGAATGTCATCCTGCCGGGCGGACAATTACCGTCGGTCAATCAAAACAGCGGCAGCGGCGAGATTTATCGCTACACGGTGCAGGGCCCGAAGCGTTATTCGCTGACCGATCTGCGCACCATCCAGGACTGGATCGTGTTACGGCGGCTCTCCACGATACCCGGCGTCATCAACATCAACAGCTGGGGCGGTACCACCAAGGAATTTGAAGTGCGGGTCGATCCGCTGCGACTTGAAGCTTTCAATGTCACCGTACCGCAGATCCTGACCGCGCTCGGCAATGCCAACATCAATGTCGGGGGGCGCGAGGTCGTCATCGGCCAGCAGTCCATCAACATCCGCGGCATCGGACTGATCGATGACGGTGGCAACGACGATCTGACCCAGGGCTACAAGGTCGATGACATCGAAAAGGTCGTCCTCGGGCAATTCAACGGTGTCCCCGTGCTGATGAAGGATGTGGCCAGCGTAAGAATGACCCACACGCCGCGGCTTGGGATTTTCGGCAAGGACAACAACGACGACGTGGTCGGATCGATCGTGGTCATGACCCGCACCAAGCAGACTTCAGAAGTGCTGCCGCTCGTCAAGACCGAAGTCGCCAGAATGAACAGCGACGGCAGCCTGCTGCCGGGTGTCAAGGTGGTGCCGTTCTACGATCGCGGCTATCTGATCGAGCTGACGACGCACACCGTATTGCGCAACCTGCTGTTCGGAGTGTTGCTGGTATTCCTGATTCAGTGGGTGTTTCTCGGCAATCTGCGCAGCGCGATCGTCGTCGGTGTAAATATCCCGTTTGCCTTGTTCTTTGCGCTCATTTTGCTGGTGTGGCAGCACGAGAGTGCCAACCTCCTGTCCATCGGCGCGATCGACTTCGGCATCATCGTCGATTCGGCTGTGATCCTCACCGAGAATATCTTTCGCAACCTGCAGCGGCCGCGACAGGAGAGAGATGGCCTGCTCGCCCAGCTGGCCAACGGCTTCTACGGCCCAGACCCGACCGGATCGCTGGATCGATCAGCCGGTCAGGGTTGGACCGACCGACTGCGGCTAATCCTGGTCAGTGCCCTGCAGGTGGACAAGGCGATTTTGTTCTCAACGCTCATTACAGCGGCGGGCTTCGTGCCGCTGTTTACGATGCAGGGAGTGGAGGGGCAGATCTTCGGCCCCATGGCGCGCACCTACGGATTTGCGCTCGCCGGGGCATTGATCGCCACTTTCACCGTCACGCCGGTTCTCAGTCACTTCCTGCTCCCGGAGCACTTGCAGGAAACCGAGACGTTTCTGGTGCGATCGCTGCACCGTATTTACGAGCCGGCGCTGCGCTTCGCGCTGTCTAGGCGTGCCTTGGTGGTGGGGGGCGAGCTGGCTCTGATTGCCGTGACGATGTTAGTCATCGCGCCACGGCTGGGAAGCGAATTTCTACCGGCGCTCGAGGAAAATAACTATTGGATCCGCGCGTCGATGCCGACCACGCTGTCTCTGCAGGCTGGGGAGGCGGCAACGCGCAAGATGCGCCTGATTCTGCTGCGACATCCGGAAATCATCACGGTGACCTCACAGCACGGCCGGCCCGACAACGGCACGGATGCATCACCGTTCTCTAATGTCGAGCTGTTCGCGCCCCTAAAGCCGCTCGATGAATGGCCGCGGGGAGTGACGAAAGAGACTCTCACCGCTCAGCTGCAGCAGGAATTCCAGAACGAGTTGCCCGGTGTTGTGTTCAACTTCTCTCAATATATTCAGGACAACATCGAGGAGGCGATCTCGGGGGTCAAGGGCGCCAATTCCGTCAAGATACTCGGCCCCAACCTTGCGATGCTCGAGAAGCTGGCTCAGCAGGTTCAGGGGCAGATGAGCCCAGTCAGGGGCATCACCGATCTTGGCATCTTTCCGGTTCTCGGGCAGCCGAACCTGAATATCAAGATTGATCGCGACAAGGTGGCTCGCTACGGACTCAATACCGGCGATGTGAACACGGTGATCCAGGCCGCCATGGGCGGGTCGATAGCCACCCAGGTGCTGGAGGGAGACCGGGAGTGGAACCTTGTGGTGCGCTACCCGGAGGAATACCGGAACAGCATCGACAAGATCGGCAACATCAAGGTGGGCTACGCAACCGCGATTGGCGCCAGCGCCTACATCCCCTTGAGTGAGCTGGCAACCATCTCCCTGGACACCGGCGCCTCCTGGATCTACCACGAGACCATGGTGCGCTTCATCCCGGTCAAGTTCAGCGTGCGGGGCCGCGACCTTGCGGGCGCCGTATCCGAGGCGCAAGCGCGCATCGCAAAGAATGTGATCCTTCCTTCGGGGTACCGCATCATCTGGGCGGGCGAGTTCGAGGACCTGCAACAGGCCAGGGAACGGCTGGAGTTCGTCGTGCCGGTCAGCCTGTTGCTGATCGTGATTCTGCTCTACTCCCTGTTCAATTCGTTGCGGGACACTTTGCTGTCGCTGGCCGGCATACCGGTTGGGGTCATCGGTGGAGTGTGGGCGTTGTGGCTCACCGCGCAGCCCTTCAGCATCTCCGCCGCGATCGGCTTTGTTTCGCTCTTCGGCGTATCCGTTATGAACAGTATCCTGCTGTTGACCTTTTACAACCAGGCCAGGGCAAGTGGCCTGCCCTCCTTGGAGGCAATTCATCATGCCGCCACCAAGCGGATGCGGCCGCTGTTGATGACGAGCCTCTCGGCCGCCATCGGGCTGCTTCCTGCCGCGATGTCCCACGGCATCGGCAGTCAGGTGCAGCGTCCACTGGCCACGGTGATCGTCGGCGGTATGCTGCTTGGGCCGATTCTGTTGCTGCTGGCCGTGCCGCCACTGCGAATGGTGTTCCTCGGCAAGAACGGTGACGACGGGATAGGTGCAGGTCCCGGCCCGCACGAGGGGCAACCGCCCGAACAAACGTCAGGGGGACAAGGACCATGAAAGCCGAGTACCGCGTCATCGCCGTGACCATCGTGACGCTGCTGGCGTGCGGCCAAGTCCGCGCTCACACCACCGCCGGCGCGCCGGCTGGCGCCCCTGCGCATAGCCGTGCTGCGATGCCCGCGCGCACGGGCGGCTATCACGCGATCAGCGGCGTCACCGCGAAGCCGCGCGCAGTCACGACGCCAGCCCCTACCGCCCAGGCGGCGTTAATCACCGGCGCGGGCCCAAGGCCGGCCACATCGCTGCAGCGAAGCCAGCGAATGACGGCGATAGCTGCCACGGCGATGGCACGACCCTACCCATTCGGCGCAGCGTCCGGGACTGCCATGCGCCCTCATGTGCCGGGGAACGCCAGCTTGGGCGGGCCGGCAACTTTCGACGCGCGGAAGTTGGTTCGGCGATAGGCATATTCGCCCACCGGCGACACACGCGCACCATGGGCCCCGGCTGCCGGGCAGCTCACCTGTTCTTCGAAGCGATAGCGCCTCATTCGTCGTGAGCGGTGCAGCATATGCACATCCCGTCCCAATAGGGCCTATGCTGGGTGAGCAGTCGAGCTTGCCGGTGCCAACCGGGGGTCGGCCGCCAAACAAAGGAAATCTATATCAATATGATTACATGGCAGTTCTGGACGCTGATCGGTGCGCTTCTGGTGCTCGGTTTCGATGTAAGTTCCGGCCTGGATCGGGTCGCGGACCACCTCGGATTCATGAGTGTCACCTTGAATGACCTCCTGAAATCGAGGCGCGGAGACGTGCATGACCTCACCCTTGCCTCGCCTGTCATCCCTGACCCTCAGAGGCGGCGAAGGCAAGATGGGCACGACATGCAAGCAAGCGCTGACTCTGCGGTCCCATGAGACACGCGGCAATGCCACCTGCCGCGGTCATATTTTGACGGCGCCGGCCGGAGTTCAACATACCACCCGCGCAGCATGTAATCACGGCTGACTCGCTCGGCCTTCCGCTGCCGACTTCCGCAGGACCTCCGGGTCGCGCGCACTACCCGTTCACCGGTCAAGCGCCATACTTGTCGGCAATCGCCTCCAACGGCTTGTTGAATGCGAATGCAGGCTGGAATTCAACTCCCGTTAAGGCCTTCTCCGGTTTCGTGAGCGATCTGCAAGTCGCTTTTGCGGCCACGGCAAGCCGGGAATTGTAGCAGCCGAGACGATCAGTCGTTAGCCTGAAGCAAAGATCGATTCTATCGTTGGTCCCCAGGCAGTGCGCTGCCATGAATCGCGGCACCCGCCATGAACGCCCGTCCTCAACAGATCTTCCCATGAGAGATCCTGGCATTCCTACCGCGGCCGGCAGGCGAGCGAGATACGAATCGACCGCGTATCGGGGGCGCGTGACCTGCGTCAATCCTCGCAGCGGTGCTGCTTTCCCTGCTTGTCTGCCATCCAGCATCCGGAAGCCTGGAGTATGCCGTCATCGCTCCACTGGCTGACCTGCAGCACGGGTATTCCGCGCTCTCGAGACAACGGGAGCGACATCTCCGCGGTGAAGAGCCAGGTATGG
>Ga0302325_10002130_pt1 | contig 48816 bp, 47 predicted proteins | sample Palsa_T0_2_FD_201948 | JGI IMG/M metagenome (GOLD analysis project Ga0302325, IMG submission 201948) | Peat permafrost microbial communities from Stordalen Mire near Abisko, Sweden - Palsa_T0_2 | ecosystem: Environmental > Terrestrial > Soil > Palsa > Peat permafrost | place: Sweden: Abisko...
AACCTCTGCCATAATCGAGCCGTTAATGCTCGATGAACCTCTTGCCGCCATGGATTTTCTTGACGGCGGATTATTAGCGGCGGGCGGCAGAGGCAGCGCGGTATCGTACTTGACCTGCTTCAGTGCAAAGCTTGATCGTATGTTGGCTACGCCACTGATTTTCGTCAGACCACTCAGCATGACCTTCTCGAGGGACTGAACATCCGGAACGACGACCCGAAGCAGGTAGTCCGAGTCGCCGGTCATCAGATAGCATTCGACAATTTCGGGAAATCTGCTCACGGCCGATTGGAATTGCTCCAATGGCTTCTCTGCCTGTCGTTCCAAGCCAACCGATGCTATTGTCCGGCTATCTGCCACCTGCGTCTGCGGATCAGACCTGTGGCCTTACCGAGGCCTTCAGGCGCCGGGTGTCTACAATCTCGTCGGGTTCGAAACCGCAGAGCTGGGTCAGCACGTATGTACGGATTGAGGTTACGATACTCGTGGTGAGCGTCAATGCGAGCCTGCCGTTCAGCGTGAAGGGCTATCTGAACAAAATTTGTATAGGTCTGATCACTGTGGAACTACTTCGCTCGGTTGCTACCGCCCAGCCCGGTTACATAGCAGGTGAAAGCCCGGAATATCGCGCTAAATGGAAGGCGGATTATCATGCCATGCCAAATACAGCTGGCAGCGGCCCCTATCCTGCGCGAATGGAGAGCGATCCGTCGCTTCCAAATTATACTATTTACAGGCCAATCAACCTGCGCGGCCTCGGAAGTAAGAAGCTTGGTTTACTTATTTGGGGCAACGGCGGCTGCAGCGATGATGGATCCAGCGCAAGGCTTCATCTGGCGGAAATCGCCTCGCATGGGTATCTGGCCATTGCTCCCGGCACAATAATGAGTGGCCCCTCCGCGGGCCCCACACCCCCGCCCGATAGATTCATGAAGACGACAGCAGACGATCTTCGATTCGCGTTGAACTGGGCACTTGCAGAGAACGAGCGGAGAGGTAGCGCTTATTTTCGAAAAATTGATCCACGTCTTGCGGCGGTCTCTGGGCACAGCTGCGGAGGTATGCAAGCGATCTTAATAGCGGCGGATCCACGCATCAAAGCGATTGTCTTACACAACAGCGGTGTCTTTCCCAACATGCAAGAAAAGGCCGGCATGGACATCGACAAAACCAAACTCAATGCGCTGCATACGCCTGTTTTGTATATCGTCGGCAATCAGACGGATATCGCCTGGGAGGTGGCTAAGGAAGACTTCGCTTATATCAAGCAGGTCCCCGTAATGCTCGCCATGAAACGCGATGCCGGCCACCAAGGTAGCTTCGCCGAGCCGAACGGCGGCGCAGCGGCGCGCGTCGCAATTGACTGGCTGGAATGGCAGCTACGCGAGGACCAACGCGCCGCTCACACCTTCACCGGACGCGACTGTGGTCTTTGCGTTTCCGCTGCCTGGTCAGTGCAGCGCAAAGGTATGGACTGAGGAACTTCGCCATAGCGAACGATTGGTCTTAGCCGGTATCCTTGCCGAATAGCATTTGGACCCGCAGCTTACCCGCATTGCGCACGTCGGTCCCCATTGCACGACGCGATATCGTTTCATTGCGGTGGCCTAGGACGCAAAAACCGGTACCAACATCGGTAATCCTTGGGTTTCACGGATGCCCGGCCGCGCATCGCAAACGTAGCTTATTGCGTTGACGACCGGGTTCGCAGTGATGCTGCCCACCATAGCGGGATATTCCTTCTCTGGGAGATCAAACCTCACCAGTACGTCAAGCGGAACGTCGCCTTGCGGCTGATAACGAAAGCCGCTTTCGCGAAGATCCCAGTCGGCCTCGATATCTGTCGTCACGTACCAGATGGTGCGGCGCTGAATAAGTATCTTTCCGCCTCGCGTGGCATCGACCTGCATGCGGATGCCGCCGACCGTGCCCACCTCCACTGTGCCCATCGAAAGCTCTACGCGTTTGCGCGTTCGGACAAACTCTCGCGAAAGCGCCGGCGAGATCGGCAGAATCCCGGAGGATCGGTCCTGGCGCGCGGATAGCGCCATGCCCGCCCGAATGAAGCGCGTTGTCATATTCATGCTCTCGGCAACTGCATGCACTAAATCTTGGGGCGGGTCGTGTCGACGAGCGCGTTGGTCTTTCTCAGTGCGTCTATCTCGCGATTCATGACAGGGCGAGATCGCAAAGTACACCGAGAATCGTCAGTTGCGTCTCAACGAATCCACCATAAAGCTGCAAGCGTTGAACCTAGTCGGGCAGTGAGCCACACCTAATGACGTTAGCAGTTGCACGGAGAACTACCTCACCCAGCGAGCACAAATGTAGGGCTGGCGCCGCGTCGCGCAATGCTACGCGCGCCAGACGTCCCGGCACGCCGCCGAGCCGCAGCGGGGGGTCCCTCATTGATGGCCGACCGGGAGAATCGCCCGCATCTTAAGCCATCGTAAGAACTGTTCCGGCCAATCGCCGGACGTAAGATCCTTACTGCCGAGGTCGAATCCATGGCCGCCGCGCTCATAAAAATGAAATTCGACTGGCCGGCCTGCTCTTTGCCAGGCGTCGATCAATCCAAATCTTTTGCTTGCAAATATAGGATCGTCTGCCGCCAACACAATAAACAATGGCGGTGCACTTGAAGGTACAACCATTTCCTGCATCGATCCGTAGATTGAAGCCACAAAGGCGGGGCGAGCTGCATCATCCGACATCGTTGCGACCTTCACAGCCATTACGGCACCGGCTGAGAAACCCAAGATTCCCAGTCTCTTAGAATCTACCCCCCATTCCGTAGCTCGTGCGCGAACCAAGCGCAGCGCTGCCAGGCCGTCGGCGACCGCCAAGGGATTATTCAACCACTCGTAGTCATCTGTTGCTCGCGATGGTGCGGAAGAGGGTCCCTTTATCGAATTCCAGAAGTCGGCATCTGCAACTGGTGTCAGGTTCAACCGATACTTAAGTACGAACGCAGCAACTCCGTGCGCTGCGAACCAGCGCGCCACCTTGAACCCCTCATCTTCTAACGACAAGACGACATAGCCCCCGCCGGGGGCGATGATGACAGCGGCTCCGGTGGCTTTGCCCTTAGGAGGCAGAACCGGGGTCAACGTTGGCACGCTCACATTTCGTACGCCCTTGTGCCCCATCATTTCAACCGGTGTCTCGGGGGGCGCATGGGCCTGCGTACCGGGGGCCGTTCCTTCGTAAAGAGGCACTGGCCCTGCAATGACAGGCGGCTCATCCTCATTTGCGCTGGCGAGGGTGAAGATCGCTATGATCGAGATGGTGCCCAATGTGATCATAAATTTCTTTCCTCTACTTCCTACCCGAACCCAATACCTGGTAATGCAGCAGATGCAGCGCAAACGTTTCGGCCTCGCCAGCTACAAACGCTCATTGGAAAAGTTGTAAATCAACTGATTCTGCCATTTTTCGATAGACGCTCGAGTTAGAGTGTAAGTGATCGCCACTATCGTATTCCTCCTTGAGCTTGCGGGGATTGGCGGGATCTCGCATTGTTCGGATTCTGGCGCGAACGCTCAGCCTTCACTGGATAGGCGAGGCCGGTGCCTGCGTCGATGGTCTCCAGGTTTTCACTGGTAAACGTTACTAACGGCGTATCGATCGGAACACCCGCCATACTGACCGTGGCAAACTCCGCGAGAAATCCCGAACGGATCAATTGCGCCACATCAGCCGGAAGATGATTAAGATAGGTCATGGTAGAGCATTGCTGCGTTGCACCCTTCGCGTAATACCCCTAAGAGTAAAAGCGCCGCTCGATGGATGCCGGCCGCGCGGTGTCGCCAATCTGAGGCGGCTACTGTTGTCACTGACACAGGTTTATTCGGACTGGTCTATCGACTAGTCTATTGGATTGAAGGAGGTGCGTATCGCCATGAAGATCAAAATCGGGGCTTACGAGGCAAAGACCAAGCTGCCAGAGCTATTGCGACAGGTTCGGGCGGGCAAGCGCTTTACGATTACCAATCGTGGGAAGGCGATCGCGGATCTGGTCCCCAGCGAAGGTGCGCCGGTTAAGAATGCGACGGCGGCGATTGAGCGGTTCCTCGCCTTCAAAAGACACAACCCCATTCGCGGCAAAGTAGATATCAAGGCCTTAATCAAGGCAGGCCGGGAGTGACGTTTGTCCTCGACGCCTCGGTCACAATGTCATGGCTCCTCAGGGACACGGCAGCACGCGGGGCGGCTTACCCTTTTGCGGTATTGAACAGCTTAGGAGTCGGCGCCACGGCGGCGGTTGTACCGCTGACCTGGGGTCTTGAAATTGCAAACGTGATCGCTCGCTGCGAAGCGAAAGGTCAAGTGAGCGAGGCCCAGCGAGTCTTTTATCGCGCTAATCGAGGGGGTGCCGATCGAAGTCGATCCGGATACGTTTTCTCACGTGCTATCGGATACGCTGCAGCTGGCGCGGCGGTATCGGCTCTCATCCTACGACGCGTCGTATTTGGCGTTGTCGCAGCTGCAATTGCGAATGAAAAGTTTTCCGCGAATTCGGTCTGCGGAGGATCGGTGCCCGTCTGTTTCCAGGAGTATGCCGTGCTCCCGTCAAATACCACGGCATTCCTTGTGATGCTGTTCTGAAGTGGCGGATAAAGGTGTGGCCGTTCAAACTCAAACCGATAGAGCAAAGGCTTCTTATACAACGTCGAAAATACCGTCGTGAACTTACGGTCGTTATCGATGAATTGCGTATGCACAGCCCCGCAATCGGAGTACGAAGTTATGGACGCGTAACGCGCCGCGACCTCTTCCAAAAGCACTTTCGCATGATCTGCAGTCGGCATCTCAGCCTCCGCTACGATCGCGTTCCTGGATGGACATGTCGTTGAGAGTATATAGGAAAGCACCCGCTCGATTGCCGCTGCAAGCTGTGCGTGCGCTCGTAGTGATTGAGCGCGCGCAAATACGCTACGCGCGAACGCGGTATTCCGCACGCGCCGCATCCGATTTTTCAGTTACCGGGCTCAGGCGCTGGCGTTGACGACGACCGGCCCCAGGCGCGCACTAAATTGGCAGCGTTGATCGTACCGATGCCGCTTGGAAAGTCGTAGCCTGAGTGCGTCTGAAACGCCGGCTCGTAGGTCGAATCGGAGGTTGACAAGACGCCGTATTTTCCTGACGGACGGTAGCAATCATGCTGACCCACACAGTCCTGCGAGTCATTGCCCAACGTCACGTCGTTAAACACGCAATCTGGGTCCATGGCGGCACCCAAACTTGAGTTGCAGCGCGCCGCTCCGCCAAAGTTGTATTCCTCGCGCGCAAGCGCGTAATAGACAAAGTTTGGGTTACCCTGACGGCCGCCCAACGACTGGTTTACGAGCGCCTGGATTCCGGCGACGATGGGGGTCGCGTAGGAGGTGCCGCCGCCCCCCAAACCCCACGTTGCCGGGTTTCCTTTGCAGGGTGCGCCGAAATTATTGGGGTCGCTGAAGCAGATGAGATATTGGTGATTCCATTCCCAACCGTCGGAAGCAAACATCGACACGTCGGGAACATCGCGCACGCCGTCGGCGGGCATACCCAACAGAAACGCCTGGTAGGCAGGTTTCGGCCATCCTTCGCAACTTCCGCTCACCACGCCGGTCTCCGCGGGTTTTCCGGTGGCGCACCCGCTCGGCCCCCCCTCACCCCCACCCGTGCCAAGGTAATGCGATGCCGCGACGGGGCTATTACAGAAGCCGTTGACGCCGTAACTGGTGCTGAAGCCGTAGGCCGCAATGGTTTGATCACTGGCGCAGGTATCGTTCCACGCCATCTCCGGCACATATGATATGGCGGTCCCCCAAGGCGCCCCTGTGCTCGGACGCCAATAGTCCGCGTTGGTGCGCGTGAATGTGTCGCTGAAATCGGTGCCGCCGACCGCGACGTTATAGGAGGTTGAAGCCCAGCCGTTGACCCCTATGCCAAACTTCGCGGGGTCGGTGAAGTTAGGTGCGCAGTCCTCGGATCCAGAATCGCCCGTGGCGACGAATACGGAGATCCCCTCCGCAACGGCTTGCTGATACATTGCAGCGAAGAACTTGTTGAGCGCCGCGCCGTTTTCGGTTTCGCATTCGCCGTAGCTGACGCTGATGATTGGCGGTGGCGTGGGGCTGATGATTAGGTGATGAATGGCCTGCTGCACGCCATCAATCGTCGCCGAATTGTTGCAGGCGGCGACCAAAATCGTCGCGTCGGGTGCGGCCGCGCTAGACCATTCTGCATCGAGCGCTGCCTCGACGTCATCTCCATTTGGATTCACGCCCGGATCGGTACAAGGCGCGCCACCCGTCGGTGGCGGCGGATGTATCGTTGAGAGCGCACCTAGGGAATAGCCGCTGAGACCGAAGATACTGCGAAAATTGCGCCAGTCGCTCTCGCTGTAGAGATCGGTGTCTTCTACTACCGCAATTTTTTGCCCTTTGCCGGTAATGCCGCCGCTAAACAGCGGCTTGAAGTTGTAGATCGTCGCCAAATCGGCCGGGGCCATCAAGAAGCACTCGCTGTCGGCGCATTGGCCGGTATAACGCGGACTCGGCATATGCTTGCGATGCGGGCGGAAGTCATTGAGCTTGACGATACCGCTCACGACAAGCGCTAGCGCGCGTGGAATTTCCGGATCGTTCATGTTTGCGAAGTGCGTTTCACCACGCACCTCGAGCCGATGAATCGAGGTGTGAAATGCGGCTTCGACTTGCCCCACCGTACCTGAAAAATCAAGCACCATGCCGCCCGGGTAGACCGGTCCCACTCGGAATCCGCCCCTGGCGAGCCATGATTGAATTGCGGCTATGTCCGCCGCCGCGGCACCAAAGCGAGCACCAAACTCCTCGGCGGTCAACCAGCGATGATAACTAGGCGAGGACGGATCATGAAGCGCGGCGATGAAGCCCGACACAGCGCTCTCTTGGGCCGCCGAGCGGTTGAGCTGCAGCTCGAGATGTTCGAGCGGCGTTGATGCGTCGAGCGCGCCGCGATCATTGGCTGCATTGGCCTCGGATCGTGTGTTGCCGCCGAGCGCAATCCGGTCATTGTCGTCGACTGTTGCGGTGACGAGAGGCACCGCGGGCGTCATGCGATCGAAGCCGACTTGCGCTTCTGCGCTCGCAATGGCCACAACAAATGCGCAAGCACTGACCTTGAGCAGCAATCGGACAAATGATCGCATGAGATCTTCCCCCTGATTTTTGTTAAATCGTCTGGCGTCTAGCCATCTTGGCGTTAGTTTAGCTTCATGATGATACAAAACGCGACCAGCTAGTCATTGAATCAACACTCAGAAACGACATCATCCTCTGTAAAATCATCCATGGCTAAGCGCCGAGCCGAATCAGCAAGTTGGTCATATAGTCCGAGGCTCGCCGTGCGGCGGCAAGCTCGCCCTCGGCGCGAATGCGAGGACCGCCCATTTCCAAGTCGAACGCGCCCTCATAACCGGCCGCCAGTACCCATCCAACTAGCCGTTCGAGCGGGATAGCACCGTCGCCGGGGACAGCCCGCTCAGGGATTGTTCGATCACCATAAACGTAGTCGCTGAACTGAACGGCCCGGCATTTTGGAATTGCCTGAGCGATCAGCGTCTTCAGATTTGCCTCAGTCCAGCAGGCGAAGAGGTCAATACACACACCGATGCCGGCTATTTCGGCCAGCCTAATGGTGTCCGCAAGCGAATGGGCGATGTGAATATCTGCGAAGAACGGATTGGTGGTTTCGATCATCAATTGTACGCCAGCCGTCTCGGATTGAGCGACGCACGGCGCAATAGCCGCAGCAAAGCAGTCGGCGGCCTCGTCCCAGTCGAGCGAGCCGTGGCCGCCCGTTACCATATAAATGGATTTCGCCCCCAGATCGGCGGCGATTTCGATGACCCGAGACAAGTCAGCACGAGGGACCACCCAGTCTTCCTCGTGGATCGATATCTGCCGGCGCGACTGGAAAGGATGTACGATCGTCTCTACCACGTAGTCGCCAGAACTGACGAGCGCTTGCGCCGCCACCGCCCCACCTTCGGCGAGCAAATATCCACCCAAAAGGCTGACCCGTTTCGCCTCCAAGGTATGTAAATGCTCAGCGAGTTTCGGCATGGTGTCCGAAAGAAAGCACAGATGATTTATCGCAATTCTGTCGTGCATTCTACATTCTCCAACTGGATCAAATCTGACTTGTAAACCGCCGCGGCTCGCGGCGAATTCGCCACGCGGCTTGGCTTATAGTGTCGAAAATGTCGCACCGCCACGAACGAATCTGCGCATAACGGGCGGCATGCCACATATTGGACGAAGAGGCGAGACAATCAAAATCTCGCGCCGCAGTTGGGCAGGCCGTAACTCATCGGCTTTGTAGGTCTCGAGCGCCCAGTTACCGGCATTCAAGCAGCGAACGACGGTTTGCGGACCAGAGATGGCTCCCTCGCCAAAGCGCTCGTCCGCGACAAACTCGTATACTGTTCTTTCGGCGGAAACAGGACCAGGAACTTGGCATCGGTTCCCGTGAAACCGCCGTGCACATAGCGATGACGCGATGGCTTGTCGCGCCATTCGCGCCTACGCCACCACGACACGCACTCGACCGAGATTCGGCACCCGCGCATAGGGTGTCGTCGCGTTTCCCTGACGCTGAGAGTGAACGCGGAGCGCTGGAAAATACGTACCGGGCTTGGTATATGTATACTGCCGTGTCAGCGTAATGCGCGGCGCGGGCGTGAATCGCTCCGCAATTGGGAACCGATTGGCTTCTCCAGGCACGACCGCGGTGGTCGCATCGAAGTCCCATTCGGCCGACACCACAGCTCCGGCGTTTGGCGGCGTCTCAATCACGGCGGTGAAGGTAACCGGCTGGCCCACCTTGACGTCGGCGCGCGCACCGCCATTGGCTTTTACTGCGACGACGGCCTGGATACCTTTGCGTTCAACTGCCACCGCCGGCACGACCACTTGGCCGCCTTTTATCCGATAACTCGTCTCGTGCGGTGGCGCCACGCCGCGCTCAGCCCACGCCGCCACGTCCCGAAGCGCCTGTTGAAGTGCACCATTATAGCTGATGATGCGCGTGGGATCTGGCATTGCGCCATGCGTGGCATAGTCGGTGTAGTACAGGCGATAATTGTCGGCGAAGCGCGATCCCAACTGCTGGCGCACCTGTGTGCGGTAAAAATCGGCGTACCAGGGATGTGCATCCCAATCTACCAAGTTCTGGACCACGATCATTTTGCAGTTGAACTTGCCCTTCGGAATCGACGCCGTCGCACCGGTCATCAGATCGTAGTTGATGATGCGAGGCCGCTGCGGATACATCGGCGTTCCATCGGCACGACGGAATTGATTGCCGGGGTAATACTCCGGCGGCAGCAGCGAGTGGCGATAATAGGTCTCCCACGCGAGCATGTTCGAATTGTCGATCTGCACCTCGTCGCCGCCGCGAATGTGCTCAGTGATATCCCTGAGTGAACCGCCATTGGGAGCGAACTGGAGCTTGGCGAAGTTTCCTGTCATGCCGCCGAGAATGAGCCATTTTCCCGCGCTCGCGCCGGACTCCACATTGATGTCGGCCATGTCGAGGAAGCCTGGAGGCGGTGGCGTCTCCAATTGCAGTGCGACCGGCAGCGGCGAACCATAATCAGCTTCGAAGTTCCGCCAGGCCGTGTCCGGGTCGGCCGTATTACCGCGCCCCACTCCCGTAGGCGGCGGCACACCCATCGTCGCTGCTTCGTTCGACTTGATCACGCGAGTGACCTTCGTACGATGCTGAAGGCGAACGCCCTTAAACATCTGCGGCGAATCGTGGCCCAGATAGCCGGGCTTCTTCCAGAAGTCGTCGTAATAGGACATGTCCAAAGTCTGAACTCCCTGCCACATGACTGTGAGGGGGCCGACACCCATCGTCTCCTCGAAGACCCAGGCACGCAGAGGAAAGCCAAGCCGTGTCACTTCGAGAAGGACCTTTTGCTCCTCGTCATTCAGCCCGGCGTACACATCGCTCTTACCGCCTGGCTCGAGCGCATCAATAATCTGCGGGAATTTGTTCTTCAGAATGCGCTGCGCACGGGCACGCCCCGCGTAACTGTTGGGCCACGCTTGAGCATTGCCGTGGATATAGGGAACGACACCATCCCATACGTCGGTGTTCTCCGCACAGCTGATCGTTCGATAACCGCCGCCGCTGCCGCCAAAGGCATAACCGTACGTGCGATGGGGGCCATACATTTGCTGCGCCAGTACGCGTACATACATCGCCGATGCCGCGGCAACGCGGTAGGCGCCGATGGTAGGATCGCCTGACAGGCCACCGGCCTGCGCCTGGGGAACGTTGTTGAAGCCGCCCTGATTCGTCACAAGCGCGGCGGCGCCGCTGTCAAAGCAGAAGCCGCTGAAATTACCCCCAAAGATGTTTCCGGCCACCAGTTCCGATGTCGGAATGGCGGTGTTGTGCTGGAAGAATCGACCTTGGTACTGCTCCTTTGGCGGGAACAGAACCAGGAACTTCGCATCGGTACCGGTGAACCCGCCGTGCACGTAGCGATGACGCGAGGGTTTGTCGCGCCATTCGTCGACGTCGACGTAAGGCTTATTGAACAGCGGGTCTGCAAAGGTCGGAATGGCGCTTTGCGCGGCGCCGAATGCGGCACGGCCAGCGAGCGCGTAGGCACCCAACGCAGCGCTGCCAGTGACAAATGTTCTGCGATCAAAGGACATGTTTATGCTCCTTTCGACTTATCAATGTCCGCGCCCCGCATCACCCGACTCTTAATGACTCCTCAGCCAGCCATTTCAACCTCATGCTGCCATTGTTCAGGTCACCACGACCCTCGCTCTGCCCAGATTAACTATTCTGGCAAAGGGCGTGTCGATGGCATCTTTGCGTTGGGACGTGGCGCGCACCGCGATAAAATATGTGCCGGGCTTGTCGTAGCTGTGCGCCCGCCTGACCGTGCGAACATCAGCCCCATCGCTGTAGGATTCCAAATCCAGATAGGCACCCTGGCCGTCGTAATCCCATTCCGCCGAGACAATTGAACCGCTGCCGGGCGGCGATTCGATAAGAGCCACTAGTTCGACCTTTTCGCCCACCTTCACGTCAGCCCTCTCGCCGCGATTGGCGGTCAAATCGACGGTAGGCTGAATACCGCGACGATCCTTTGCTCTTCGCGGCACTACGATCTGGCTATCCTCGACGTGATATTTCGTCTCCGCTGGCGGTGCGATCCCCTTCTCTGCCCACGCAGCAACATCGCGTAGTGCTTGCTGAAGAACACCGGCATAGCTGACGATGTGGGTGTCTGCCGGCCCATGTTGATCCATCGGCACATCGCCTTCATTGAGCGACAAGTAGCGACTGGGATTCACATGCATCGCATGGTCGAGATACCAGAGGCGGTAGCGGTCGGTATAGGCGGGCCCGTAATTCTCCATCACACGATGGCGGTACCAGTCGGGCATCCACGGCCAGGCGCCCTCGTCCATCAAGCAGTTGACCGTGATCATCTTGCAGTCAAAGCGACCGCTCTGCCAAGCATTTCCCTCACCCGCCTGATTGTATCCCTTGATCAAAGGCCTTTGCGGATAGAACGGCTTTCCGTCCGGATCGCGGAACTGATCCCAGGCGTAGTATTCGGGCGGCGGATTTTGATGCCGGTAAAACGTTTGACTCGCCAGATTTTCAGAATTGTCGATCCTGACCGGATCGCCTGACTTCATCGCCTCGAGCGCGGGAATGTTCTCGCCATCGAATCCCAGCATGATCAGGTCGTCGAGCATACCAATGATCACCAGGCGCTGATCCTTGGCCGGACCGCTTTGCGGGTACAGGAAGGCTCCCTGCAGACGGCCGTTAGGCACCTTTGCGAGGCGAAGCCCGGCCGGGGCTGTGTCCCGCGTACCGGCCGAGATGGAGACCGGCAGACCCCGTTTCTTCGCGTCGGCCGTGGTTATTTTCCCGACAATCGTCGTCTCGAACTGGATGCGAGCATCGCGCAGTGATTTCGGTGGATTGGCGCCCAGATATCCGGGCTTCGTCCAAAAATCCTGAAAGTACGTGGGATCTTCCTTGAACAACGTGCCGATGATGGAACCATAGACGCCAGTAGCGGCGAAAGCGATCTCGTCATGGGCCCACCAAGCGCGTGGCGGAAAGCCCATGCGGGTGATTTCCTTGAGTGACGCCCGCTGTTCTTCGTTCAGCCCGGCGTACATGTCGCCGCTGCCGCCCGGTTCGATCGCATCGACGATCTGATCGAACTTGCCGTCTAGGATCCGGAAGGCGTGCGCTTGCGCCGTGTGCACGTTCGGCAGGGCGATGGGACAGGGGTGGATGAACGGAACCGCCCCGTCCCAGACGCCGGTCGTGTTCTCGACACAGGTGAACGTCTTATACGAGCCTCCGCTTCCGCCGTAGACATAGCCATAGGGACGGTGGTGCGCGCCATACATCTTGGCCGCCAGGATCCGCCCGTATTGCGCCGTCGCCGCGCTCGCGCGAAAGCCGGTAATATCGGACGGACCGAGCATCTTGAATGAACCCATGTTGGACTCGACGAGATAAGCGCCGCTCGCCGCCGCAAACGCAATCGAGTTCCCATCCATCCCAGCAAGCCTGCCGTTGGGCGCAACGTTTTCTTGCCCGGCGATATGCATGAGGGGATGCAGAAAGCGGCCCTGGTACCGTTCGACCGGAGGGAAATACATCGAGAAGCGAAGATCGGTATCGGCAAACCCGCCATGCACGTACCGGTGGCGCACGGGCTCGTCCCGCCATACGTCTATATCTATAAAGGGCTTCGTGAAAAGCCGATCCGGATAAAGATCGTCAGATTTTACAATCAAATTGCCCGCCGTCGCGTTAGCGGCCACAACACCAGCGCCCAAGGCAGTGGTGCCTTTGATGAACGTTCTTCTATCCATCGGCATTGGTTCTTCTCCAGCGCTTTCTGCGAGTGTGGGCGAATCCACTCGCGACGACTTATAATTGGTTGATATCCCATGTTGAAGTTATTTTCAGACATTGGATTCTCACACCAGAATAAAGTATGCGTCAAACTTCGCCGAGTCTTATTCCGCGTAACGGAATAAGAAAACCTCACGCGATAATTGGCTTCGCCGTGCAATCGATGTCGGCTTTTTGAGCTCGTCTACCAACGTGACAGCTTCGGCGAAATTACTAGGCGATCTCAGCCGTTGATCTAGATCGGTTCGCCTAAGCAAGCGCGCTGACTTCTTGGTTGCTGAATGAGTCGTCGAATGCACTTCAGCCGATCCGGTTCGCTTTCAGGGCATCCGAGGCGGCGACCCTCTGGGGCGCACGTCGCGGGCTTCGCAATGGATCCTTGTGGTTACCCTATGCGGAGCAAGGCGTCGCCAATGCTCGAGCGCTGTGCTTTTGTCGTCCTGCGGGCGGAGAGGAGGCCGATGACCTTTGCCGGCTTCACGCATCGGCTGCACTGTATCAACGATCGGTGCGATTCGATGCCAATGACCTCTGAGCTCAAAGCTTGCTGCTATCATTGCGATGTCCGTCACCGGGTGCGTCACAAGGATGAGCGATGAGCGTGCGAAAGATTTCGGCGGTAGCGACAATGGTGCTGTCGGCGGCGTGTTGGTGGCCGACCGGATCGATAGCGGCAATTCATGAATACAAGTTCCTCGCGATGTCACCCGATGGAGGCCGGATCGCGGCGGTCGAGATGTCAACGCAGCCGGATAGCGAGAAGATGCCGCGCGGCCCAATCGTAATTCGAGGGGTGAAGAACGGTCAGGTGGAGAGGCAGCTGGATCCATGCTCGAGCTGCTCGTATTCAGCGCTGGCGTGGTCGCCGGATGGTGCAGAACTCGCGTTCCTGGCGGCGGACGATCAGACGGGATTGGTGAAGATCGAGCTCGCGCGCGTCGGCAAGAACGGCGCAGAAGCGGCGGCGGTCACCACGTTAACGAGCTTCAAGGGCATTGCGGGGTCGCTGTCATGGTCGCCGAAGGGAAATGTGCTAGCGCTGCTTGCGACACCCGAGGCTAGAAAGCTCGCCGGTGCGCTCGAAGCGGGCGCGCCCCAGGTGGGCGAGATCGGCGAGGACACTCAGGAGCAGCGCATCGCGTCAATCTCGCATGACGGCGGCGACCTGCGGCTCATCTCCCCCGGCGATCACTACGTGTACGAGTACGACTGGACGCCCGATGGGAGCGCATTCGTTGCGACCACGGCACAAGGCAATGGTGACAACAACTGGTGGATCGCGGAGCTCGCGCGAGTAGACGCTACCACCGGTCAAATGCGTTCGCTGGCGAAACCGGAGTATCAGATTACGATGCCTCGCGCCTCGCCCGACGGCAAACATGTGTGGTTCATCGGCGGTCTAATGAGCGATTACGGTTCGGTGGGCGGTGATATCTATGAGGTGCCGATCGAAGGCGGCGTGCCGGTGAATCGAACGCCGGATTTCCGGGGGTCGTTCGAGTCATTGATGTGGAAGGGTGGCCGGCTGTACGCCACGGCGCTGGTGGTGGATCGAGCTTCGATCATCGGGTTCGATCCATCGGGTACGACGCACTCGCTTTGGTCGGCGCCCGTGCTCGCGAGTACGGGTGACGATGCGTCGGGGGATGCTGATCCTGTCATCACGATGAGTGCGGATGGCAAAACAGCCGCGACGGTGGTGGAGGACTTCGGCCATCCGCCAACGATTGACGCGGGTCCCGTCGGGGCAATGAAGACCATCACCAGGGACAACGACGCGCTGGCGGTGCCGCTCACAGCGAGGAGTGTCAACTGGGTGAACGAGGGCTACAACGTGCAGGGATGGCTGGTCGGACCCGCTCAGCCAGTGGCGGGCAAGCGCTATCCGCTGCTTGTTCGCGTGCACGGCGGCCCTGGCTGGGCCATCGCTCCCTATTTCGGCAGCGACGATGACGTTCAGACGGCACCGCACGAATGGGTAAGCCGGGGTTATTACCTATTCTTGCCCAATCCGCGCGGCAGCTTCGGGCAGGGTGAAGCGTTCGCGCGTGCAAATGTGCGCGACCTCGGCGGCGGCGACTTCCGCGACATTCTCACGGGGGTGGACGCAGTAGCGCATTCGGCGCCCATCGATGAGTCACGGATGGGCATTTTCGGTCACAGCTACGGCGGCTTTATGACCATGTGGGCGGTGACGCATACACAACGCTTCAAGACCGCGGTTGCGGGCGCGGGCATCGCGAACTGGATCAGCTATTACGGTGAGAACGGCATCGACAGCTGGATGATCCCGTTCTTCGGTAACTCGGTCTATGACGATCCGGCCGCGTATCGCGCGGCTTCACCGCTTGAGTCGATCAAACAGGCGCGTACACCGACCTTGATGTATGTGGGTGAGCTCGACGTCGAATGTCCAGCGCCCCAGTCCTTCGAGTTCTGGCATGCGCTGCGTGCGTTGAACGTGCCGACGCAACTCGTGGTGTATCCCGGCAGCGGTCATTGGATTCACAAACCCGAGCAGGTACGGGACCTGCGCAAGCGCGAAGCGGAATGGTTTGCAAGGTATCTGGCACCATGAGCGATTAAATTGAACGACAGCAACGGGACTGTCAGGAATTTTGTGTTCTGAGCCGTTTCATTAACGATTGACCTCGAACCGATCGCCGAATACCACGGCGAACTGCGCTTTGGCGGCACTCCATTCGCGTGGGGGCATCTTCCACTTCTGAGTGATCTCGCGCAATTGTAGCCAGATTAATTTCATTGCCGCTTCGTCGTTCGGGAAATGACCGCGGATGCGAACCGAACGTCGCAGCTTCGCGTTCAGACTCTCAATAGAGTTCGTGGTGTAGTCGCTTACGAGACGCCGACGCCGGAGTCTTTTATGTTGTTCGCATGATCCCGTTGGTACAATCATTGGGACACGTGAGCGTCCGAGCTCCGCGATAAGGTTGGGGGTGAGCTTTGATATCTTGGGTTATGGCGAAGCGCGCGCATGGTTTGGCGTGCGCTGTCGCTGCGAGCGCAGCACTTTTCATCACGGCGACCGCCCAAGCGCAGATGGACGCAGGGCTGTTCCAAGACATGCAGTGGCGCAACATCGGCCCGTTCATTGCCGGGAAGGTGGACTCGGTGTCCGGAGTCAGCGGACGCCCGGAGATTGCGTATGTGGGTACCGATAACGGAGGTGTATGGAAGACCGTTACCGCCGGCACCACCTGGTTTCCCCTTACCGATGAAGTGCCGGTTGTCCGGGGCTTTACCGCATTGGCCGTGGCGCAGTCGAAACCGTCCGTCGTCTATGCGGGCACCGGGAGCGTGTTTGGTTCCAACTACGGCAGTGGTGTGTGGAAATCCATCGACGTCGGAGCACATTGGCAGAGTGCCGGATTGCAAAATGCCGGCGCAATAGCATGGCTACTGGTGGATCCGCAAAATCCTGACTTGGTGCTGGCAGCCACGCGCGGAATCGATCATCGTCAAGGGGGAGCACGCGGCGTGTTCCGTAGCACTGACGGCGGACGAACATGGACGCTGGTGCTGAATGCTCAGCCCGAATCCGGCGCGACCTATTTGTCGTGGGCAAGCGATGAACCGCGGGTAATTTTCGCTACCGTGACACAAACCTATCTTGCTCCGGGGGTTGCGAGCCGCTCGCTCTTCGAGCATCCGCGACCAACTAGCCTGTATAAGTCCAGCGACGAGGGCCTGACCTGGGCAAAGGTTAACGGTCGTGACCAGCCCGAACTACGCGGGGCGGCTGCAATCGCAGTGGGCACTCATGCCCAGCGCGTGTACTTGTTGAATAGCGCAGGGCTTTACCGGTCGGACGATGGTGGCGCGAGTTGGTCGTTGGCCACCAAGAAGATTTACACATCGAGCAAACAAGTTCTGGTGGATCCGCGAGATCCGGACGTGGTCTATACAATGGGTACCTGCGTCTACAGATCCACCGATGGCGGTCATACGTTGGTCGCTTTCAAAGGTGCGCCTGGTGGTGATGACCCGAATCAGTGGTGGATCGACCCCACTGACCCGAACCACATCGTGTACGGTGGCGATCAGGGAGCATCGATCAGTCTGGATGGGGGTCAGACCTGGAGTTCGTGGTACAACCAAAAAACGGCGGAGATCGAAAAGATCACCACCGACAACCAGTATCCCTACTGGATATACGGCAGCAAGCAGGACAGCGGCACGTTCGCGATCGCCAGTCGAGGCGCGCTCGGACAGATTACCGACCTTGATTGGTTTCCGATGCCCGGTTGGGAGACCGGTTTCGTGACTATCGACCCTGCCCATCCCGATGTCATTTTCGAGAACGGACCGCTGGGATTCCTGCAAAAAGTGAATCGCAAAACGTGGGGCACGCAGAGCGTCGATTTTGGCGCGGGCACTATCAGCCGGGTTACCGATACGGATTTTCGACGTTCCGTTTCTGCTCCCATCGTTTTTTCACCACAGCACCCGAGCGTGTTGTACTACGGCACTCAAAACGTTTGGGAGAGCCAGGACGGTGGTAATCACTGGCTGAAAATCAGTCCAGACCTTACCGCCCATCCAGGAAAGCCACCATTGCCCAATCCGGAGGGCGTGCATCACGGTGACGCACTGGTGGCCTTGTCGCCCTCGACCGTGCAATCCGGGGTCATATGGACGGGCAGCAACAATGGCGTCCTCTATGTGACGCAAGACGGCGGGAAGCAGTGGCTTGACGTCACTCCACCCAGCATGTCGATTTATGGCGTCATCGACGTTCGGGCGTCGCGCTTCAACCCTTCCGCGGCCTATGCAGCCGTGCGGAATGATGCCATTGGAGATTATTCACCGCACATCTATCGAACGCGCGACTTTGGCAAGTCATGGCAGGAAATCGTTGCGGGCCTGCCGATAGATGAGCCGACCGGCAGCTTTGTGCGAGTGTTGCAGGAGAGCGATCACAAACGCGGGTTGCTGTTCGCGGGCACTGAAACGTCCGTGCATGTGTCGTTCGACGACGGCGATCACTGGCAAGCGCTACGTCTGAACCTTCCAACGACCTCGTATTACGACCTGCAAATCCACGACGGCGATCTGATCGCAGCAAGCTACGGGCGTGGACTATGGATTCTGGACGATACATCGCCCCTCGAGCAGTTGACTGCGGAGCTCGCGGATCAACAAGTGATCTTGTTCCGTCCGCGAGCCGCGACCCGGGTTCAGTCGAACATCAACCAGGACACCCCGTTTCCGCCCGAGGTTCCACATGGACAGAATCCACCTCAGGGAGTTGTGATCGACTACTACCTGAAACAGTCTGCGCAGCGGGTGCAGCTCCAGATTTTCGATGCCAAGGGCAATCTCGTGCATTCCCAGTCCAACGCTCCGATCAAGCCCCTCGATCAACCCCTGCCACCCACGCCTGCTTTTTGGGCACGACCATCGCGGCCATTGCCTGCAACGGCGGGCGAGCATCGCGTGAGCTGGGACATGCGTTACCCAGCGCCTCCTGCCTTGTTCTTCGATCAGTCCAGCGGAGCGGTACCGAAAGACACGTCATTCATCCCGGAAGGGCCCATGGCGCTGCCTGGTGACTATCAAGTGAAACTGAGTGTGGACGGAGTCTCCTTCACTCAGCCGGTGCTACTTAAGCAGGATCCGCGGCTCGATCAGTCGCCCGTGGCGATGGATGGCATGCGCCGGCAATTGGCCCTTTCGCAACGTATCGTCGCGATCATTTCAGCCAGCAAGAGTGCTTACGCGCAGGCAAACGGGTTGGATGCGAAACTGTCATCGCAGCGCACAGGTGTCTCGAGCGGATTGGTGAAGACGCTGCACAAGCGAATCGCCGAATTGACCGGCACCATCGAAGATGCGTCCATCGGTCTTTCGGGCGGGTCCTATGCCGTGCCGCCGGTCAAGAGCAAAACCAGCTTCAGCAGGATCAATGGACAGGCATCGGCTCTGCTGGGGATGGTTGAATCCACCAGTGATGAGGCACCGGTGCCTTCGTTATACCGGACCTACTCGGATCTGTGCAGGGATTTTAACGCCACTTTAGGCGCCTGGCAGTCGTTGCAGGCCAAAGTGGAGGCGAATGCTGGTTTTAAGCATGCCGACCATAGATCGGGCATCGACTCCGCGAAAGTTACCGCAAATTCAATCGACTCTTGCGAGCTCGGCAGTCCGAGTTCAAGCGACTGATCAAGATGCCATCGGGTTGCGATTTCCTACAACGCAAGCTCGTGACTGGGCCCGCTATATTTGTGGGCCACGGACGCCATCCGACAGAATGTTCGGCCACCGTCATTTACTAGCATGCATCGATCTTCTTGCGTCGGTCGCAAGCCGACGCGGTCTTGGCGATCTGCTCGCGGCCGCCGAAATCGCTCAATCTTTCTTAGGAGAAATCACATGAATTGGAGTTGTAAACCGCCCCTATGGCATGCTCTGTCGGCCCAGACTTGTCGAACGTCAATTGGATACATCTGAACGTCTCGGAGAATGAAGATGAAGGGCGTGACCGAACTGCCTGACCGCGTCGCGGCGATTGAACGCTTAGCAGGATTATTTCGTTTAGAACGATTCGTCTATCTTTCGGTCACCGGTGTGTCATTTCTCTTACTTTTAGGCATCGCTGTGCGAATGCTGGTGCTGGGGACCGTTCAGACCGCCGAATGGGTGCTGCTTTTCGGGTCCTCCGGATTAATCACTATCACCGGGAATCGTGTACTGCAAATGTGGAGTCAGGCACTGCGAATGGTAGCGTTAGAGCCTGTTGACGGTAGCGGAAAAAAGGCATGAGTACCCACTCGACGTTGGAGACTCTCGAGCGAACTTCGCGAACCTCCGCGATACTCATGGGACTTGGCGCGCTGGTAGTCGGCGGGGCGTTGTGGATGGCGACCGCGCGCCTTAAATCAACTCAGGCGGAGGTCGCCAATCTTGAAGTACACAGCGCCGAATTAAAGGCGAAGAACAGCGAATTGCAAGCATCGGCAAATGAGCTTACCGCGAGCACTGCGGCCCTGAAAAGCGAAGCCGCGGGGCTAAGACAAGCGTTATCGGCTTCGCGAAACGCCATCGCCGCGTTTCATGCACGAGACTACGCGGCTGCCGTAGGTCTCTATAATGAGGCACTTGCTTCTGATCCGGGCAACGCGTATTTGATTAATCTAAAGGCATATGCATTGTTCAAGCTGGGGCAGGTATCAGAAGCGATCGACGTTCAACGCAGGGGCCTCGAGATAGATCCGGCGTACACGTGGGGACTTTTTGATCTTGCTCGCTTTCAATGTGCCGCTGGCGACAAAGCGGCGGCCGCGCGGTCCTTGGCGGCGGCGGAGACTAAGGAGGCGCGATTTCGAGAGCTCGCCTCGGCTGATGGAGAATTTGCGCGCCTATGCGGCCACTTATAATGGTCGCTGGAGCGAGGTGAATCCATGCATGCCCTGCGGCGTCCGTAATCCTACGAGGCTGATTAGTGAGTGGACTTCTGCCTCACTCAAATTGAAGGTTGGGGTTCCAAATACTGACGACTGAAGCTCGTAGAAAATGGACTGCGCTGTAGCCGGGCGATGAGTCGCCAGCAGTCTCGGATGCCTGGCCGTCCGCTGCTGCACCGCATTCTGCGCATAATACCCTGTACAATATGGACGTGAGTATAGCGGCGTTGCAAGGTGCTTTGCCTACGAGACGGTCCGCGAGGTCTGCGGCACGGCTCTTCAAGTGATGGAGGCGTATGGCTATTCCCGGCGGTCCTTTATTGGAACAACGCTTGCGGGATGATGGGAGGGGGCTGGTGAATCGCTGGAGGCGCCATTGCCATACGGAAAATCAATATCGCTTCTGTCCTAGTTGGGCCAAGATTTGCTCAACGCGGTTAGCTCACCGAGGCGTGGTAAGACCGATCGCGATGAGGCTACGCAATGGCTGACATTGATTTTAAAGAACGTTATGGCCCTTGGGCGATCATTGCCGGTGGATCAGAGGGAGTCGGCGAAGCGTTCGCTCATGAACTGGCAAAGCGGGGCTTGAATCTTTTGCTCGCCGCACGCAAGCCGGACCCGCTTGAGAATTTGGCTGGCACCATCCGTCGCCAGTATGGCAAGGAGGTACGAACCCTCGCCATCGATCTGACCGATGCCTTCGCAGTTCAAAGGCTGGTCGATGCGAGCAGCGGCTGCGAGGTGGGCATGCTGGTGTATAACGCAGGTGCCGACAATAAAGTGCGGGACTTTATCGAACGACCGCTTGAGGAATCGCAACGCATGATTGCGTTGAACGTGTTGACCCCTATGAGTCTCGTCAGAGTGCTTGCACCCTCCATGGCAGGTCGTCGGAGAGGCGGGATCATCCTACTGAGTTCCTTTGCGAGCACGGTCGGGACGCCGGGAAACCTGGTATATGCGGCAACCAAGGCATTCAGTAACATCTTCGCCGAGGGGCTGTGGTACGAGTTGGGCGCGCAAGGCGTTCACGTTCTGGGCTTGATCATTGGCATCACCCAGACACCAGCCATGGAACGGATGGGACTCAAGTTCACTGGCTTGAAAGTTCCCGCGGACCCGTATGATCTTGTTGAGGAGGCATTGAAACACATCGATAAGGGGCCAACGCTTCACGCGGGCGGAACATTGGGGGATGCGACCCGTCTCCGATCGCTACCACGTGATCAGGCGGTACGCGAAATTGCCGGCTTCTCGAGTGCCGTACGGCGCAATCCCATATCGTGAAATGGCTATGGAGAGTAACCGGATCCTGAGGGGCGCGATGCAGCGAAGATTGCTGCTCAATGCCGAAACAGCAGCCAAAAAGGCAAGCAATTATAAGTAGCCCTAAGACAGGGCGAGGAGACGTCGTGAGATTAAAGGACAAGGTTGCGATCGTCACCGGCGGGACCAGGGGCGTAGGTCGAGGAATCGCGCATCGCTTCGCGGAGGAGGGCGCGTCGGTCGTGCTCACCGGCCGCGCGGAAGATCTGGGCCGCAAGGTCGAGCGGGAGATCCGCGATGCCGGCGGGAAAGCGCTGTTTGTGCGCGCCGACCTCAGCGCCGAGGAAGATTGTCGCAACATGGTCGAGGTGGCAGAGCGGGAGTTCGGGCCGCTGACCACGCTGGTCAACAACGCCGCAGCCACTCATATGATCGGGACCGCCCATCCGCTCGCAGACCGGCGGATGCATCTGCTGTCCAACGAGACACTCGACATCATGTGGAAGAGTGATCTCTACGGACTGTTCTGGTGTTGTCGCTATGCCCTGCGCGCGATGCTGACGCACAAGGGGCAAGGCTGCTCGATCATCAATATTTCCTCCGGCGCGGGCGGTGGTGGCGGCACCGATATGGACGCCTATGCCGCCTCCAAGGCCGCGATGAACGGAGTCACGCTATCGATGGCTGGTGAATACGCCTAGGCGGGCATCCGCGTGAACGCTATCGTGCTCGGCCTGATCAACAATGGCGGCGGCGTCGCCGCGATCCTGGCAGATGAGGCGATGTCGGCCGCCGTGCGTGCCCGTATACCGCTGCCCTTCGTGGGCGAGCCGGACGATATCGCCTGGGGTGCGGTTTATCTTGCCTCGGATCAGGCTCGCTATGTAACGGGCGTGCTTTTGCCCATCGACGGCGGCGCATCAGGAACGACGGTGACGCCGGAACATAGCGGATCCGGGTGGGCACAGCCCAAGAATTGATCCCGGTTTCGCTTTGAACGGTTCCAAACAGCAGCCGCCACCACCTCCGCACCCGCGTTGGCGAGCGCCATCGCGCTTCCTAGCCGAGACCTGATGTCGCCAGTGCTCGATTTCGCTTTTCGTTTTGCCATCGTTGGATACTTCATCAATTGCCTTTTTTTTAAGACCGTCAACTTCACCTACCTCGATCCCAGCAGCTGCGACTTGTCGAATCGAAATCTGCTGAATTGGCTATTGGATAAATTTTTTTCCCATCGGCCTTCGTATCGTACCAACATGACTGTTAAATGACAGCGGTCTGTGTGAGTTTGCCTTCATTCTGTCGACTTTTGCTTTTAGGATGTCCTAAAGGAAAAATCTAGGCGCGTTGGCCCACGACAGATGGCATCTTCGCTCCGACGACTTGCAGTTGAACGAGGCCGGCTTTTTGAGTCTTGTCCGCGATCCCTTGCAACGCTGCGCGGCGGAGGACGTCAATAATACTCCCGGTGACACCCTCGGATAGTTCGAGTAGGTATTCCACGAACCTTTTGTCGATGGCTGCGGAGGAGCGCTTAATCGGCAGCAGCGCTAGGTAGCCCGCTATGAACCTGCGTAACTCTTGGGACTCCGTCCAGACCGGTAGCTCGAGTTTCTCGAACCGACTCGCTATCTGAGGGTCCGCGCGCATGACATGCAGCGCTTCACGCGTGCCTGCAGCTACGATGGAGATGCGCAGCTTATTTGCCAGCGCCTCATGGCGCGTTGCTCCCAGACGAACGTCAGCCAATTGCTTGGGCGGTTGTCATGTTGGATAATCGCTTTGTGAATACCTTTGGACCGCTCTTTTGCCAATGAAGATATGCGCAGCCCAAATCCGGTCCGTCGCCGGCGATATCGAGGTAAATACAGCACAACATTTGAGGGTCATCGAGCTTGCCGCGGCGCAGGGCGCCAATTGTGTGTTCTTCCCGGAACTTTCGCTCATCGGCTATGAGCCTAGCCTTGCAAAGGCGCTTGCCACCGATATAACCGACGACAGGTTGAAGGTATTCCAGCGGTGCGCTGATGCGCACGAAATGATGATCGGCGTGGGTCTGCCGATGTCCGCAGGGCCCAAGGTGAAGATAGGTCAGGTTTGGTTCTCGCCGAACCAGCCACGCCAAGTCTACACAAAGCGGCAGCTGCACACCGACGAGTTGCCCTTTTTCGTTCAAGGCGACCAGCGACTCGTGCTGAAAAGCCATGATCATACGATGGCCCCGGCAATCTGCTACGAATCGCTGCAATCCAACCACGCGCATGATGCCGCCGCCCTCGGTGCCGACATTTATCTGGCGAGCGTGGCCAAACCCGCCACTGCCTTGGCGAAGGCAATGCAGCATTATCCCGCCATCGCGCGCAGACACAGCATGTATGTGATTATGGCCGATGGCGTCGGGCCAAGCGACAATTTCCTTAGCGCTGGTCAGTCCGCGGCATGGAATCGCCAGGGCGAGTTGCTTGCTCAGATGGATGCCCTCTCCGAGGGTTTTGTTTTGTTAGACACCATAGCCGCAAGCGCCAGCTTGCACACATTGGCGGCCGACGCAGTAAGGTCGTCCGGCTCTCCTTAAGGGCAGAGGCTTTGGCTGATTGCGGAAGGCCTCGACGTTCGTTGGCTTGAGATCGACGTCACACAGAATGAAAGTGTCGCGGCGGCTGTCAAAGCCGTCGGGGCGGAGAGGTCTTCGCTCGATGTGCTGGTGAATAACGCCGGTATCGCCATCCGGTACGATCTACCTCCGAGCCAGCAGAATATTGCAGACGTCCAGGCCACTTATGACGTTAACGTCTTCGGCCCGATCCGAGTGACGCAGGGATTTGCGCCGCTGCTGCTCGTGGCACCTGCCCCCCGCATCGTCATGGTAAGCAGCTACTCTGGATCCCTCGGACGCGCGCTCGATCGCACCAGCCAGAGCTACCTCATCAACATGTTGGACTATGGCAGTTCGAAGACGACCTTGAACGCCATCACCGTGGCGTTCGCCAAGGAGTTCGCGCCCCGGGGCGTCAAGGTCAAGGCGGCGGCTCCTACACTGCGACTGGTCTCGACGGACATAGGGGTCGCCGTACGGTACAGCAGACGGCTGAGATCATCATGCGCCTAGCGACGTTGGACGCCGATGGACCGACCGCGGGATATTTCGAGCAGGCTTGATCACGGTCGCGGGCACATCGAGCGGAACCGCAGTGCTGCTCATCGCAATTGCCCTGGGTCTCAACTGGGTGCTGAGCCACGCTGTGTATTTGTTCGAACTACTGCGTTGGGCCGGAGCGGCCTACCTGATCTGGCTAGGCATTCAGGCCTGGCGACATGCGGGCCAGGAGCGGCCGGTCTCCACTGGTCATCACGTCGAGACGAAGCACCCGGAGCCTGCCCGCTAATCATCGCTGGGACAATACATTCGCCGAACTCATTATCTGGAGAAAGCCATCACCATGAATATGCCCGCACGTATGTTCGCAATTGCGGTCGGTTTGCAGCGCAGAGGTAATGATTGCCGTGTGTAATCACTGAGGAGAAGCTGGGATGAAGATCGGCATAATCGGTGTCGGCAACATGGGCAGCGCGTTGGGCAAACTGTTTGCCCAGCGCGGACATGAGATCATGTTCGGTTTTTCGCGCGACACGCGAAAGATTGAGCAAGCCGTCAGGAGCTCTGGCTCGAATGCAAAATCAGGTACGCCCGAGCAAGCTGCACGTTTTGGCTGCGCAGACGCGGATGCGCGAAAAGATGCCGTCCTGAGCAGATGGCCTTGCTTGCCTATGATCGTATCCTCCCAGATGCTGCCTCGTTCAAAAGTCCCTAACTCGTTGCAGGAGACAGGCGTTGCTGTCGGTTGGAATAGATTGGCACACTCAATTCCGCAATCTTCAAGCCGCGCGCTATGATAGTCACCTTGATTCTTCCATATCCTGACCGGAGGACGAAACATGGGCCTGCTCGATGCTCGAGCCAACTTGGCAGGAAAGGTAGCGGTCGTCCTCGGAGGCTGCGGCGAGATCCAGGGTCGGGCGATCAGCCTTGCGCTGGCAGATGCCGGTGTCTCGATCGCCGCCTGCGACATCGACGAGGAGGCCGTGAAGACCATCGTCCCCGACGTCAAGTCACGTGGTGTCAGGATCCTCACAATGCTCGCCGACGTGACAGACCCCGAGGCGCTCGGCCGCTTCTATGACCGGGTCGGGGAGGAATTCGAGCGGGTCGACATCGTGGTGAACCTGCCGGGCGGGGTACAGCGATCGCTTTTCGTCAACACCACGCCGGACCAGAACGCTCGCGATATCCGGTTGAACTATGGCTACGTGATCGACAGCGTCCGGCGCGCTATCCCGCTGATCCGGCGCGGCGGCCGCGGCGGCAGCATCATCAACTTCACGACAATCGAGGCATTCCGAGGAGCGGCTACCTTTGCGGTCTATGCCGGCGCCAAGGCGGCCACGACCAATTTTAGCCGCGCTCTGGCTGTGGAGCTCGGCGCCGACAAGATTCGCGTCAATATGATCGCGCCGGACACCTCACCGGCCAAGAACACCAACGCCGCCCTTTATCCGGAGGATCTGCAGCGCTTCGCCGCATTGGGTCCTGGAGCGATGGAGGAGACCATGAAATTCTATATCCCCCTGAAGGAACAGACGCCGGTCGAGGACCTCATCAATGGCGTGCTCTTTTTGGCGAGCGACCTGTCGAAGTCCTTCACCGGACAGACTCTGCACATCGATGGCGGCACAAGCGCGGCGATGGGCTTCCTCGATTGGCCCATAGATGGATTCATGCCCGCACCGCTGGCGGGTGCGTTCGCCCGCCTGTTTCCCAAGGGCACGTGAACGCGGAAGATATCCGAATATTGTGCTTCAGGCAGCCCAGCGCGTCAGGAATCAACCGGCAAGCCGATATGGCGCGTGTAGATCAAGTCCCGATGCTCGAGCAAAATCGGATCAAGGGCGGCTGCGAGTTCCGGCGTTAAATGGCTATAATTCTCGCGCATGAAGTCCGGCATCACACAGTCCTGCGGCGGCAGCGGCGAGACAAACAGCGAGAACGCGGCCCAGTGCAGGTCGCAGGCGGAAAGCTGTCTGCCAATTAGGTATGCGGAGCCAGCCGCCTTTTGTTGATGCAGCTGCCTTGAAAGCCCGTTCATGATGGAGGCCATGCGCTTCGGTGCCCGCGCGATCGTTTCGGGATTCACGCCATAGGAGCGAGTCATTCGGGTCATGTCGTAGTTGCCGGTCGCTGATGGGCTGCGCGTGCTGGGGCGCCCCATCAATTCCAGGCGCCGCGACCAGCCAAAACCATCCGGTCCACAAATCTCCGTGGAAAATCCCATCATCAAGGCTCGCTCGAGTGGATCATTGGGAATGAGCGATGGACCTGAGCCCACCCGTTCCGCCAACAAGAGGATCTCATGCCACGTCGACTGCGGTGGGTCATCGTCGAGCATTGCGATCGGCGCATTGCGCATGCCCGTCCACTCGAACAGCTCCTCATTCGCCTCCATGGCGCGTTGTTCCACCGGCACGAATTTGACTTTACGCACTGACAGCACAGCTTGAGCGGCAACCCCCCACGGGCCCGGCATGTGCGCCGTCAACACAAGGCGCAAACCAGGCAGCTTGCGTGCTTCCGCAACCGAGAGATATTTCATATCGCTTCATTCCCCCGCGACACAGTTGTAATATCCATCCCGCCAATCCAACTGAAAATGAGACCTCGCTTCAGAACACCTTCGAGAGCTCGACCCGAAGGCGCGTCAGGCGAGTCGATGCGATGCGCCAGCCTTTTGGCAGCCGAACATATTCCTCATGATAATGACCGAAGCCATGCAGGTAGGTGCTGCCGTCCGCCAGCGGATTTTCCTTCGTTCGGTACAGCCGATCCTCCATGGCCCAGATACCGGTTGCGGTGCTTTCCGAGGTGATCTCGATGTTGGGCATGTGTCCATGGTGTACCGAGACCTGGTCGGCTGTGCTCGCCGATACGTAAGCGATAACCGCCTCGAAGCCGACCGCCTCGATCGAGGCCTCTGGCACGATGAGTTTGCCATCCGGTGCCCATACTTCGCGTTTCCAGAGGTCCCAGTCTTTGTGATCAAGCCCGTAGAAATACTTCGATTTAACGCACTTAATTTCTTCAATGGCAAGTATCTTTTCAACGTCGTTCATACCAACCTCTTTTGTTCGATCGTCACCATCGCGATTCGGTTGCACGCCTTGAATGATAGCTTTTACCATCTTAATGAACCCTAGCTCTCCGGTCTAGAATACTTGTTCCCAAGGACGTCAGGTCCAGCTAACTGCTAGCTACAGGCCAGCATGATGAGCGGACCGGCTTGGTGATTCGCGGCAACATCTAAGGATAGTAATAGCTATCATACGGCCTTGCAACGCGGTATTAGTGAACGTATCATTCTGACTGACGGCCATAGATGAAAAAACTCCGTGGGGGTACGTGGCACGCGAGTCGCAAAATAGCCACGGGCTGTAACTAGATGCTGCACCAAGCGGGACATCAAACATCGTCGCTGTTCAGCTGAAAGCCGCTAAGGGGGAACGATGAACCATCAAAACGTCACGTATATGGCGCTCGCTGTGGTGGCCGCATTTGCTGCCGCAACGGCTAGCCCGCAAGAAACATCTTCGTCGCCGACCGCTATTGCCAATACGGGGCAAGACTTGAGCGAGATTGTCGTGACGGCGCAGCGGCGCAGCGAGCGCGACGTCGACGTGCCAATCACCATCACGACCATCGACGCGGCGCAGCTCGATGCGGCACACGTCCAAACGCTTGGTGATATCGCCTCGCTCACACCAGCCCTGCGCTTCGACACCGACGGCACATTTGTCCAGCCCACCATTCGCGGCGTTGGCACGCTCCTCGCCACCTCCGGCGGCGGCGCGAATGTCGGCATCTACGTCGATGGGTTCTACTCGCCCGATCCGCTGCTCGCGGATTTCGAGCTGCTCAACGTGCAGAACGTCCAGGTTCTCAAGGGCCCGCAGGGGACGCTCTTCGGGCGCAACACCACGGGCGGCGCGATCCTCGTCAGCACCAGCAAGCCGAGCACGGAGAGTAGCGCCGTGTTCGACGTCTCCTATGGCCGCTACGATGAGCAGCGCTACCAGGCGTACGCTACGACGGGCCTGACCGATCGAATAGCCGTCGACTTCGCCGCTCTCTACACCCAGGGCAATGGCTACACCCACGACCTCGTTACCGGCTCCAAGGATGATGGAGCCTACGACAAGTGGTCGGTTCGGACCGGGCTCAACTTCCAGCTATCTGACTCGGTCTCGATACTGTTTCGCTACTTTCACTACTATGAGAACGACCCGACGCTCTTGGAGCAGGGAGTCTATACGAGCAACGGAGTCCCGCAGAGCATCGGTGTGATCGTTCCCGGAACGGTGTTTGCGACGGCCCCGAACGATACAGCAACGACAAGTCGACCGTTCTCCTTCAAGAAATCCGACGCAGGTCAGATCACTGCCACCTTCGATTTCAATTTTGGAACCCTGACCTCCTATACGCAGTATATGAAAGACGTCACGAAGCAGGGCAACGACCTCGACGACACGACTGCTCCGATCTACTCCTACGTCCTCCCAATCATTGACACGACCTTCACTCAGGAGTTTCTACTGAGCTCCAAACGCGAGGGGCCGTTGCAATGGACCGCAGGCCTGTTTTATCTCGATTACACCGATGCGTACAACGATGTCGCGTCAGGCGCCGGCACTGGCCCTTACACAGTGTTCGCTTATTCGAGCACGGATGCCGTGTCGTTTGCAGGCTATGCCGATGTGACTTATCAGGTGACACCGGACTTCTTCGTCACGGGCGGCGTTCGCTACAGCCGCGATGAGACTCGCGACGCGTTCTATCACGAACCTACCGGAAACGTCTATTTGCCCACGCTCACGAGCGATAAGACGACCCCGCGCATCGTGTTGCGCTACAAGCCGACCGACGATTCGAGCGCCTACTTCTCCGTGGCTCGCGGCTACAAGGCGCCGCTCCTGAATGTAGGTGGGCAGACCTCCGTGCCTGTCGAGGCCGAGGACATGACGGCCTATGAAGTCGGCTATAAGTATATAAGGCATGCGCTCTCGGTCGACTTGTCAGCCTATTACTATGATTACAAGAACCTGCAGGTGTCGAGCTACACCGGTACGGAGAGCATCGTCAACAACGCCGCCACCGCAACCATACGCGGCGTCGATGCCGAGCTGCGGTATGAGGTCCTCACGGGCCTCGAATTTCTATTCGGCGCCTCGTACCTCGATGCGAGATTCAAGAACTATCTTGAGTCGCCGTACTACGAGCCGCCGTGCCTTAATTTCGCGGCGTGCGGTCCTGCCTATGGATTGCTGGTCTCGACGATGAAGGACGCGAGTGGCCTGGAAATGCCGCGCGCACCGGAATTCACCGGTAATATCGGAGCGCGCTACACAACAAACCTCGGCGGCGGCAAGCTGGGCCTATCCGGCAACTTCTACCACACGTCGAGTTTTTTCTTCGACTCCTCTGATCAGTTCCGCCAGGCCGCCTACAACATTCTTGGCCTGCGTGCCGATTGGACCGATCCGAGCGACCATTACACCTTCGGCCTGTGGGGTGCGAATGTCACGGACTCTCATTACCTTGTTGGGATTCAACCCTCGGTGCTCGGAATCGGGACAGCTTGGAGCTCTCCGGCGACGTTCGGTGTGGAGGTTCGCGTCAAATACTGATGCCCTGCGTTTATCTTGGTGTGCTGCAGCCTATCGGCGCGCCCCGCCCCGCGGCAAACCACAGCCGATTTTCGTGGCGTTCCTCGCGTTGGCTATAGTGGAGCCCACTCACTTAGGGTCGAGAATGGATCATGCGTCGAAAACAGGTTTCAAAAGCGTCCGAGTCTACGCCGCGTGAACGGAAGCGGCGATCTGGCAATGAGTTGCGCCAGACGATTCTGGAGATTGCCAGGGAAGAATTCAAACGCAGGGGCGTTGCGCGAGCTACTGTGGAAGAAATTGCCCGCAAGGCAAAGGTGACGGAGACTCAAGTTTATCGGTATTTCGGATCCAAAACTGAATTGTTCCGCGAGAGCATCTTTAACCCCCTGGACCAGCATCTTTTAAAGTTCCTGATCCGTGAAATGTCCGCAGGGAGCCGAAATGAAACGTTTTACGAGGCCGTCCTACGCGATCACAGAGGCCTCCAACGATTCATTGCCGAGCACTCGGATTTGATCGCCGCGCTTGTGTTTGCTGAGAAATACAGTGAGGGAAGCACGCAGGGTATTCGTGCCATCAACAGCCTCGAAGCATATCTTACCCACGCGGCCGATCAGCAAGCCAAACTCACACCGGGAAGACCTAGAGTTGATACGGAGCTTATGGTGCGAGCGTGCTTTGCTGCCGTTCTTGGGACCGTATTATTTAAGGACTGGGTCTTTCCCAAGGCCGGGGATGATAGGCGGTGGGAAAACGCTGTGAGCACCTTGTTGGTCGATGGAATGGGGAATACCCCTGTCGCGCGAAATTCCGCGCGGAAAAAGCGTTTGTACAGTACTGACACCCGCTGAATACTGTATGACCCGCTTGCTGGCAATTCCGCACTGGAATCGACCCATCACCCGCCGCTAGATAGTGAGCACAACAGGAGTGGCGCTTAAAAATCTTGACGCTGTCGGATTTTTCCACTAAATCCAAGGTTCGTCTTAAACTGCGGAGGCCAGAAACTCGGTGCACTCGGTTCGCTGTTACTGCCTGGCGGACGCCATCTTTGACGGCAGCGAATTACCGCGCAATCAACTTTTTGACGAGCCACAATGAACGACTCATCCCTTTATCTTCCCCCGAAAGTCTGGACATGGAACAAGGCCAGCGGCGGCCAGTTCGCCAGCATCAACCGCCCCATTGCAGGTGCAACGCAAGAGAAGGCGCTACCCGTAGGGCTCCATCCGCTGCAGCTTTACTCCCTCGGTACGCCGAACGGCGTAAAAGTCACGATCATGCTCGAGGAGCTGTTGGCGCTAGGTCGCTCCGGCGCCGAGTACGACGCGTGGCTCATCAATATCATGAATGGCGATCAGTTCGGCAGCGGTTTCGTGGCCGTGAATCCGAATTCCAAGATCCCGGCACTTTTGGATCGCAGCGGCGAGAGGCCGATTCGTGTCTTCGAGTCCGGGGCGATACTCGTGTATCTCGCCGAAAAATTCCAGGCCTATCTGCCCACGAACCCCGCCGCGCGCGCCGAGTGCCTGTCTTGGTTATTCTGGCAGATGGGGAGCGCGCCGTTCCTCGGCGGTGGCTTGGGTCACTTCTATGCGTACGCGCCGATCAAGATCGAATATGCGATTGACCGGTTCGCGATGGAGGTGAAGCGTCAGCTCGACGTTCTTGACCGACGACTCGGAGAATGCGAATTCATTGCGGGGGACAGCTACACAATCGCCGACATGGCGATCTTCCCCTGGTATGGAGGACTGGTGAAGGGCTGGCTGTATGGCGCGGCAGAGTTTCTGTCCGTGCATGAGTACAAGAACGTTCAGCGGTGGGCCTCCATGCTCCTGGATAGGCCTGCCGTGCAGCGCGGTCGTATGGTCAACAGAACCTATGGGGAGCCTGCCAGTCAGTTACACGAGCGCCACGAGGCGAGCGACTTCGACACCAAGACGCAGGATAAGATGGTGGGGTAGGGGCGGTGGGGTCGCCACTGGCAACGGAGAGTATCCATTTCTTGGGGGTACGCACTGCACAAGCGTACGCTTCACCAAGGGCAAAGGACGAGACTTCGGAGCGGGTGATCCTTCAACTACGAGCCGTGCTCCGCCGGAATGTCGCGGTCGGCGATGCCGATACGGCCTGATTTACTGAAGCGCGCGCATGCGATTACGGCAGCGGCCCAGGGTCGCGCGCGATCACGACACGATGATCGATTTCCTCGCGGCCGCGGCCGGATACCATGCCGACGGCCTGAATTATTCCGGCGTCGATCGCCACGTCGCCCGTGAACTGGGGATTGCCGGATCCATCTAGAATCTGACCGTTCCGCACTATTAAGTCGTAGGTTGTAGTCATGGCCGATCGATGGCGGTTCACTCAGCGCTTGATGGCCTCGAGCACGGAGGAGGGCTTGAGAAACATGGGGACGTTCTCCTCGGTGAGATGACACCATTTGATGTTACAGCCGCCATCGACAATGAGGCACTGTCCCGTCATGTAGCTCGACCAGTCGGATAAAAGAAATAGTACCGGCCCGGCGATCTCATCGACTTGGCCGTGCCGGCCCATGGGGATGCCCCGGCGATTACGCTCCGGATCATCAGCCAAGCTGGCGGTCGGTGTATCGGTTGGACCCGGGGCAACGGCATTGACGCGGATTCCGTCCAGTGCCAGCTCAAGCGCCATGGTTTGGACCACCGACTGGATTGCGGCCTTGCCGGCCCCGTAGCCAACATTGAAGGGGGAGGAGGTTAGTCCATTGATCGAGGAGATGGCGATCAGAGAGCCCGGGCGACGCAGTGCCTTCAGTTCAGCGGCAGCGCCCTGCATCATGAAGAACATGGAGTCGAGGTTCAGGGAGAGCTGCGCACGCCAGTGTTCCCTGGAGAGCCTGTGGGCAGGGCCCCACGTCGGGGGCGGCGCGCCGCCAATCACGGTGACCAGTCCGTAGAAGTTCCCCGGCGCAGCGCGTGCACGATCCATGACCGTGCCGACGCCGTCCTCGCTTAGGATGTCGGCAACCACCGGAATGATCGATAATCCTTGCGACACCATAGGTGCGATATGTGTCTCAAGACTCTTCTCCGAATGATCCGCGGCGATCACGGTTGCGCCCGCTTGGGCCGCCATGCGCGTGACCGCCGTTCCGATACCGCCGCCGCCTGCGCCGGACACCACGATGATACGGCCGTTGAGCTTGGGTAGATGTGCAGAGCTCTGTTCCATCGCGACTCCTTCAGTGGAAGTGGACCTTGCGTTCGCCGGCTGGCGTGCCGGGTTGGCCCCGCGTCTGAGCGATGCCGGTACTCTCACCGAGCGCCAGGGTCTTTGTTCTAACTCCGGATGATGACCGGGAGACTGAGCCAGCCTCTTTGAAAGTATCCTTGGTTTAGCCCTGACTCCTGCACTGCGAAATCGAAGTCCTTCACCCGCGACAGAAACTCGCGAACCAATACGCGCACCTCGAGTTGGGCGAGATACCTGCCGATGCAATGATGCTGACCCAGCCCAAACGACAACACGCGGGGAATCGAGCGGTTCCAGATAAATTCGTCCGGGTTGTCGAACTCCCGGTCGTCGCGGGACGCGGAATACAGCATGCACGCCACCCGCTGGCCGGCCTTGACCGGCTGCCCCGCAACTCTCGTGTCTTTGTGCGCGGTGCGGAAGGTGTACTGAGCCGGTGCGCAGTATCGGAGCATCTCTTCGGCGGCGATGGGAATGTTCTTGTCGAGATCGGCGCGTACTGCCTCGAGCTGGCCGGGGCGGGCGTGCAGTTCCATGATGCCCCGCCCCGTGACTTTGGGAACGGATTCCATCCCACCGACCATGGCGCATACCAGCTGGTCGGCAATCTCGCCGTCGCTCAAGGCACGCCGGCCGGGCTCCATGCGGTAATTGATGAGTCCATCGTATAAGCGATTGCTCCCATCGGCTCCGGCCTTGCGCCGCGCCTGAATGGCCGGAAAAATGTGGTGCCGCAAATTCGTGAAGAAGCTGGTGAGATCAACGCCCTGTGTGCCGGGTTTGTATCGCCCGATTTCGCCGATGGCCCCGAGAATCTCGTCGGCGGCGTCCGCCGGCAGTCCGAACAGATGACAGATCACTCTAGCGGGAACCGCAGCCGCATAGTCCGTGCTCAAGTCGAATGCACGTCGCGGCAGCATCTCATCGAGCTGCTTTCGCGCAAGATCGCCGATGAAATCACTCAGTGCCGCAACTCCCTTGGGTTGCAAGGGGGCGATGTGGGCCCTGCGCATTTCTTCATAATAGGGCGAATGGAGCATGGGTCCCGGCGCAATTGGATTGGTGGATGCCAGGGGTGGGGCGGCCGCGTTGCGATGCGTACGCAGATACTGCGCGGTGGGCAGATTGGTTTCCGTCGCCAGAAACGTGTTATCGCCTACCCGCAATATCTCCCAGACATCCTCGAACCGGGAAAAGAAATACGTGTCATATGCGTCGCTGTAGTAGACGGGATGGTTATCGCGCAGTTCCTTGAAATACGGGTCAGGATCGGCGGCCACTTGCGCCGAAAACGGATCGAACTCAAACTTCGCTTGTGCCGTGCTGTTCACGAGTTCATGCCGCGGCGGAGCGAAGGCCGCTTCGATCCGAACTCACAGACACGAACTGACCGGAAGTGGCACGAGTCGGGACGTCCTTGCAGTGTGTAACCACGCCGTTGACGAGAATGCACTCGTAGCCGCCTGCGCGGCCCTTTCGCCGCCAGTCTCCATTGGGCATGTCGTGCACAATCTCATAGCGCTGCGTGTCGAAGTGAAGCGCGTCAAGATCGTAGATCAGAATGTCGGCCCAGAATCCCTGCAACAGCGCACCGCGATCCTTGAGACGCACGGCTCGTGCGGGCTTGAGGCCGAGATGAAAGTGCATTTCTTCGAGCGTCGCCAATTTATTCTCCCTCACCAGCCAGATCAGCAGGTCAGTCGCCACATGCCCCATGCCGAAAGACTTCGTGTGCGCACCGCCGTCCGATCCGCCGACCACGACGGCGCCATGCGATAGCATGCGCAACGCCTGCCGTGGATCTTTCGATGAAATCTGCGGAGACCGGAGCTGCAGCGACAGCTTCGAACGCCGCGCGATCTCTAACATGACCTTTACCACGTTGCGCCCTTCCTCACGGGCGATGTCGCCGAGCGTCCGCCCGACGTGGCGCTCGAGCGAGGGATCGTCGCCGACGTTCAGAACAATCTGGCCTTCGAGCCCGTTGGCACCGTTGGTTGCCCCTTTGGTGGCGTACTCCTGGGCGAACGCCCGCTGATATTCGGGGTCGGCGATCAGCGCGAGCACCTCCTCGTCCGAGCGGCACGCGGCGATCTGTCGGACCGCCGTCAGCATCCCACAGGATACGTCCAGCTGCCGCATGCCGGCTTCGATCCAGCCTCGATTCATCAACGCGTTGGCGGTTACGTCGTATCCCTTGGCGCGCTGCGCATCCAGCCACGCCAGATCGCGCTCCATCATGTCCGGCATCAAGTCGGATGTCATGAAGGCATTATGGATAACGCTGACCCCAGAACCCTTGGCAAGCTCCAACAAGCGCTCGGTGAGCGAGCGATCGCCATAGACAACGAGGTGGGACAGGAGCTGAATCACGCCCTCGCCGCGCTCGATCAAGGCCCGGCAGATCTCCAGAATGACTTCGTGCTCCTGCACATCTGTGGGCATCGGCGTGCCATCGAAGTCTACATGGGAGTTTCCGGCTTCGCCCATGGCCGACATCGATATGCCGAGCGCGCCGGCGTCCATCGCCTCGTTGATGAGACGATGTATCTTGGACATCTCCGCGGCAGTGGGCCGCCGTGTCTTAGCCGCATCGATGCCCATGACATAGACCAGCACTGGATTGAGCGGAAGGTAGCTCAGGACATTCACGCCTTTCGGCAGATTCCTTACTCTCGCGAGATATTCGGGGAAGCTTTCCCAATCCCAAGGCAGGGCTGCGCGTTGATGAGTTACCGGGATCTGCTCAGTGGTTTCCAACATCTGCATGGTTCGCTCGATGTCGCGCGGTCTGACCGGCGCCACGCCGAATCCGCAATTCGCATTCACCAATGTGGTGACACCGTTCTCGCCGGAATTGGAGCAATACGGGTCCCAGAAAAGTGCCACGTCGTAATGAGAATGCTGACTGACATGTCCGGGGGCAACAATCTTGCCCTTGGCGTCAAGGATTTGCCGGGCGGAGGCGGCTTTCAATGCACCTACTGCCGCGATGCGTCCGTCTTTTATGCCGACGTCAGCGTAGAAGGCCGGGCTGCCTGTGCCGTCGACGATTCTGCCGCCCTTGATGATGGTGTCGAAGGTCGTCATTGGACAGTCCCGCTTATGTACGCGCCCCACGCCTTGCAGCGCCCCATAGGCTCGCCGAGCATTGCGCGCCCGCCTGAGCAGTTGCACAGCACAGTACGCAGCGCATAATCGGTTGTCAATAGCATGGCTCGCAATGCATTGAACCCAATGGCCCTCGACGGTGCGCCGTCTCGCCGCCAGGGTGAGCTACGTAACTGTTCCGCGGATGTTTGGCCTCCCGAGCAGCGAGAACACAAAACTGCCCACGATTGCGAGGCCCGCACTCAAGAGCAAAAAAATAGTAAATCGGCCGCTCTGCTTGACGAGCAAGCTCAGCAGCACCGAGCCGAAGACACCGGACAAGGCGATGGCAGTACCAATCAGCCCGGGCGGCCATTGCCGCGCTCGTTCCCCGATCGAGCAATATCAGCGATAGCTGCGAAAACTGCACCATGAAGGGCAGGTTGCTCAGCAACATGCCAAGAACAATGATGCGGAAAGCCGGACTTCGCACGATGGCGCTGTAATCATCCGCGGCCGATCGGTGTGTCGTCTTCACCCGGCCATCGACTTTGTGATGCCTTCAGATGAGAAGGAGTGCACGGACGTCAGCGTCGCGAAGTCGAGATCGAACGTCGAGGTAAGCTGATAGGCATCCGCCCTGAAAGAAGCCGACGGGCTCGCCGTCGTAGGAGACCAGGTTCGGATTCGACGTGTACGTCTCACAAGTTTACGGTAGATTCATTCCCGCGAGCAAAAACTCTTGCGTCACGGTCCTATCATTGATGATGAGATCGATGTTCAGCAAGGCGAATGGTAGGTTGAACAATGGTCCCGCCATAATCGAAGCGCACTCCCGGGGTAAGCGCGACTATGTCGCCGAGATTCAGAACGTTTGCTTGCTGCAGCTGCGCAGCGCCGATGTTTGCGATTGAGATGGGCACATCTTGCAGACGTTCGGAGCGGCGCTCGGCAGTCACCACGATCGCATCGAGCGCATTGGCGTCCTGGGTCGACTGCGCCGCAGCAGTCGCCGATGTCGGGGCTTGTGCTCCAGCCTGCCATGCGTAGAACGTTGCGATCAGGGCTGCAAGCGCCCGCCAACGCAGCTTACCGCTGCAGTCATTAGTACCAGCCATTTCCCCCCCCCCGATTCAAAAATCACAGCCCAGCGGCATTTCAAACCATTTTCATTGTCGCGCGCCTTTCATTGTCGCGCGCCCGTCCATTGCCGCTCGGACGATCAGATGATAACCTAGCCTGAGCAGTCGTACAAATCGAGTCTGAGCAGTCGTACAAACTGCAGGCGGGGTTGGCAATGACATATGACCTCTTGGTTCGCGGCGGAATGGTCGTCGATGGATCCGGCCTTGCACGCTATCCCGCCGACGTCGCGGTCAAGGATGGCAAGATCGCTGCGATCGGGCGTTTGAACGGATCTGCGGCGAAGGAAGTGGTTGACGCGCAAGGCCAGGTGGTCGCTCCTGGATTCGTCGATGCTCACACGCACATGGATGCGCAGATATTTTGGGATCCAATCGGCAGCTGTTCCTGCTATCACGGCGTCACCACGGTCGTCTTCGGCAACTGCGGGTTCACGCTCGCCCCATGCCGGGAACGGGAGGCGGATCTTGTCTTTCGGAATCTTGAGCGCGCCGAGGACATCAGCCGCAAGGCGATGCTGGCGGGAATCAAGTGGCAATGGGAAACGTACGCCGAGTTCCTGGACGTAATCGATAAGCTGCCGAAAGGCATCAATTACAGCGGTTATATCGGCCACTCGGCGTTGCGAACCTACGTGATGGGTGAGCGCGCCTTTCAGGGCGGCGGCACGGATGACGACGTCCGCGCCATGAAGCGCGAAGTGCAGAACGCCTTGCGGGCGGGCGCCATCGGGTTCTCAACTTCGCGCAGTTGGGCACACGAGACCTCGGACGACCGGCCAGTCGCGAGTCGTCTTGCCGACTGGCGCGAAGTGCAGGCGATCGTGGGAGCCATGGCGGAAATGCATGCGGGCATCTTTGAGATTGCTCCCGAGACTGATCGCGGTCCCGATTATGGCGTGCCGCTCAAGGACCTCGCCGTGGCGAGCGGCCGGCCGGTGACCATGCCCATCATTTCCGGATTGAAGACGCCTACCGATTGGCAGCCTCAACTCGACTTGATGGAGGCGGCTGCGCCGGAAGGCGGACGAATGTTCGCGCAGGTGCACACGCGCGATATCGGTGTGCTGTTGTCATTCGAGACCTCCTTGCCGTTCGACAGTTGGCCGGAATGGGCCGAGTTCAGGCGCCAGCCCTTGGAACAACAGTTCGCGGGCTTGCGCGATCCGGCGACGCGCTCGCGTCTCGAAGAAATCGCCAGCCGTCCCTATGAGGGGCCGAAGACTTATGGCCCAGCGGGGCGTCCACCGGACTTTGATTGGATGTTCATGATCGATTCCATGGCACGTCCCAAACCCTCGATCGCGGAACTGGCACGGCTGCGCGGGGTCCGCCCGATCACGGTCATGATCGATGAAGCCCTCAAGCGAGGCCTCAAGCTTTTCTTCAGGCAGACGGCGGTCAATGGCAACGAGGAAGAGCTGTTGAAGATGATGCGCCATCCGCGCTCGGTGGTAACATTGTCCGATGCGGGGGCGCACGTATCGCAGATAATGGACAATTCCCTGCAGACTCATCTCTTGAGCTATTGGTGCAGGGAGCGCGAGGCCTTCACGCTGGAACAGGCGGTCCGCAAAATAACCTATGAGCCTGCCTCGCACTGGGGATTCGCCGACCGCGGTTTGCTGCGTGAAGGTTTTGCTGCCGATCTCGTCGTCTTCGACCCGGATTCAGTGGCGCCCAAGATGCCTGAACTGAGACATGATCTACCAACCGGTGAGCGTCGCCTCTTTCAAGGTGCCGAGGGCATTGCGGCGACCATCGTGAATGGCGAAGTGCTGCTGCGGGACGGGGTGCCGACCGGCAGGCTCCCGGGACGGCTACTCCGAGCCCGGGTACCCGGTTGACGGCCGAATACATTTCATAAGGAAGACGACTCATGAACGCGCAAGCAAACATCCTCAAAGCGTCACGTCATATTTCCGAGTTGGCGAAAGAGACGCCTAAGCCTTTGCCCTTCAAGCCGATTTCGGCGGACTCTCATGTCTCGGAACCGCCCAACTGCTACAAAGACTACATCGATCCCAAATACCGGGAGCGAGTGCCATACCTGCAAATTGGTCCGAAGGGCGGCGCAGTTTACGTCATCGAGAACATCAACGAGGGCAAGCCTTATACGGTCGATGTGGGCCATATGTCGGCTGCCGGGCTCGATGCGCGGGAGATTCAGGCCGGCGTCAAGACATTTGCGGACATCCACAAGGGCGGTTATGACGGCAAAGCGCGCGTTGCCGATCAGGAGCGTGACGGTATTGGCGGCGAGGTCATTTATCCGAGCCTGGGTATGGCCCTTTGCAACCATCCTGATGCGGACTTCAAGCATGCTTGCTTCATGGCCTACAACCGCTGGCTCCAGGAGTTTCAATCAGTTGCGCCGGACCGCATCTTCGGCCTTGGCCAGACCGCGGCCGTGTCCGTCAAGCAAACCGTCGCCGACCTCGAGCAGATCCGAGAGATGGGATTCTGCGGTGCGATGTTTCCCGGCGAGCCGGCAACCGGCTTTGAATACGACGATCCGCAGTTCGATCCTGTTTGGGAAGCAGCCGTCGCACTGCAGCTCCCGGTCGCTTTTCACATCCTCACCTCGCGTCGCGAGACGAAGATCGCCGCGCAGGCGCTCAATAGCCGGGGGCGCAGCATGGCGCACTTTCACCACACGCTGATTCGCGCCAACCAGGATGTAATCAGCACTTTCGTCTGGGGCGGTGTGTTCGAGCGATTCCCAGGCTTGAGGCTCGTTTGTGCCGAGGCCGACGCGGGATGGGTGCCGCACTTCAAATATCGCCTCGATCACTTCTACCATCGGCACCGCTTTCACCAGAAGGTCGAGGACATGTCACGGCTGCCCAGCGAACAGGTGGACGACAACGTCTATTTCACGTTTCAGGACGATTTGGTCGCCCTCAATAGCCTCAACATGCTGAATACCCGCAGGCTGCTGTGGGCCAACGACTTTCCGCACTCCGATTCCACATGGCCCTGGAGCCAGCAATTGCTGACCCATCACACCCAGCATATAACCGATGAGCAACGGCGGCGGATACTGCGGGACAACGTCATCGAGCTGTTCAATTTGCCTGTGAAGGCCTCACTAGCGGATGTGGAGGGAGCCTAACCATGTCAGACCTTGGCGATCTGAACTATTTCACGGATGAATCGCTCATCGACGATCCTCTGCCGTATCTCAACGCTCTGCGATCCAAATGTCCGGTTCTGCGGGAGCCTCATTACGGTACCCTGATGGTGACCGGGTACGAGGAGGGCCTCGATGTTTTCAAGCAAGGAGACACTTTCTCCTCGTGCTGCTGCATCAGCGGTCCCATTCCGGGGCTGCCCTTCAAGCCCGAGGGTGATGACATCAGCGCGCAGATCAAGCAGCATCACCACCAGGTTCCGTGGGCCACTCACTTCATCACCTTCGATGGACCGGAGCATGTTGCACATCGAACGCTGCTTACCCGGCTGCTGACGCAGCAACGCCTCAATAAAAACGCCGAATACATGACGCAACTGGCCGACCGGCTGATCGATAAATTCATTGATCGTGACCGGTGCGAAGTCGTGTCCGACTATTCACAACCCTTGGCGACGCTGGTGATCGCGGATTTGCTCGGTGTACCGGAAGAGGATCGGCAGGAACTGGTTTCAACAATTGGGCCACCGCCCGCGATGGTCGGAGATCCCGACCACAAGAGCGCGCCCGACCCCCTGGCATATCTCGATAAGCGATTCACGGCCTACTTCGAAGAACGTCGCGCCAGACCGCGGGACGATATGATGTCGGAGCTCGCCAATTCGCGTTTTCGAGATGGTTCCGTACCTGATCTGGCCGAGGCTGTTCGGATAGCGACATTCCTGTTCGTCGCAGGCCAGGACACCTCGGCGAAACTCATCGCTTCGGCATTCAAGATACTCGGCGACTGCCCGCATCTTCAACAACGTCTGCGGGCCGAACCCAAGCGGATCCCGGAGTTCGTCGAGGAGACGCTACGAATGGAGAGTCCCTCGAAATTCAACTTCCGGGTTGCACGACGCGCGACATCGATCGGGGGCGTCGATGTTCCCGCTGGAAGCATCGTGGCCATTTCGCTCGCTGCCGGTAACCGTGATCCACGCTATTTCGAGAATCCGGACGAGGTCCAGCTCGACCGCCCGCACCTGCGCGATCATTTGGCGTTTGGTCGTGGGTTTCATGCTTGCCCCGGGGCGCCGCTGGCACGCTTGGAGGCGCGCATCACGCTCGAACTGTTCTTGCGCAGAATGAGCGACATACGGATTTCCGAAGCGCAGCATGGGCCGCCCGATGCCCGCCGCTATTCCAAGGTCCCGACATACATTCTGAACGGAGTAACCGAACTGCATCTGGAGTTTACTAAAGCGTGATGTAGACTCCTGGTGGAATCATGCGGGTAAAGTCTTCGAGTTCTCCGGGCAAAACGGCGGCGCGTCGCCGCTCGGTGGAGTCCCGTCCGCGATCTATCAAGGCCCCAAAAAAGGCAGCGCGAAAGCTGGGCAGGGAGAGATCAGAGACTCGGGCAGCGCTACTGGTCGCCGCGGAGAAGCTCTTGCGAAAGGAGGGTCATGCTGCGGTCACCACACGGCGGCTGGCGAGCGTCGCAAAGCTCAAGCCGCAGCTCATTCACTATTATTTCCGCTCGATGGATGATCTCTTCGTGGCGCTCTGGCACCAGATTGCAAACAGAACCCTTGATGTGCATTTCAAAGCGCTGGCATCCGGCCATCCACTACGCGCCATATGGGACTCCAATCGAGACGCGCGCGAAACCACGCTCACATTGGAGTTCATGGCACTGGCCCGCCATCGTAAGGCGCTTCGACGCGAACTTGCGAAGGACGGTGAGCGGTACCGGCAACGTCAAGTAGAGCTTTTATCAAAGGATTTCACCAAGCGCGGCGAGTTGTCTCCCACCGTCTTGGCGATTCTCATCACCAGCGTGTCGAGAATGCTCGTGATGGAATCCGCAGTGGGTCTGTCTCATGGTCATGATGAAATATTCCGATTTGTCGAGGGTTGGCTTGGCCGGCTGGAATCCAGCGCACTTTCGGCGCGCTAGGTGGCGTCACGGGCCAATGCTTGACAGCTCGGGAACCGTTTGCTTAACTCCTGTGCAACTGCTCAGTGTTAGAGTGCTCCGCATCGGGTGCAAATAGCTGACCACCATGCCCGTCAAGGGCCCACCGGGAGAAGCCGCAGTCATGTCCCGCGCTACCGTAGACCTCGCCAACCCCCTCGTCCGCAATATGGGTCCGCTGAGCGACCGCAAATCGCCGAGCACACTCGATATGAAGCTACCGCCGGATACCAGGTTGGTCTCGGCGGATAACCACTGGGAGCTTTCAGAGGATATTTTCTACGAGCATTTTCCCCAACGATTGAAGGACAAAGCACCACGTGTCTGGTTCGACAAGTTTTGGCGCATCGGTTATCGCGGACAATTGGAGGCGCTTCCGATCGGTGAACGAGTACAGCGTTCCATTCCGCGCACGACGGGTGAGGGTGTTTGGAAGCCCGACGTTCGCTATCGCGACTTGGATCTGGAAGGAGTGCAGGAAGAGCTCGTTTTCCCGAATACCCTTATTGGATTTGCGCGGTATCCGGAGCCCGAAGTTCAACAGCAGATGTATAGTGTTTACAATCGATATTATGCCGCGGACCTCATTAGTCGCAATCCTCGCTCTCACGCGGTGGCGATATTCAACAACTGGTGGGACCCCGTGGCTGCAGAAAATGCCATGCGGGAGATCGTCGATCTCGGTCTGAAGAGCTTCATGCTTCCCGTCAATCCGGGCAAGAGCACCAATGGCAAGGAGATATCCTACGGCGATCCGGTCATGGACCGTTTTTGGGACGTCGTCGCCGAGGCGGGCCTCCCGGTCTGCTACCACGTTGGTGAGGGCACCGACGTGGAGCACCGCGGCGGTCATGGGGCGCTGTTGATGACTCTACTCGCTCCCTTTCGAAAACCCTTTGGCCAACTCGTATTCGGTGGGGTATTCGATCGCCACCCGAATCTCAAGGTCGTATTTGCGGAAGGCGGCATTGCTTGGGTTCCCCCCGCGCTCCAAGATGCCGAACTCATCTTTGACAGCTTCGGCAATGACGACATTATCGAGCATATCGATCACCGGCCGAGCCATTACTGGCATAACAACTGTTATGCCACCTTCCAGAGCGACCCACTCGGCCTGAATCAGCTCGATATCATCGGCGCGGATCGCATCATGTGGGCAACGGATTATCCGCATACTGAAGGCGCCTTCGGTTATGGACGCGAGGCGGTACGCGCGATAGTAGATGCCACCAGCGCGGACGATGCGCGTGCGATTCTCGGCCACACTGCGATTAAGGTATTCAAGATCCAAAATCAGAGCAATGGACATCGTTGACAGCCAAGTGCACCTGGGGCCGGGCGGTGCCTCAGAGATGGTTGCAGCCATGAACGCGCTCGGCATCAAGTCAGCGCTCCTAGATGAATATTGGGTGGGCACGGCGGGCGATCCGAGTTACAGCGCGGGAGAGGGCGGACGTCGCACCAGTTCGCCGACTGCAGAGCTCGCCTCTTGGACCTTTCCGGGCCGTTTCTCCTACATAGTGCGCGTCGATCGCCGGGACCCGGAACTCAAAGCGGTGGCAAGAATGGCCCGCGATGCGCGCTTCGCGCGCGCTGCGGATTCTCGCGGGTACCAGTCGGGCCGAAACGGCCGCTTTTGCAGCGGGCGAGTACGATAATGTATTTGCCGCGGCCTCGGATTGCGGATTACCACTGTTCGTGGCGATTTCCGGCAATGCTCATCTGCTCCCGCGTTACCTGGAGAAGTTTCGAGACGTAAAGATCATCGTTGATCATTGTGGTATGCCACCGAGCCGGCCAATCAGGTACGCGATTGCCAAGATGGAGGCCCTGCCGGATAGCGAGGAATATTGGTCCAAGTTCGGTGATGTGCCGTTGCCGGAATCGCTCGAAAGGGTACTCCTTCTATCTGCATATCCAAACGTGGCCATCAAATGGGCACATTCATCGGCCATTTTTGAAGCCCCTGCTTATCCGAATGAGGCTGCGCGTCCTTTCTTGCGCAGCATCCTCAATGCCTTTGGAGCCAATCGAGTGATGTGGGCAAGTGACATCTCGACACTGTCGACCGGCGAGACCTGGGCAGAGGTCTTGTTCAGCGTGGTTAACAATCCTGACTTGTCAAAACTCGACCGCGAACATTTCCTTGGGCGTAGCGTCCGAGATTGGCTCAACTGGGAGTATGACGGAGTAGCGGACGAAACGCCGGCGCGATGATTCGCCGCCCGAACGCGACTGATCAGAGGCCATTAATTCGCTTCGATGCGATTGGACGACAGCCGCTAGATTGCGTATTCTGAGCGAGTGCACAGTATGCATATCGTACGCCGGGTGGGGCCCCGCCGACTTCAATTGACGTGGAGCGGCATCGTTTGAAATATTTCTCTGTCTCGGAAGCTCGGAGCCTATCCGGCCTGCGACTGATACTGACAGCGCACATGCCGGGCCCGTGGGGCGAAGCTGCGAAGGCAGTGCTTTCGGTACGAAAGGTGCCGTACGCTCCGGTAGCGCAGGCGGCGATGGAAATGAACGACGAACTCTACGCCTGGGTCGGGGTACGCAATGCGCCGGTGGCCGTGCTCGACGACGAGCCGCCGCAGACCACGTGGCTTGAGATCCTATTGCTGGCGGAGCGCCTGGGCTCAGGACCTGCGTTATTGCCCAGCGATCCCGTTGAGCGCGCCCTGGTGCTGGGTTTTTCGACCGAGATTTGCGGAGTGGATGGTTTCGGTTGGTCACGTCGTCTCGAGTTGATGGGGCGGAGCACCACGAAGAGACCCCCGTCATCTAGACCATTGGATATGGCTAGAATGACCGCCTCCTATGGGGCGAGACCCGAGGCGATCGCTCGGGGGCCCGAACGCATGATATCTATTATGAAGGGCCTCGCGACACAGCTGCAGCGGCAGGAGGCAGTCGGTTCCGAATATCTGGTCGGTCACCAGGTCACCGCTTGCGATCTGTACTGGGCGTGCTTTGCAGGTTTCGTCTCGCCGCTCCCGGCCGCGGATTGCCCGATGCCGGACTTCATGCGTTCCAATTATTCCCACGTGACGCCGGAAATTGCAGCGGCGCTTGATCCGGTACTACTCCGCCATCGAGATTTGATTTACCGGCGGCACATCGGTCTACCCATGGATTTCTGATGAGCGACTGCAGCCCTCCGAAGGTATGGCGGACATTGCAGTTTGGCAGTGGTACGGTGCGCTCGCCAAAGGACTGGCGAATCGTAAGTCGCGTCTCTGGTGCTCCGGCAAGCCATGTACATGAGCGACACGAACTCTCGACAGGGTGTAATGACGCAGCTACAGGGCGCAATGACGCGGCTGAAGGGTAAAACGATACTGGTCGCGGGCGGCGGCGGAATTGGTGCGAGCCTTGCCCGTCGCTTTGCCCAGGAAGGAGCTAATGTACTACTCGGGGACATTTCACTCAGCCCGGCAGAGGCAGTAGCCGAGGAAATCGTGGCGGCTGGAGGAAGCGCTGCCGCCAGTTTTCTCGATGGCGGTGACGAGGAATCCATTGCAGCCACGGTCCGTCTGGCTTGTGAAAGATTTGGCGGGCTCGACGGTATGCACGTCAACTTTGCAACCTTCGTCGACAACGGTTTCGACACGGGAGTGCTTGAGTTGCCGCTGGCCCTGTTTGACGAGACCATCCGCGTGAACCTTCGAGGTTACTACCTCTGCACCCGGATTGCGCTCCCGAAGATCCTCGAGCGCGGCGGCGGATCCATCGTCTATACCAGCTCGCCCGCGGCCTGCAAAGGCGAACCGACCCGCGTTTCGTATGCGATCGCCAAAGCGGGCGTTGAGGCGTTGATGCGTCATGTTGCGGCCCGCTACGGTGCCACAGGCGTCCGGGCAAACTGCATTGCACCGGGTTCGACGTTGCACGAAAGGCTCGAGCGCGAACTTGATGACACAACCAAAAAATGGTGCCTTGATCTTGCGATAATCAAGTCGCGCCTTGGGCGGCCCGAGGATATAGCTGCAATGAGCGCACTGCTGATGGCGAACGAAGGTTCTTATATCACCGGTCAGGTGATCAGCGTTGACGGCGGTGTGGTCATGCGGCGCTGAGGGCCAGTCCCCAGGCAGCCTGTCACTCGAACTGGTCAATAAAGTGCTTGATTGTCGTCAATGCCTCCGCATGTCCTACTGACATACCTAAACCACGTTCCACTGCCAGGCCACGCGCGAGTGAATTGAGTAAAAATGCAGCGAACGTGGGTGTCCAGGTGATTGCGCCATTGCCTTTGCTTGCCAGAATGTGCGCCATAATCTCGATCTGACCGCGTCGAAATCGATCACCATAGTCGGCAATCTCGTCTTTGATGACCTTGCGATGGTTCGCTAACGCTACGAACTCATTCAGCAACGCGCCTCTCGCGTCGACGGCAAGTTTCCACAGATCCTTGAGCGGGCTTTTCGAAGTGAGAATTGCCTTCTGCCGTTCAATGCGATCAGTAGCCAATTCGCGGAACACCTCCAGGAACAGGTCGTCCATCGTCTTGAAGTAATAATGGACCAACTGCGGCTTAAGCCCGGCCTTCGCCGCCACTTGGCGCGACGTAACAGCCGCATATCCGCTATCACGCATGAGGGTTTCGGCAGCCCTGATCAGCTTGTCTCGAGAGGTTTCTTTACTGACTTTTCGGATCGCCATGTGTAACGAGTATACAGAGTGCCGCTTACGGCAATCTAGAGAGCGGCCCGCAAGTGATTCGGATCGAACCGCCTCCACTGAACAGGCTTACGCGACCCGTGGGTCACCGACGAATCGCGATACGCGCGATTCAGCGAGTCGGGGACCTCGCACCGGGTGCCAGTCATGGATCATTAAAGTCGCTGCGGCAGCACGAGCCCCGGCGTCCCCTGGTACCCCGTGTCGTTCCACAATCGAATGACGCTGTCGGCACCACCATGATCGTCGCCGAGCATACAGATGGCCCCTGGATCGAGCGCGAGTGCGCCGCCGAGCTCTATAGAGAGGCCAAGCCACCTTGCCGCCAGCGCGCGCAGCAGGTGTCCGCTCGAAAAGATCAGGACACTGCCCGCGAGTGCGCGAAGCCGGGAGACAACCCGATCCACTCGCGCCGTGAGTTGCGCGACCGACTCGCCGCCCGGGCAACCGTCGCGGAACACTACCCATCCCGGCCTGACGCGCTGAATCTCCGCCGTCGTGAGCCCCTCGTAGTCGCCGTAGTTCCACTCGACAAGATCCGGGTCGAGCACCGCGTTGCTTGAAAATCCCGCAAGCTCGCAAGTTCGGCGAGCACGTTGCAGAGGACTCGAGAGTACGCGCGCAAAGCTTAAGCCATGGAGCCGGGCCTCCAGGCCGCGCGCCCGCTCTTCGCCCCGTGCTGTCAATGCCAGGTCGGTCATTCCCGTGTGCTGCCCACTGAGGCTCCACGCCGTCTCACAGTGCCGCACCAAGTAGATTTTGCTTCCGGACTGTCCCATCACGCCTGCTCTACGAGTATGTTTGAGTTATGCGTCGCCGTCGCTTGCAGCGTAGCATCGCCCGCACCGCGGCGATAATGATGATTGCGACACGACCACCGCTCATGGCGCCGCCGGGCGCCCGCGCCAGTCCCACCACGGCGGTGGCGCACTCGATCGCCCTTTCTCGCCGAAATGGGCGATGGTCCTGGCTGCGCCACAAGGGTGAGCCGTCTGAGGAGCGTGTTCAGGCGTGCTTCGCGATGTGGATATTTGGCAGTGATATTGCGCCGCGCTTCCTCAGTGGCGTGGGCACTCCGTGGACCGGTAGGTCTAGGTGATCGACCAGGGGTTGACGATCGCATCTACTGACGACTCAAAATCGGTCTGATTGCGAGTGGCTAAAGTCAATTTATGAACTTTTGCGGTCGCCGCGATGAATGCATCCATT